>ERZ809276.153-NODE-153-length-26753-cov-7.977489_pt1 | contig 26753 bp, 19 predicted proteins | sample MGYA00520512_ERZ809276 | MGnify/ENA primary metagenome ERZ809276 (study PRJEB31576, sample SAMEA3212661) | Homo sapiens | biome: human-gut; feature: human gut; material: fecal | place: Sweden | collected 2012 ...
CCCGACAGCACGTCAAGGCGGAAACTCCGCCGCATGATAATCCGGCGGCAGCGCGGGGCCTGCCCGGGATCACCGTCCGCCGTTCCGCTCCGCACCGGCGGGCGATTGCGGAGCGGACGCCCCGGCACGCACGGCCTTCACGAAGCCCAGAAAGCGGTTCAGGCCGTCCATCAGCAGCACCCGCGGACAGGCAATGTTCCAGCGCATGAACCCCTCGCCCTCGGCACCGTACATCGTGCCGGCATTCAGCCACAGACGGGCTTCGGCGATCAGGCGCTGCTCCATCTCATGCGAGGGGATGCCGAGCCGGCGGCAGTCCATCCAGACCAGGTAGGTCCCTTCGAGCTCGGTGATCGGGAAATCGGGCAGATGCTCCCGGCAGAAATCCCGCATGCAGCGATAATTGGCATGCAGGTAGCCGATGAGCTCATCCAGCCACTCGGCCCCCTCGTTGTAGGCGGCCCGGGTGGCAAGCACGCCGAACGGATTGACGTCGCAGACCTCGTTGTCGTTGACGGCGCGGTCGATCCGCGCCCGGCGTCCGGCATCGGCCGAGACGATGTTTGCGATTTGCAGCCCGGCGATATTGAACGCCTTGCTGGGGGAGATGCAGGTCACGCTGTGATGCAGAAAATCCTCCGAAAGCGAGGCAAACGGCGTGTAGCTGTGCCCCGGGAAGACCAGTTCGCAATGGATCTCGTCGGCCACGACCACGACGTCGTGGCGGAGGCAGATCTCGCCGATCCGGAGCAGTTCGGCGCGCGTCCAGACCCGGCCGACGGGGTTGTGGGGATTGCACAGCAGCATCAGCTTCACCCCCGGATCGGAGGCCTTCGCCTCCAGGTCGTCGTAATCGATCACATAGGTATTGCCGACCGGCACCAGCGGAGAGGTCACGATTTCGCATCCGTTGTTGCGGATCGACGAGAAGAAGCAGTTGTAGACCGGCGTCTGGATGAGCACCTTGTCCCCGGGAACGGTCAACGCCTTGATGATGGCCGACAGGGCCGGCACCACCCCCGGCAGGCAAATCACCCAGTCGCGCTCGATCCGCCAGCCGTGGCGGCGGGCAAACCACCCCGCGACGGCCTCATAATAGCTCTCCGGAACATGCGTATAGCCGAAGATGCCATGCTCGACCCGACGGCGGAGGGCCTCCGTGATCGCCGGCGCCGTCCGGAAATCCATGTCGGCCACCCACATGGGCAAAACCCCCTCCGCGGCCGCACTGTCCCACTTGCAGGAGTCGGTCCCGCGGCGCGGAACCGGCGTGTCGAAATCGTACTTCATCGCTCGTCGGGTTTGTCGTAGACGCAGGCCCGGCCGTCGCGGAGCCTGATTTCACAATCCGCCGGGGCCTTGATATTGCGGTCGATGGTCACCGATCCGATCTCGTCGGCCACGATGCTGCCCGACATCGGATTCTTGATGTTGGTGATGGCGCCGCGGATGTCGGCCCGGAGGGTGCTGTACTCGAAGGCCCGGTCGCAATCGGGTCCGAAGGTGCAGTTCTCCAGCACCAGGTCGCGGGCATAGCAGAGCGGCTGCTCCCCCGTAATGTGGCAGTTCATCAGACGCAGGTTTCTCGAATGCCAGCCCAGGTACTCGCCGTTGAGCTCGGAGTCGTAGATCGTGACGTTGTCTACCTCCCAGAACGCATCCTTGGTGGTGATCCGGGCGTTGTGAATCTCCACGTTGCGCACGTACTGGAAGACATACTTGCTGTCGCTCTCGAGCCCGTCGACGCGGATGTCCCGGCTGAACATGAAGGGATAGGTGCCGCCGTGCAGGACAAGGTTCCGGACCCGGATTCCGTTGCAGCGCCAGAACACCTCGTCGGCATCGTTCATCGTCACGTTTTCGATCTCGATCTCGCTCATCTCCCGAAACATCTTCGGTGCATCGATCACCGTGTCGGTCATTTTCAGGTGGTCGGAATACCACAGCGCCGACCGGCCGCCGACATCGAAATAACAGCGGTCGATCAGGAATCCGTGCACATGCCAGAAGGGATAGTTGCCCTCGAAACGGCAGTTGACCGCCTCGATGTTGCTGCACTCCTTGATCGCCGACTCTCCGGCCCGGATGATGACATGCTCCAGACGCAGGTCATGGGACTCGAACAACGGTCGTTCGCCGCCAAATTCTCTGTCTTTAATCAGTTCCATATTTTCGTCTTAAGGTTTTGTTATGATTCGCTTCATGTTCTCTCCGCATGCCGCGCCTTCGCCGCCACGGCGGCCGGGGACGCATCCCGGCGGCAGCCTCCGCAGGTGGGGGTTCCTGCCGCTTCGGGCGCTCATGCCGTTGCAAATATACGGCGGATTGCGATGAGTCACCTATATGAATTACGGATTATATAACCCCGATTACGGGAGTCTGCTCACAGCCGTTTCATCCATCGCTCCCGCTTCAGGCGGACAAGGAAGATCACCCCGCGGAACGAGAGCTCGACGCACATGGCGATCCAAACGCCCTTCAGACCCAGCGTCGGGGCGAGCCAGGCCGCCAGCGACAGCCGGACGGCCCAGATGCTGAAGAAGTTCATCACGCACGGCACCACCGTATCCGCCGCCCCGACGAAGACGCCGTAGGCGACGATCGAGGCCGCAAACATCGGTTCGGCGAACGCCTCGATGCGAAGGGCCATCACGCCCAGCTGCCGGATCTCCTCGACCGGGGTCATCAGTCCGATAATTCCGGGGGCGAAGAGATACATGAGCACCCCCATCACGCCCATCACGCACATGCCCATCGTCACGGTGATCCGGGCGAAGCTGCGCGTGAGCCTCCGGCGTCCGGCGCCCATGCTCTGGCCGACGAGCGTCGTGGCGGCGTCGGCGATGCCGTAACCGGGCATGTAACACAGGCTTTCGGCCGTGATGGCGAAGGAGTTGGCCGCAATAGCGAAAACGCCCAGCGGCGCCACGATGACCGTCGTCATGATCTGCGCCCCGCAGATCACGAGGTGCTCGATCCCCATCGGGAACCCGATGCGGAAGGCCCGGCGCAGGGTGGCCCGCCGCGGACGGAAACGGCCCCGCTCGCCGCGCAGCTTCAGCTCGGCCGACGAGGTCCAGAGATACCGCAGCAGGATGGCGGCAACGACGGTTTCGGCGGCCGCCGTACCCAGTGCGGCCCCGCCCACGCCCAGCCCGGCCCCTGGTATGGGGAGGGTGATCCCCGCCACGACCCATTCGCGCGACGGGAAGATCAGGAAGAAGTTGAAGACGACATCGAGCACGCACATGGCCACGCCCATCAGGCTCGGGATGCGCATGTTGCCGCTGCACCGCAGCATGCCCCCGGCCAGGAAGTTCAGCTGGAGGGCGGGCAGAAAGAGGGCGAACAGGAAGAAATAGAGCGACGCATTGCGCCGGATCGACTCATCGCCGCCCAGCCAGCCGGGCAGCGCGCCGCTGATGGCCATGCCGATCAGCGCCAGCAGCAGGCTGAAGAGAAGCGTCGAGAAGAGCGATTCGCGCAGCACGGCCCGTGCATCCCGCATGTCGTCCGCTCCGATCCGGTGGGCCACCTGCACGGAGAAGCCCGATGCCGCGGCGGCGCACAGCCCCCAGAAGAGCCACGTGGTGGTCGACACCAGGCCGATCGCCGCCGAGGCCTCGGCCCCGAGGTGTCCCACCATCGCGGCGTCGATATACTGCATGACGATGGCCGAGAGCTGCGCGATGACGGCCGGGAGGCTGAGCCGCACCGTCAGGCTCAACTGTTGGGCCAGCGTCATCGGCCGGCCATTGCGGATCAGGGCAAGCAGCCGGGTGGTCTTATCGGTCGGTCGCTCCATCCGCTCCGTTTTTAAGCAGTCCGAACACCTTTCCGTAGGTCAGCATCCGCCAGAGCCACTCCAGCGGACCGAAGCGGCAACAGGCAAGCCAGAGCCTGCTGAAGAGGGACTGCACGATCCATACGCCCGCGGCGATCAGTACCACCCAGACCAGTCCCACTTCGGCTCCGAAGCCGAGTCCTATGCCGTAAAAAAGTCCCATGCCGAATACGGATTGCCCGATGTAGTTGGTAAGCGCCATGCGCCCGGGCGCTGCAAAGGAACGAAAAATTTTCCATTGCGGATGCCGCATGCAGCAAAGACTTGCTCCGGCCACATAGGCGAAGCCCAGCGGGAAGACGCTGACCAGATAGAGTACGGAGTGCAGGCCCGTCCCCCACGGCCGGCCGTGCAGGGCGCTCCACGCATAGAGGCACGACAGGGGCAGACCGAACACGAACCCCAGACGGGCCAGACGTTCCAGCTCGCGCCTGCGGCCCGCAAGATCGGCATACAACCGGTTTCGTCCGATGTAAAAGCCCAGGAGAAACAGGCCCATGACGCGGAAATAGCGGTTCCCGTCGATGAACTCCTGCACGCGCACCCAGGCGCCCTGAATCAGGAACTCGAACGTCTGCCCGTAGTGCGTGGCATCGCGCAGCCAGAAGGCGAAGTTGCTCTCCGTGATTCCATACCGGTCGCAGCAGCGCCATTGCAGCTCCACGAAGGGGGCCGAGGGTGAAAAACCGGAGTACTCCACGAAGAAATCCACGGCGACGGGCAGCGACAGCAGCCCGAAGGCCCAGATCAGCAATCCGCGGTTCGACACGTTGCGGAAAAGGGGCAGCAGCATGCCGAGCAGCGCGTAGAGCACGAGAATGTCGCCGCTCCAGAGGAACATCAGGTGCAGGAGGCCGATCAGCAGCAGGACCGCCATGCGCCGGTAGAAGATCCGGAATCCGTCGACACCGCGCCGTGCCGCATTGGCGAGGATAATGGAGAAGCCGACGCCGAAGAGCAGCGAAAAGATCGTGTAGAATTTCCCGTCGACGAAGAGGTACTGCAGGTAGCGCACCACGCGGTCGAAACCAGCCGTGGGCAGGGCTTCAGCCGCTTCGGGCGGGAGAAAGGAATACAGGGAGAACTCCGGGAAGTTTGCCAGGGCGATTCCCAGCAGGGCCAGCCCGCGCAGCACGTCCAGAACGACGGAGCGTTCGGACGGCCCGACGGGACCGGCCACCCGGTTCTCTACGGATGCGAATGCCATGGGCATGTCTGTTTTGTTGTTCGTTTTTCCGGTTTTTCCATCGGGCCAACCGACGCTGCGGTCTTCTGCCGCGGGGCGGCCCGGGCACGGACTCCCCGTGCCGGGCTCCGGGTTCAATTTTTGGCCGCAGGCTGCGGTGCCTCCCGGGAGGCAACTATCGGCTGCAGATCGACCGGCTGCCCGATGCGGGCGACGATCAGCCGCAGCGAATCCCTGCGGGCCGCTTCCGCCTCGTTTTCGAGCGGTTCGTCCCAGCGGTGTCGGGCCAGCGCATACTTGGAGTGGTGCACGGTGACCACATACCGGGCCTTCAGCTCCCGGCATGCACGGCCAAGGTATCGGGGCATCAGGTGGATGTACCTCCACTGCTCGTCGTACTGCCCGTTCTCCACCAGGGCAAGATCAATGCGGGGAAAGGCCCTGCCGATCTCCGCAAAATGGGTGTCGTACCCGCCGTCGCCTCCGATGTAGACCGTAAGCGAGGGCGTCTGCAGCAGGAAGGAGGCCCACAGCGTCCTGTCCTGCCTCAACCCGCGTCCCGAAAAATGACGCGCCGGCAGGCAGTGCACCACAAAGGCCGAATCGGCATCGAGCGGAGCCGTCTCCTGCCAGTCCATCTCCCGGATGACGTGCGGGTCATAGCCCCAGTACTCGAAGTGCTCACCGACTCCCAGCGGACAAATCACCGCATGCACCCGCTCCTTCAGAGCCACGACGGTCCGGTAATCCAGGTGATCCCAATGGTCGTGCGTGATAATCAGGTAGTCGATCGCGAGCATCTCTTCGGGTTTGTAGAGCTCCGTTCCGGGGAAAGCCCGGTTGAGGAACGACACGGGCGCCGCCTGGCAGAAGACCGGATCGACGAGGATACGCTTTCCGTCCAACTGAAGCAGGTAGGAGGAGTGACCGAACCACACCAGCCCGTCGAACGTCGGGGAGAGCTGCTTCAGATCGGTCTTCAGCGCCGGAACGGGACTCTCGGGAACCCGGCCCGTCCGGTCGGCAAAGAGAAAATCCCACATCGCACGCAACCGCCCCCGGTCCGAGGTCATCAGGGCAGTGAAATGCCGGTTTCTGAACTTGCCGTCCCTGAAATTGGGCGACTGTCTGATGCGTTCCAGCCGCTCGCCCCGGGGCAGGCGGCCGAAACCGGGCCGTATGCTCCACACCAGGGCGGCGACGGCCAGTGCGGCCGCCGCACCGATCATGATCCATGCCGTCATGCCTGTACGTTTCATTCCGATTCGTTGGTTGTCCGCCGGCCCGCACCTCCGCACGGGCATCCGCCTCCGGTCCCGGCCGACTCCCCGCTACGGCGAGAAGCGGCGCATCCGACAAAACCTCCATTCGTCCGAATGGAGGTTGTCCTTCCGGCCGCGGCACCCCGCCCGGCGCGGCAAAACGGGTTACATGCTTTCACGCAGGATGGCCAACACCTCGTCGCGCGTCATCCGTTTGTAGCCGCCGTCGAGCAGCAGCGTGGCGTCCGCTATGCCCTCCAGCATCGCCTCCGTCACGCCGAGCGAACGGATCTCGGTGGCCACGCCGATCTCCTTCATCCACGCCAGCAGGGCCTCCAGACCCTCGTTCGCCAGCTCTTCGTCCGTTTTGCCGGCTGCCGGAATGTCCCACACCGCCGTGGCGAAGCGGGCAAACTTCTTCAGCCCGCAGGGCAGGATGTGACGGTAATAGGCCATCGAGACGCCGGACAGGGTCATTCCGTGCGTCGCATCCGTGTAGGCGCCGATCGCCTGACCGATCATATGTACCATCCAGTCCTGCCGCTTGCCCATGCCGATCAGCGTATTCAGGGCCCATGTCGCGGTCCACATGATATTGGAACGCGCCTCGTAGTCCTCGGGATTGACGACGGCCAGCCTGCTGCTGTGGATCAGCGACCGCATCAGCCCTTCGGCCAGATAATCCGACGTGTTGTCATCCTCGCCCGAGAAGTACTGCTCCAGGATGTGGCTCATGATGTCGAAGAACCCGGCCACCATCTGACGCTGCGGAACCGAGAAGGTATACCGCGGATTGAGCAGCGAGAAGCGGGGCATCACACGCTCCCCGAAGACCTTTCCGATCTTGAGCTTCGCCTCGTGGTTCGTAATGACCGATCCGCCGTTCATCTCCGAACCCGTCCCGACCATGGTGAGCACACACCCCACGGGAATGATGCGCTGGTCGGGGTTGGGCTCCTCCTGCCGGATGTAAAACTTTTCCCACGGGTCCTCTCCGCACCACGCGGCCACGCTCACCGCCTTGGCGTAGTCGATCGTCGAGCCGCCGCCCACGGCCAGAATCAGGTCCACGTCGTGTTCACGCGCCAGCTTCGCCCCTTCGACGAGTTTGGTCGTCGTGGGGTTGGGCATGACGCCGGAGAGCTCGACGACCTCCTTTCCGGCCTCCCGCAGCGAGGCGATCACCTCTTCATAGATTCCGTTTCGCTTGATGGAGCCTCCGCCGTAGGTCAACAGGACCTTCGGCCCGTAGTGGGTCAGCTCGTCGTTCAGGTTTTTCCGAACATCGTCTCCGAAATAGAGCTTCGTCGGATTGCAGTAGGTGAAATTTCCCAGCATCTTTTCGTTATTTAACAGTCACACAATGCGTCCGCACACCGACAGGCGGGCAGCCCGATTCATCCGGCGGCAACGTGCGACGGTCTTTCCGGCGTGAAGCGCCGCTTTTCGGTGACCGCGGCCGCCTGGAGTCCCGGTCCGTCGTCCGCCCCCGTCCCGGGTGTTTGGACAGTGCAAAGTTGGGCATTTTTTCGATAGCCCACCATAGACGGATTACGGTTTTCACCTCCGATTCTAACCTCAATTACAGAATTTGCACCCCGGCCGCACCCGGGAAGGGCCGCCGCTTCGTGCAGGGACCGATTCCCGGGCAGCCGACGCAGTGCTTGCGATATGCTCCGCCTTATTCGCCGCGGAGGAACATCCGCTCGTAGTTGATCGTCAGCCGCCGGAACGAACGGACGAAGTCGGCACCCAGCGACCCGACGGTGAGCAGCGTGTCGCCCTTCGCCCCGTCGCAGATCACCTCCGTGTCGTGCAGCGTGATGTCGCGCCCGGCCGCCCGGATGCGGAATTCGGAAAGCGTCACCGCCTCGAACTCCTCGATGCCTCCGAAACCGCCGTGACGGGTCTTATGCCGGGCAAGCCCTGCCACGGCATCGGGAAACCGCTGCGCAAAACCGCTGTCGAGACTGCTCTTCACATTCCCCGTATCGAAAATCAGTTCGTAGGGGCTGCCGGCATATTCAATCCGCACGTGCGGGATGTTGCCCGAGAGGTACATGTCGGGCTCCCCGTCGGAGGGCAGCGCCGGAAAGCGGAACACGCCCGTCTCGTTGTCGACGACGACCTCGCCGACGGCCCGGAGCAGGTCGCAGCCGATGACGCCGTCGAACGCAAATTCGGCATCGACCTCCGGGTCGGGCGGTGCGACCAGAAAGTACGGATAACGGTAGACCATCTCGCCGATGCGTAGTGAGTCGGCCGTGGCCAGCCTGACAAAGCCTACCGTCATGCCCGAAACCGGGATTGAGTCGGCCACGATCGTCAATCCGACCTTCTCGGCATAGCTCTCCGAGACGAAGCAGCCGAACGGACAGCCCGTGTCGAAGATAAAGTCGTGCATGTGGCCGTTCACCTCAACGGGCATGTAGTAATGGTGGCCGCGTCCGACCGCTTCGTATTTCAGCGGCACGGTCACGGTGCGGTCCGGCCGTTCGAGACACGGAGCCGGCATGTCGGCCAATGCCTTGCCGATGCGCTCGACGAAGACCAGCCCGAAGTATGATTCAAACGGCAGGGAGCCTTCGAGCGCCCGCACCAGATCGCCTCCGGCGGCCCCGGCCTGGGCATACATTCCCAGATTCAGCAGGTTCATGGCCCGCAGCGCCGCCATCGAGAGGGTGCTCTCCGCGCCGAGTGCGTCCTGATGGAGCAGCAGGAGCGAATCGAGTGCCGGGGCAGCCTCCTCGGGCCGGTTAAAGGCGATTCCGAGCTGGCTGCGGACGAGCAGGTCGAGCATGTCGATGGAGAGTGAATCCTTCAGCCGCGGATACTCCTCCCGAAGGCGGAAGAGATCCCCGCCGTTGAGCAGTTCACCCAGCCGCTGATCAGCCCGTGTCTGAGCCGGGGCGTGGAGCCCGCATGCGAGTGCCACGAGGAGGAGCAGCCCCCTCCGAATCGTCGAAAGTTTCATGGTTGTCCAGATTTGCAGATGATGGAATAAGGATGTCAGTGTCCGAATCGCGAGGTGTCGACCTCCCGATGCTTTTTGGCCTTGTAGCCGCCGAAGCGGTAGGAGAAATGGACGGTTGCGGTGCGCGTGTAGCGTTGTGCCCCCATGTCGAGCCACTGTCCGCGGTAGCGGATTTTGGTCCGGGGCATGCCGCTGTCGAAGAGGTCGCTGCAACGTACCGAGAGCGTGGCGCGGCCCCGGTCGAAGGTCCACTTCACGGCGGCGTCGGCCGATCCGAGCGGCTCGACGTCGAAGGTGCCCTGAATGGCCGCGGACTGGAAGAATCCGTTTACCTCGAGGTCGATGGCGGGTTTGCGGCTCACATGGAAGGTATTCACGAGGCGGGCGATGCCGACCCACTTCGAGCGGTCGAATGCCATGTCGTGGAACCGGTCGCACCGCTGCCGCATGCGCATCCCCGTAAGTGTCAGCCGCGAGTCGAGCCACCGCCCGATCCGGAACGGGAGGACGGCATTGGCGCCCCACTGCCGGTTGAAGTTCCAGTTGAGCGACTGGTAGATGAGCGCCAGCCGGTCGGATGCCTGCCAGGCGGTCTGCACGAAGTAGTCGGGCCGCTCGTTCCAGAAGAGGACGAAGATGTACTTCTGGCGGTAGATGTAGACGGCCTGCGCCTCGTAGCTGCGCGAGGGGCGGAGCCCCGGCGTGCCGTGGATCTCCGAATAGCCGTCGATGTAGGAGACGGCGCCCTGCATCTCCCAATAGGAGGGATACTCCTTGTCCGAGGAGAAGTTCAACTGCACGATGTGCCGCTCGGAGGGCGTCCAGGTCATCGACGCCTGCGGATAGAGCGACCAGTTCTCATAGTCGCCCAGCCGGTAGTACTCCCCGGCGAGCGAGGCCGTAAAGCCCAGCTTCCCGAACTGCCGTCCGAAGCCGGCATAGAGGTTGGCGGTGTATTCGTCGAGCCGGGCGTCGGTGTCGGTCGTCGCGGGCGAGCCCTCGAGCACGGTGTAGTGCTGCCAGTCGCGCGAACGGGCGAAGCCGAAGGCGCCGCCGGCCATCAGCTCCCAGCCCGACGCGAAGGTGTGGCGCTCGTCGGCCGTCACGTTCAGCCGGTCGATGCGCTGGCCCGACGTGACGTCGAAGGCCGTGGCTGCGGCGGCGGCATAGTCGTTTTCGAGCCGCGTCCGCTCGGGATTGTCGTAATGGGTGTAGTCGACGCCCAGATCGAGACCGCAGGCTGCGACGTAGCGCAGCGCAAGGTTGTGCAGCGTCTGGTCGCTCCGCTTGTTCGAGAGCGAATGGACATAGGTTCCCGTCGAGCGCGAAAGGCCGTCCGTATTCGGCGAGAAGGAGCCGGTGTAGGCGGCGCTCACCCTCCCCCGCTGCTTCGGAGAGTACTCCACGGCGGCGCGCAACCGGTGGCTCCACCCCTCGTAGGTCATCCACTCATCCTGCCGGATGTCGTAGGGCTGCCCGGCGAAGGTGTGCCGCGAGTGCAGGTCGAAACTCGACAGCTCCTTGCTCCGGGCCGCCGAATAGGTGACGTCGGCCGACCACCTGGACGACGAGAGCGCGAAGCTGCCACCGGCATCGTAGGTGTCGTACCAGCGATTCGTGTAGTTGGCGTGCACCTCGCCCGAGAAGGCCGTCTCGTGGCTGCGGCGCAGCACGACGTTGATCGCCGCACCGCGGACGTGGTACTGCGGCGGGGCGCTGAACATCACCTCGGCCCTCTCCACGCGATCGACCGGAGTCGAGCGCAGCAGCGCGGCCAGCTGCTCGGGGGTCATCGTCGAGGGGCGCCCGTTCAGAATCACCGTGACGGACGAGGCGCCGGCCAGCGTCAGCGCCCCCTCCTGCTCCGAAACGCCCGGCAGGCGCGTCAGGGCCTCGTAGGCGTTGTTCACGGCCTGTCCCTCGGTCAGCCGCCCGAGGTCGTAGTTCAGCCGCCCCTGCTCGACCTTCACCACGGGCCGCTCGCCCTCGACCACGACGGCATCGACCGCCGTCGCGGCCTCCGTGAGGCGGATGTCGCCCAACTCCGTGCGGTCCGACTCGACGGTGCGGAGCTCGTAGGCCAAGTGCTGGATCTGCAACCGGTAGGGACGCACCGCCGAACGGAGCTCGAAGCGTCCGTCCGCCCCCGAGGCGGCGGCCCCGAGGTAGACCGAATCGCGGTCGAAAAGGATGACGGCCGCCCCGGCGACGGGAGCATCCGCCGCATCGACGATCCGTCCCCGGATTGCGTCGGCAGCGGCCGGCGGAGGTGTTGCCTGGGATGTTGCCTGGGGCATTGTACGGAGTGTTGTTTGGGGTGTTGTTTGAGCTTGCGCGGCAGCGACCGTCCACAGGATCGCGAGCGGAATCAACAGAAAAAATAGGGTGTGCGGTTTCATCGTTTTTGCAGTTTGCGAAAGGGATTTTCCTGCTGCAAAGATAGGCTCCGCGAGGCCTTGCCGGTGTGCTTTTCATCTTGCGCGCGAAATCGCAACACAATGATTCACAACGTGTATGTCGATAAAAATCTTGCCGGCGGCCCGAAAAGCCTTGCCGGCGGGCGGGGCGGCGGCCCTGCCCGGACAGTCAGGCGAAGAAGCCGAGCAGCCGGTCGCGTTCCGGGGCTGCGGATTCGGCGATGCGCCGCTTGAGTTTCGACTTGAGCGTGTAGACGCCGTTGAGCGACATGCCGAGCATGACGCAGATCTCCTGCGGCGTGAATCCCGCGATGACCAGCGCCGCGAAGTCGTAGTTGCGTGCCGTCCAGTCGGGAAACCGCTTTCGGAGGAGGGCGACGGCCCGGTCGCTGTACAGGTCGGCCATGTCGACCACGTCGGCCAGCATCGCGGGGCTCAGGGCCAGCTCGCGCATCTTGGCCGTCAGCCGTTCGCCCTCGCCGTAGGTGTAGCACGTCGCGGCGATGTCGCGCACGGCGGCCACGCGCCCCTCCAGCAGCCGCTTCACGGCCGCCTCGCGGGCGTCCGACGCATCGAGCCGCGACGCCAGGCTGTCGTGCGACTCGCGGTAGGAGTCCAGCAGCGCGAGCGTCTCGCTCAACTGGCTGTCGCGGCGGCGCAGCTTGCGGCGGTAGCCGACCACGGCCCATCCCGCCGCCATGACCACCAGCAGGGCCGCCAGTGCGGCGATCCATACGCGGTAGCGCAGCGACGCCTCGCGCAGCGCCACGTCGTTTGCCGTGCGGTAGCGGCGTTCGAGCTCGGCGACCTGCGCCCCGCGCTGCGCCTCGAAGAGCGAGTCCTTGGCCGCGACAAATTGCTGCATGTAGTCGTAGGCCCGGGCGTCGTCGCCCCGATCGTGGTAGATCTCCGCCGCGAGGTTGAACAACCCGACATCTCCCTGGTGGAACGTCTCCCGACAGTCGAGCGCCATCTCGATGTAATGGCGGGCCGAGTCGAGCTGGCCGTCCTGCTGGAAGATGATCGCCGAGGCCACGTCATAGAACGACCGCCCGGTATCCTCCGAGGCGGCTTTCCCGTAGGAGAGCGGCGCTGTACGGATCACGTCGAGGTCGATGCCCTCGCGTGCCGCGAGCAGCTGCGCGGGGGTCCAGTCCCCGAGGTAGGCGTGGAATACGAGGTTCTGCAGGCGGATCTGCTGGGCAAAGTAGCGGAACGGGATCGTATCGGCCGCCTCGACGAGCGGTGCCAGCGTCTCGACCGCCTGCCGGTACTCCCCGGCGGCACAGTGGGCCGAGGCGAGCATGAAGCGGCTGTAGCCCTCCTGCTCCGCATTGCCGTTCGCACGGGCCGCATCGGCAGCCTTCGCAAAGGGCTCCACGGCGTCGTATCCCTGCTCGAAATAGAGCAGTCCGAGCGTGTGGTAGATGGCCACGAGCAGCGTCTCGGTCTGCTTCCGCTGCGGGGTCTCCTCACCGGAACGGGCTTCGGCAAGGGCCTTTTCGGCCAGAATCGCCGCCTCGGTATAGCCCCGGATGCCCTCCTCCAGGTCGCCAAGCTCGATGTAAGCCTTGGCATACGTGTACCACGCTTCGGCCCGCTCACCCTCCGTGCCGTGCCGCTCGTAGTAGCGCATCGCGCGGTCGAGCCGCACCTTGCCCGCGAGCGTGTCGCCCGTGGCGACCTCGGAGAGCCCCGTCAACAGCGACCAGCCGGCCCGCCGGGCGCGGCTCATCCGCGCGGGGTCCATCCTTCGCAGCAGCCGCAGCGCACTGTCGGGGTGCTCCGTGGCGAGGAAGCCGTCGACCGTCAGGGTCTCCTCCGCGCGGGGCGTGCATCCGGCGGCCGCGAGCGCCGCAACGGCGAGAATCAATCGCAGCAGCAGTTTCATGGCTTGAGCGCTTGCCAGACGGCCTTCAGGTCGATGGCGTCGGCGTTGTGGAAAAATCCGCCCACGAGGGTCAGGTACTCGGGCAGCCGCCCGTCGGTGCTCCATCGCAGTGGAATGCCCATCAGGGACTCGGTCGTGCGGCACAGATCGAAGCCGCACGCCTCGAGCGAGGGCCGCACCCGCTCGGGATGGCGGCACGGCAGCCCCTCGGGACGCGTACAGCTCCCCTTCGGGCAGTAGAGGCAGGTGCCGGTGTAGGCGAAGGCCCGGCCGCCGTAGCGGGCTTCGAGGTCGAGCAGCAGCCGCTCGTGCCACTGCCGTTCGGGCTGCAGCAGCCGCTCGGCCTCCGAAAGGGGCAGGTCGCGGCTCGCCGGGGTGATCTTCGTGGCGATAATCAGGGCCGTGCGGTAGCCCGCAAGGTAGTCGTCCACGTCGAAATCGAAGGGCGGACAGGCCCAGCTGCGGCCGTAGTTGGGGCAGGCGCGGCAGCAGGCGCCGAAGCGCCGCGCATCGCGGTAGACGGCGATGTATTCGGCCGCGGGGAGCGAGACAGTGTAGTCCTGCGCCGTATGTCTCAACGCTTCGTTCACAAGGCAAAGATACGAAAAGGCGCGCGGCGCGGCAAATAAAAAGTGCGGTTTTCGGGCCGCCCGCCCGGAAAGACACCGCAGGAAGAGACCAGAAAAGGGAGCCGGCCGGGAGCGCACCGCGGCATCGGAACAGCAGGGGCACGCCGCAGGAAGGCGACGGCGGGAACCGACCGCATCGCAGGGTGGAGACGGACAGGGACCGACCGCAGGGCGGAAACGGAAGAACCGATCGCGGGGCGGGGACAGACGGGAGCGAAACGGGAGAACGGGCGACGAAGAGCCGGCCGGGAGCGAGCAGCCCGACGGACAAAACGGGGGCAGGCGCCATCCGCATACCGGATGACGCCCGCCCCCAAACGATTCGGAAAGATACCTTACTCCTCGAGTTTCAGGATCACGATCGGTTCCGTATCGGTATTGCTGCTCCTGCAGGGTGCAAACTGCATGCCCCACAACTCGTAAACGATTCGATAGTCGTCGACCTGCACGCTGCCGATAACGGGAAGGCCGTCCTCGAAGGTGATCTTCCAGTAGTAGCGCTGCGGCGCTGCGGCGCTGCGGGATTGTCGAAATCCTCTTCCGAGCCCCGGACGAAGTGGCCCGGATCGATGTAGGACGAAGCCGGAGAGCCCACATAGCCCTTGCCGTACATGGCCGAGGGGGCCGAATTGCTCACCGCCTCGCTGTAGAGCGTCACATACTCCGTACCCTCGACAGGTGCGATCGTAAAGGCGTACTGCGACACGTCGCTCGTCGCCTCGATGCCGTTCTCGTCCGCCTCGAACGTCTTGCGCGACAGGTAATAGGTCGAAAAGCTGGCGGCCACGTGATACTCCGTATCGGAGCGCTTGCGGGCAATCAGGTACTTGGCATCCGCCGTGAAGGCTTCGCCTTCGGAAATCTCCTTGTAGTAGAGCGTCTTGGGCTCAACCTTGCCGGCGTCGAGCGACAGGTTCACCTTGAAGAGCGACGCATCGGGATTGGTCAGATCGAACGTGCCGTTCTCGAACAGATAGGTGTTCTGGTCCGTCGTGACCGCAACCGTGACGTTGCTGTACGTGCCGCGCATCACCTTCATGTAGAGGTAGCCGCCCTTCTCGATCGTGGCGGGCTTGTCGACGACCACCTTCACCTCGCTTACCGGCTTGATGAGCTTGATGACGTTCGACAGACGCGAGAAGATCATCGAACCGCCGATCGGGTCCTGGGCCGTCATCGTCACCGAGAGCACCTTTTCGAGCTTGTGCTCCTGCGACTCGATGCGGAAGCGGAGCGTTGCGGCCGGGAATTCATAACGCACCTTCATTGTGTTCACCCCCTCTCCCGGAATATCCGCAACCGCATACATCGGCACCACCACGCCGCGGGTCGAACCGAGCGTGTCCTGATGCTGCTCCGCCGGAAGCTCCATCTTCATCTTGTCCACGTTGAGCCCCTCGAGGCCGTCCGACGGATAGAGTATGAAGAGTTTGTTCCGCTCGCCGTATTCTGCCGGCACCTTCGCCTCGAAACTTCCATCCCTGACCTCGGCGACGGAAGCCACGTCGTAGTCCACGTCGGTGACGTAGGCCACCTGATCGCCGGCATTCCACACCAGATGCGAATAGTCCGAAAGTTCGTAGTCGATCGTCGTCCGGGTATCCACATTCTCGGATGATACCAGGAGTACCCGCTCCTGCCGACCGCCGCCGACACGGTCGGTCTCCGTTTCGCACGAGGCCATCAGAAGCAGCGCCGGAGCCAGGGCCAGCAGATGATTTATTGCACGTTTCATTTTCAATGGATTCTTTTTAATTCGACTTTTTTCATGATTTCACACGCTCTGCCCGCGCATCAGTTGTTCCACGGGTCAAGCTCGGTATCGCCCCAGCCCGACTCCACATCCTCGAAATCGCGGCCTGCGGAGCGATACTCTATCTTCGTCTCCTCATCCACGGACACCTCGCCGTAGTTGATGTCGTCACGCAGGTAGAGCTCCTCCATGCCGGTGTTGTCGCAGTGGACAAAGTTCATGCTCGGCAGGTTGGTCAGGTCCAGACTCCGCAGCGAATTGTAGGTGCAGTCGATGAACGTCAGGTCCTTGAGGTAGTTGACACTCAACGACGTGAGCTTGTTCATGGCCAGCGTCAGCGAAGCCAGGTGCGGGCAGTTGCGCAGGTCGATGGTGGTGAGCTGGTTGCCGCCGCACTCGAAGGTGCCCATCATGGAGTTCTCGGGGAAGAACACCGACGTGAGCTGGTTGTTGCTGCAATAGACCTCGCCGATCAGGGGAGTCTGACGGAAGTCGAGCGTCGTGAGCTGGTTGCTGGCGCAGTCAACCGACGTGAGGGCCGTGCAGCCGTCGACGAGCAGCTCCGTAAGCTGGTTGTCGTCGCAGTTCAGGTGGAAGAGCTTGTCGAAGTTCGTCAGATCGAGCCGCGCGAGCTTGTTCTCGTTGCACGTGATCGTGGTCAGCGTGTTGCGGCAGTCGGCCAGATTCAGCTCGCCGATCGCATTGGAGTTGCACTCGATGCTGCTGAGCGAGGTGCAGCCCGAGACGTTGAGGTCCGTGATGAGGTTGTGGTCGCAGAGCAGCTCCGTCAGCGAGGTCATGCCGCTCACGTCGAGCGTCTCGATGGCGTTGTAGCTGCAATGAAGCGTCTGCAGGTTCGTCAGGTTGCGCACGCCTTCGAGCGAGGTGAGGCCCAGGTTCTCGCACTCGATCGCCGTGATGAGCTCCGCTTCGTCGCGGCTGATCTCACCGTCGCCGTCGGTATCGAAATTCTCCACAAGATATGCCTTGAAATCCTCGGCGAAGGTGAGCAGGTGCGCCCCTTCGTCATCCGCCTGGTTCACCGTGATCTCGACCTGCTCGGCCATGCTCCGGATAAAAAAAGAGGCCGAACGCGGCGTGGCGGAGGGATTCGCCGCAACAGCCACCGATACGGTGACCGTACCGCCTTTGCCCTCGAGCGGGGAGACGGTCAGCCAGTCGGCGGCGCCGCACTCGATCGTCCACTTCAGGGTCGACTCGAAGGTGAAGTTCTGCGCGGACTCCTCGCAGTCGAAGGCAAGTACCTGCTCGTTGACGGTGATCTTCGCCGCCGGAGTTTCATCCTTGTCATCCTTACACGAGGCAAGCGCCAACGCGAGCAAGGAGAACACAGCCAGATAGTAGAATTATTTCATGTTTTGATAATTTAAGGGGTTTCAGCATTCGCATTGCTTCAGAACAAAATTACGAATTAAAAGCTCCCGGAGGCTGTTCCGGGGGCTTCTTTTTTTATAAAATCCGTACATTTTCCCGATTTTGAAACCTCGGGCGCGCACATTCAGGCCAGGTCCGCCGCATCGGGGCCGAGCCGGCGGATCTCCTGCCGGAATTTCGAGGGCGGCACGCCGGTCTCCTTGAAGAAATTGTTGTAGAACGACGTGAGGTTGTTGTAGCCCAGCCTGTCGGCCAGCACCTTGATCGGCGTCGTGTCGGCGCGGTCGGAGAGGGCGCTGACGGCCGCCTTGATGCGGAACGAGTTCACGTAGGCGTTGAACGAGACCCCGGCGAACGAGTTGACCGCCCGCGAGAGGTAGCCCCGGTTGGTGCCGAGCAGCCGCGCCGCCTCCTCGATGGTGAGGTTCTTGCGCTCGTAGAGCCGCTCCTGGGTCATCATCCGGTCCAGCTCGCCGAACAGTTTCCGCAGCTTCCCGTCCTCGGCATCGGCCTCCTTGCGTCCGGCCTCCTGCAGCGCCTGTTCGCGGCGCAGCATGTCGTTGTACTTGATGACCAGCCGGCGGTACATCCTGTCGCGCAGCCGGTAGTTCGTATAGATGGCCGCGGCGAGCACCAGCACGACGAGCAGCGCCCCGGCAATCAGGCCGATGCCCTGCTTCTGCCGCATGATCTGCATGTCCTTCTGCTGGAGCTTCACCCGGGCGGTCTGCCTGTCGAAGTTGCGCAGCAGGGCGTTGAACGAACGCTCGCGCTCGACGTTGAACACGTCGTCGGTAATCCGCTGGTATTCGTTCAGGTAGTTCACGGCCCGATCGTAACGGCCCAGACGGGAGTAGACGTCGGCCAGATCGCGGTAGATCGCATGGCCGTAGAAATAGAGGTGATACTCCTCCGTGATATCCAGTCCGCGCAGGAAGCAGCGCACAGCATCCTGCAGCCGGCCGCGGGCCGCCAGAAAGCGCCCGTATTCGGAGAGGGCCTCCAGCAGGATCGTGTTCTCGGTCGCGGGGTCGCCGATGCAGCGGCGGAAAATCTCCTCGGCCTCGCCGTCGCGGCCGAGCGACGCCAGCACGCAGGCATGCAGCGGCTCGGGACTTCCCGTACCGGTCGCATATTCGGGATGTTCCAGGGCAATATCGACGTATTTGAGCGCCTCGAGGTCATTGTCGAGCGTGTGGTACATGTAGGCCAGCATCAGCGCCCCGGTGTACTCGCGCGCGGCATCGCCGTTCTCGCGTCCGTAGTCGTAGATGGCGCGGGCCGTCTCCAGCCCTTCGGGATCGCGGCGGTAGTAGTGGATGATGGTGACGTTGGTCAGCGAACGGTAGTAGTCGCCCCGGTCGCCGCTCTCGGAGGCGAGGTTCATCGCCTGGTAGAAGTAGTCGAGCGCCTAGCTGTAGTTGATGGCGTTCACCATGTTGAAGACCCCCATCGTGTTGAGCATCATGATGCGCTCGTGGCTCATGCCCGAGGAGTCCACCCCGGCGGTCGCGTCGTCGAAGTAGCGGTACATCGAGTCCGGATCGAACAGATAGTAATAGGCCCGGCCGATGCGGCAGCCGATGCGCAGGCGCGCGGCGGCGTCGCCCGACTCCCGCACGGCGGCATAGGCGGGCACGGCCTCGGCGACCAGCTCCGAATGGCGGCCTTCGGCCGAGAGCGAGTCGAGGCGGCGGCAAAAGTCGTCGGTCGCCGTTCCGGCATCCGCCTCCGACCCGGCGCAGGAGAGCAGCACAAGGCCGAACGCCAGCGCAAGGGCGAGCGCGAGCGCCGACGCAATGCAGCGGTATGTGCGGCGGTATGTGTGGCGGTATGGCTTCTTCGTTGTTATCGGTTTCATCTTGCTTGGGTCCAAATCCTGTGCTCCGCATGCGGCTGCGGCCGCGGAGCCGCTATCCGAGTTTCATCACGTCCCGAATGCCCAGGTCCTTGTAGGTCGATTCGAGCTCCTCGCTGCGGTCGGTGATGACCAGCAGCTTGTCGCCGACCTGAAGCTCCGTCTTGCCCTGCGGCACGAAATACTCGCCGTTGCGGCAGACCATCATCACGAGAGTGTTCTCCGGCAGGGTGATATCCTTGAGCGTATGGCCGCCTTCGAGCATCGTCTCGTTGACCTCGACCTCCGTCAGTGCGGACTTCATGTCCTCGTGCATGTTCACGTCGAAGGCCGACTCCTTCTCCTCGTAGGCCAGCCCGAGCAGGTTGGCCATGCCGCTGACGGTCGTACCCTGCACCACGAGCGAGATGATCGTCGAGAGGAAGACCACGTTGAAGAGCAGTTCGGCATGTTCGATATGGTCCATGAGCGGATAGATGGCAAAGAGTATCGGCACGGCGCCGCGCAGCCCGACCCACGAGATGTAGAGGCGGGCCCGGGTCGTGAAGCGGCGGAAGGGTGCCAGACAGGCGAAGACCGTCACGGGCCGCGCCACGAAGATCATGAACACCCCGACGGCGCCGCCGAGGAGCAGCACCTCGGGCTGGAGCAGCTCGTTGCTGTTGACGAAAAGCCCCAGCGTGAGGAACATGATGATCTGCATGAGCCACGTGAAGCCGTCGAAAAAGACCGTCAGCGTGCGTTTCTGGGCGATCTTGTGGTTACCGACGACCAGTCCCGAGAGGTAGACGGCCAGGTAGCCGTTGCCGCGGATCAGGTCCGTGAAGGCGAACGAGAAGAAGATGAAGGCCAGCAGCAGCACCGAATAGAGCGAATGGTTGACCAGCCCGATGCGGTTGATCGTCCACACCGCGAGGCGGCCGATCAGGTAGCCCGACAGGGCGCCGACGACCATCTGCACGAGGAAAAAGAGGAGACTCGCCCCGAAGCCCGCATGGCTCGACCCGCTCGAAAGCGCCCCGATGAGCAGCACGGTGAGCATGTAGGCCATCGGGTCGTTCGAACCGCTCTCGAGCTCCAGCAGGGGCCGCAGATGCTGCTTGAGTCCCGTCTTCTTGCTGCGCAGGATCGAGAAGACCGACGCCGAGTCGGTCGACGACATGGTCGAGGCGAGCAGCAGCGCCAGCGCAAAGGGCATCTCCACGCCGATCCACGGCGCAATGAGCCACACGAAGCCGGCCAGGATGAAGGCCGTCACGATCACACCGGCGGTCGCCAGCACGATGCCCGGCCCGATGACGGGCCTGATCTCCTCGAAACTGGTGTCCATGCCGCCCGTGAAGAGGATGACGCACAGGGCGATCATGCCCAGGAACTGCGTCATGTCGGCCGACCGGTAGGAGATGAAGTCCCAGCCGAAGAGCATGCCGACGCCGAGGAACAGCAGCAGGGCCGGTGCGCCGAAGCGATAGGCCACCTTGCCGGCCAGCACGGCCACAAAGAGCAGCAGAGCCCCTACCAGAACGAAATTTTCACCACTGATATCGATCATCTTCCCGTTTTCCGTTGTTTTACAAAATCCGCCTCCGCGGCGGCCCCGACTCCCCTTCGGGAGAGCTTCAGCCCGTTTCAGAGGCACTTTCCGCCGGCTGCTTCCGGAGCGGGCGCGGGCCGTTTCCGGACCGCCGGCAGGCCGTTCCCGAAGCGTCGCAAGTTGTTCCCGGGCCGCCGGCAGGCCGTTCCCGGAGCGCTCACGGACCGTTTCCGGTGCGTTTGCGTGCCGCGTCCGGCGCGTTTTCTCGCCGCTCCGCGGTTCGCCCCCGCCGTGGCTCCTGCCGCCCCACCGCCGCACGCATCCCGCGACGATTCGTCACGGCGGCCCGGCGGCCGGATGCGCGGGCCTGCGGACGCGCCCGTTGCCATGCGCCCCGCGTCGTCCTCTGCAGGACGGCACGATTGGATGCAAAGTTAAAAAAAATCCTGCAAAATCCGCGCTACATCCGGATGAAATCATCCGGAAAACCGACATCCGCAGACCGCACCCCGGCCCGGGATCGACACGGAACAGGACCGGACGCCGACGGGAAAGGCCCCGACTACTGCGGGATGAAAATGTAGGTGATGGTGCCCTGCTGACGGGCAGGGGCCGTCTGATCGATGTTGAAGAGCGAGTTGCGGGCGGCTCGCAGCGCCGTTTCGCGCATGCAGTCGTCGCCCCCCTCGACGACTTTCGCCCCGGTGACCCGGCCTCCGCGGTCCACCGTGATCGACACGGTCACCTCGCCGCCCCCTTCGCACAGGTAGACCGGCATGTCGAGCCGCCGCGACGTGCGCACGGGGTTGACCAGCGAGAACGAGACCGTCACGCGCCCCTTGGCCTTCGTGTCCTGCACCTGGTCCCCCTCCTTGCGGCCCCGGCGGGCCAGGATGGCCTGCTCCTCGGCCAGCCCCAGCTCGTAGGCCTCGCGGTTGGCCTGCATGCGTTCGGCCGCCTCGGCCGCCGCCTCGTTGATCTCCGCGACGTTCGTCCCGCGGTCGTCGCGCAGCTGCTCGTCGAGCAGGGCGTTCTCGTTCGAGACGCGGTTGCGGATGCTCCGCCAGTCGACGCTCTGCTGCTGCTCCTGCCGCCGGCGCACCTCCTCCTCGAGGCGGTCGCGCTCCTGCTCGAGCTCGGTGAGCGTCTCCACGTCGATGTACATCCCCTGCGTCGAGGCGCGGCGTCCGACGACGATCTTCGACGAGACGAAGACGATCATCAGCACGAGGTACGCGATCAGCGTCACGCACAGCCCCACACGGTGCTCATAGGCCCACGTGCCGGCATCCTGCCGCCGGTTGTCGAACGGCAGGTTGAGGCGCGGACGCCGGGCGGGAGTCCGCCGTTCCTGCGGGGAGGGCTGTGTCATTGCGGTGCGTCTGAATTTTGGGCAAAAGTAGCGTTTTTTGCCGAATTATTGCTATCTTTGCGCGCAATAAAATACTCAACCTGCTTATGTCAACCAAACAACAAACGCTGAAGGCCCCCATCTCGTTTTCGGGCAAAGGCCTTCACACGGGGGTTAAGGTGACCATGACCGTCAATCCCGCCGAAGCCGGGTACGGCATCGCATTCCGCCGCACCGACCTCGAGGGACAACCCATAATTCCCGCCAGCTGCGACAACGTGGTGGACACCTCGCGCGGCACGACCATCGAGGCCGGCGGCCACCGTGTCTGCACCATCGAGCACATCATGTCGGCACTCTGGACCTCGGGCGTGGACAACGCGCTGATCGACATCGACGCGCAGGAGACCCCCATCATGGACGGCTCGGCCCGCGAATACGCCGAGGCCATCGCCCGCGTCGGCACCGTCGAGCAGGAGGCCGAACGCAAATACTACCACGTCACCGAAAAGATGGTCTACACGATCCCCGAGAAGGGCGTGGCGATCATCCTCTACCCCGACGACGAATTCTCCGTCTCGGTGCACGTTGACTACAACTCGAAGGTCATCGGCAACCAGTATGCCACGTTCAACCCCGGCGACAACTACGCCGAAAAGATCGCCCCCTGCCGCACGTTCGTCTTCCTGCACGAGCTCGAACCGCTCATCAAGATGAACCTCATCAAGGGCGGCGACCTGGACAACGCCATCGTCGTCGTGGAGAACCCCATTCCCGAAGAGCAGCTCGACCACCTCAAGCAGATCTTCCACAAGCCCGACATCGAGATCAAGGCGGGCTACCTGAACAACCTCGAGCTGCGCTGCAACAACGAGCTGGCCCGCCACAAGCTGCTCGACCTGCTCGGCGACTTCGCCCTGCTGGGCGTGCGCATCAAGGGCCGCGTGTGGGCCACCCGCCCGGGGCACTTCGCCAACACGGAGTTCATGAAGCAGCTCAAGCACGCCATCCGCAAGGCCGGCGAGAAGCCCCGCTTCACCTACGACTGCCGCAAGCCGGCGCTCTACGACATCAACGCCATCCGGCGCATGCTGCCCCACCGTCCGCCGTTCCTGCTCGTCGACCGCATCTTCCACTGCGACGAGACCTCGGTGGCCGGCATCAAGAACGTCACGATGAACGAGCCCTTCTTCGTGGGACACTTCCCCGAGGAGCCCGTCATGCCGGGCGTGCTGATCGTCGAGGCCATGGCCCAGTGCAGCGGCATCATGGTCCTGCGCAGCGTCCCCGATCCGGAGAACTACTCGACCTACTTCATGAAGATCGACAACGCGAAATTCAAGCACAAGGTCGTGCCGGGCGATACGCTCCAATTTGAAATCCGCCTGCTGGAACCCATCCGCCGCGGCGTCGCCCTGGTCGAGGCCAAGGCCTTCGTCGGAGAGACGCTCGCCTGCGAGGCCGAGCTGATGGCCCAGATCGTCAAGAACAAAAAATAGATTGCCCATGATAAGCAAACTGGCCTATGTCCACCCCGACGCCAAGCTCGGGAACAACGTGACGGTCGAACCCTTCGCCTGCATCGCCGGCGACGTCGTGCTGGGTGACGACTGCTGGGTCGGCCCCGGCGCCGTGATCCACGACGGCGCACGCATCGGCAAGGGATGCCGCATCCACACCGCCGCCTCGGTCTCGTGCCTGCCCCAGGACCTGAAGTTCGCGGGCGAGCAGACCACCTGCGAGATCGGCGACTACAACGACATCCGCGAATACGTCACCATCAGCCGCGGCACCAAGTCGACGGGCACGACGCGCATCGGCTCGCACAACCTGCTGATGGCTTACGTGCACGTGGGCCACGACTGCGTGATCGGCAGCCACTGCGTCATCGCCAACCGCGTATCGCTCGCGGGCGAGGTGCACGTCGGCGACTGGGTGGTCATCGGCGGGCACGCCGCCGTGCACCAGTGGACGCACATCGGCGACCACTCGATGGTCCAGGGCGGGGCGCTGCTCTCGCAGGACCTCCCGCCCTACGTCATCGTGCGCAACGACACGCTGCGCTTCGCCGGCATCAACCGCGTGGGGCTGTCGCGCCGCGGTTTCACGCCGGAGCGCATCGCCGAGATCCACGAGGCGTGCCGCATCCTCTTCCAGAGCGGACTGAACTACCTGAACGGCTGCAACGAGGTCGAGCAGACGGTGCCGCAGAGCCCCGAGCGCGACAACCTGCTGCTATTCATCCGCGAATCGAAGCGGGGCATCATCAAACCCTACGAATCCCGCACGAAAGAGGAATAAATTTCACGTCCGGATTTGGCATGTCGGATTTTTTTTCTATCTTTGCCGTGTCGAAAGACGGACGCAACGAGGTAAGGGGACGCAATGTCCCCTTATTTCGTACTGATACACGACTGAAACACAAACCATGATAGAGACTGAAAAGATCATCGAAGCGGCCCGGCGGCACTTCGAAGGCACGGACATGTTCGTGGTGGGATGCACCGCAACGCCCGGCAACGACATCGAGCTGACGATCGACAGCGACACGTCGGTCGACATCGACGCCTGCGCGGCGTTGAGCCGCGCCGTCGAGGAGCAGTTCGACCGCGACGTGGAGGACTTCTCGCTGACGGTCACCTCGGCGGGCATCGGCTCCGAGCTGCGGTGCCTGCGCCAATACCTCAAGACGGTGGGCCGCCCGGTCGAGGTGCTGCTCACCAGCGGCACAAAGATCCTGGCCCTGCTCGAGGCTGCCGACGGGGAGGGCATCACCCTCTCCTACGAGGAGAAGCAGGCCGTCGAGGGCAAAAAGCGCAAGCAGCTGGTGAAGGTCACGCGCCGCTACCCCTACGACGAGGTCCGCTACACGAAGGAGTACCTCGACTTCAAATAATGCGTAAAACCGAAAAAAGATAAACGACAAGCAATGGAAAATCTCAATCTCATCAGCAACTTTGCCGAGTTCAAGGAGCTGAAGAACATCGACAAATCGACGATGATCGGCGTGCTGGAGGATGTCTTCCGCCACGCGCTGCAGAAGCAGTACGAAACCGACGAGAATTTCGACGTCATCATCAACCCCGAGAAGGGTGACCTCGAAATCTGGCGCAACCGCACCGTCGTCGAGGACGGCGCCGTCGAGAACCCCAACATGCAGATTGCCGTGTCGGAGGTCAAGGCCATCGACCCGACCTACGAAATCGGCGACGAATATGCCGATGAGATCAAGCTCGCGTCGTTCGGACGCCGCACCGTGCTGTCGCTGCGGCAGAACCTCGCCTCGCGCATCCTCGATCTGGAGAAGGCAAACCTCTACGAGAAGTATTCGCAGAAGGTCGGCGAGATCGTCACCGGCGAGGTCTACCAGGTGTGGAAGAAGGAGGTGCTGATCCTCGACGACGAGGAGAACGAACTGATCCTCCCGAAGGCCGAGCAGATACCCAACGACTTCTACCGCAAGGGCGACACGATCAAGGCGATCGTCAAGTCCGTGGAGATGAACAACAACCAGCCCCGCATCATCCTTTCGCGCACGGCCAACCAGTTCCTCGAGCGGCTCTTCGAGCAGGAGGTGCCGGAGATCTTCGACGGCCAGATCACCATCAAGAAGATCGTGCGCATCCCGGGCGAGCGCGCGAAGGTGGCCGTCGAGTCCTACGACGAGCGCATCGACCCGGTGGGCGCCTGCGTCGGCATGAAGGGCTCGCGCATCTACTCGATCGTCAAGGAGCTGCGCAACGAGAACATCGACGTGGTGAACTACACGACCAACCCGCAGCTGATGATCCAGCGCGCGCTCAACCCCGCGAAGATCTCGTCGATCACCATCGACGAGGAGAAGAAGACCGCTTCGGTCTACCTCAAGCCCGATCAGGTATCGCTGGCCATCGGCAAGGGCGGTCTGAACATCCGGCTCTCGAAGATGCTCACGGGCTACGACATCGACGTCTACCGCGAAGTCGAGGAGGAGGACGTGGCACTCACCGAATTTGCCGACGAGATCGACGGCTGGATCATCGACGCCCTGAAGGCCGCCGGCTGCGACACGGCCAAGAGCGTGCTGGAGCTGCCCGTCGAGGAGATTGCCGCACGTGCCGACCTGGAGCTGGAGCAGGCCCAGAAGGTGGTCGAAATCCTGAAGGCCGAATTCGAAGAGTAACCGTACAGAAAAGAAAGGAGAACACACAATATGGGTAACGAAAGAAAATTAAGGCTCATTCAGGTTGCCAAGGAGTTCAACGTGGGACTGAACACCATCACGGACTTCCTGCACAAGAAGGGCATCAAGAGTGACGGGTCGCCCAACACGCTGGTCGACGACGCGACGTATGCCGTGCTGGAAAAGGAGTTCGGATCGAACCGCAGTTCCGCGAGCGCCCGCAACTCGGTGCGCGAGCGCATCTCCCAGAAGCAGACGACCATCACCCTCGAAGAGGCTGAAAAGCACGAGCGCGAGGAGGAACGGGAGGTCGTCATCAAGAGCAACGTCATCAGCGTCAAGGACGAGATTCCGCAGCCGAAGTTCCTCGGCAAGATCGACCTCTCGCCCAAACCCAAGACCAAACCCGCCCCGGCACCCGCTCCGGCCGCCGCGCCGCAACGGACGGAGGCGCCGGCGCAGGCAAGATCGGAAGAGCGTCGTGTAGGGAAAGAGTG
>ERZ809276.160-NODE-160-length-26275-cov-8.447788_pt1 | contig 26275 bp, 18 predicted proteins | sample MGYA00520512_ERZ809276 | MGnify/ENA primary metagenome ERZ809276 (study PRJEB31576, sample SAMEA3212661) | Homo sapiens | biome: human-gut; feature: human gut; material: fecal | place: Sweden | collected 2012 ...
GTCCCGGCCTTGTCGCGGCTCCAGCTCCGCACGCCGTAGGTTCCCGTGACGATGTAGAGCGTGTCGGCGCACCGCTGCGCCGAGGCCACCGACTCCATGTTGCCCCACGAGCCGCTGTTGAAGTCGGAGTTCTGGGGCATGATGTTCGTCGAGTAGAAGGTCTGGCGGTTCAGTTCGTCGCTGTAGGGAACGTAGCGGTGGTTGGACATGCACTGGTGGCCGCGGATGCCGTTCGTCTGCCAGTTCTGATACGACCCGCGCGTCAGGTCGGCCTGGTACGAAGCCGGCACCTCGGGATCGTAGGCCCAGGCGTCGGAGCGCACGTAGGTGCCCGACATGTAGCAGTCGTGCAGCGGGTAGGCCACCCAGTTGGCGATGCGCTTGGTCTTGTCGAAGCAGATCGTATAGTTGCGGGCCGTCACCGAGGAGGAGATCGGCGCAAAATGCGTCACATAGAGGAAATCGTCGTCGTCGACATAGGCGGGCAGTTCGGCCCACGCATGGTCCAGGCTCGCGGGAATGGAGTAGCTCTCCTGGTCGAGCGTCAGCAGGAAGGTGCCGCCGCCGTCGAACGCCACGGAGATCTCCGCATGGCGCGGCTTGCCCGAGTCGTTCTCGTCGAGGTAGAGGTAGACGATCTGACGGCCGTTGACGAGCGTTCCCGAGGCGGTGGTCGCATGGGTGCGGCGGGAGGTCACGCACCACGTGCCGCCCTCGGTCACGGTCACCGTATAGGCTGCGCCGGTCTTTCCGGTCAGCACGAGGCGGGGTTCGTTCTCGTAGCCGCGCGCCTCGAGCGACGACGACTCCGAGTCGAGGAACAGGGCGGAAAACGGCCGCTCGCCGCCTCCGTCACCCGAAGAGCTGCATGCGCCGAGGGCAAATACGAGGATCACCACAAGGAGCGAACGACCCCAGGGCTTCAGCATCCGGTTCTTCAATGTCATCTGCAAAAAATGGAGAGAAAAAATCAACCCCCGACGAGACGGGAGCCCCGTCGAGGGTTGATTCTGGATTAACGGTTAATCAATAGAGCTGGATACCGGCAACAACGGCACGGGGAGCCGAGCTCGATTCGTTTGCAAAATTGGGGCTCGTCGAGAACGTGATCGTCGACGAAGCCGTGAGGCCCGTCACGTCGAGCGTGTAGTAATCCGAATCCGACACCGTGATGGTGAAGGGAGGATTGCTCGTAGCGCCGTCGTTGGCCGTCAGCACCGTACCGTTCGACGTTACCGAACCGCCGCCGTTCACGCGAACGTAGAGCGTAGCGGACTTGCCCTTCCATGCCACGGCGTAGAACGAGAGCTTCTTCGATCCGGTGACACCTACGGCCTGCGAGGTGAAGTAGCCGCTCTTGCTGCTGGTTCCGAGCTTTACGCCCGAAGCCTCCATGCCGTTGAAGGTGGTCGAGTTGCCCAGCGTATAGGAGGCCGACGGAGAGTCGTCCTTCGTGCTGGTGAAGATGTCCATCGAGGTGTATGTACCCTTCGTATCGTTACCCGACGAGACGCCGCTCTGCGTCAGCGCCACGGTGCGGGTCACGACAGCCGAACCGGACTTCATCAGCTTGACGGTCAACGTGGCATTGATCGCCGACTCGGAGGTATTCTCTCCGGCTGCGACCGTCACCGTTGTACCGCTTACCGATACCGAGAACTTGGCGTTGTCGGCCGAAGCCTCGATCGTGCAGCCGTCGGCATTGCGCGTCGTGACCGTCACGCTCTTCTCACCGCCGGCTGCCGGGAACGACAGCGACGCGGGATCCACCGTCATTTCGGGATCGGTCGACGGATTGGTCTCCTCGACGCTGTACGGCAGCACGTTCACGTACCTGCTGCTCGACGTGCCCACGAAGTAGCCCTTGACGATGACATCCTTGCCGTCATAGGCGGCAACGGTCGAGTTGTCGATATATTTCACCGAACCGATGGCCGATACGGCGCCGGGGATCGTCACGTTGACATAGTTGTTGTCAACCACGAGATTGCCCTCGAACTCGATCTCCTTGCAGACGGGCGTTCCCGACAGCAGGCCATCCATGGCAGCACCGTCCATCTTGGTCGGATTGTACGACCACGAGTTGCCCGTCGAGAGCACCTCCACCTCGGCCGATGCCGAGAACTGCGGCGTGGACTGTGCATTGTAAATGGTCACCTCGCCCGAGATCGAAATCTTCTCACCTACGGTGCGCTCGTTGTCCTTGTGGTAAACCATCATGGCACCCGTGTTGTCGGCGATGATATAGGCCATCTTGCCGCGGGCAACCACCGTACCCTCGGTCTTGTAGGTGCCTTCGGTCGTGATCTCGCCGATGGGCGTCACATCCGGGTCGGGATCGGGCGTCGTGCCGCTCATGAAGTCGGCAATATCCTTGGTGCTGCGCGGCGAAACCTGTGCGGCACCCTTGTAGAGAGCGGCATAGCCGGTGATCGTGCCGGTGGCACCGGCTACGAACTGCTGGTCGGCCCAGGGAGCACCCTGCGACGTGTAGACCGTTACTTCCACACCGTTCTGCGTGAAGGTCTTCGTGCCGTTCCACGTCGACGCCGTAGCGGGAGCCGTCACGTTCTTGATCGAAACGGGCATGGCCTGGAAATCGGTGATCTGGTTGGGAGCGATCTCCACGGGCGTTACCGTGGCCGTGCCGATCTTCTCGACTACGACCCACGAGGCGCCCTGCGAACCCGTCACCTCATAGAGCTTGTTGTAGGTGGTCACGCGGGCCTCGCCGGCCTTCAGCGTCACCTTCACCTTGTCGCCCGCCTTGAACGTGAAGCCTTCATCGGCCGGGTTCGTGTAGACGCCGCTGCCGTAGAGCGTGATGCCGTTCTTGGCCGTCGTGGCGCCCTCGGTCATCAGCTGCAGGTTGTTCGACGTGGTGTTGCCGCCCTCCTTGTCGGTTACGACAACCGCCTCGAAATAGTAGTCCTTCGACTCGTCGATCACCTGCTGCTCGCTGCCGGCGGCCTCGCACAGGGCGATCAGCTCGGGAATCGTCGTCTCGACGGCATCTCCGGGCTCCGGATCGGGCTCCTCGCTGCCGTCGAACGACACCTGCTGACCGCCGTTGCCGGCCTTGAGCAGCACGTCATCGAGGCGGTGTGCACCGCTCAGCGTCGACGAGAAGCGGACATAGAGCGTCGAGACGCCGTCGGGCAGCGTGAAGTCGGCCGTGGCGAGGTCCCAGCGGCCGTTCGGATCGACACCCTTGGCGAAGGTATAGGTCAGCGGCGACGACCAGTTCGTGCCGTTGTTGCTCAGCTCGACCTTGAACTCGTCGTGGTTGAACGTGTTGTCGCTGGCGCCGTAGAGGTAGCGCTCCGTACCGAACGAGAGGGCGAGGTTCTTCTCCGAAACGGCGATCTTCTCGATCGTTACCACACCGTTCGTGCCGAAGAGCAGGTTGTTGTTGCCCGAACCGGCATAGTCCGAATAGCCGGCATCCGAAGGCGAGTTGCTGCGCACGCTGACGCCCGACGTCGTGTAGGTCACGTTGGCGGCGCCGCTGCCGGTCTGGTTCTTCCAGCCGTCGAACTCGTCGGCATAAGGCCACTTGTTGTCGGTCTGCGAAGCGACCTCCTTGTCCATGTCGTTGAAATAGATGGCATCCGAGGTGTCCATACCCGGGTCCTCGGGCTCCACGTAGTCGAAGGTGATGGCCTGGCCGCCCGCACCCTCGAGCAGCGTCACGTCGTCGAGACGGTGTGCGCCGCTCAACGTCGAACGGAAGCGGATATAGAGCGACGTGGTACCCTCGGGCAGCGAGAAGTCGGACGAAGCGAGGTCCCAGCGGCCGTTCGGATCAACACCCATAGCGAAGGTGTAGGTCAGCGGGGCCGACCAGTTCGTACCGTCGTTGCTCAGCTGCACCTTGAACTCGTCGTGGTTGAACGTGTTGTCGTCCTCGCCGTAGGCGTAGCGCTCCGTACCGAACGTAAGGCGCAGGTTGACGCTGTTCACGGCGATCTTCTCGATCGTGAAGTTCGAGTTCGAGCTGAAGAGCAGATTGTTCACGCCCGAGCCGGCATAATCCGAATAGTTGTTGTTCGAGTTGGAGTTGTTGCGCACGCTGATGCCCGACGTCGTGTAGGTCACGTTCTCGATGCCGTAGCCGCTCTCGTTCTTCCAGCCGTCGAACTGATCGGTATAGGGCCACGAGTTGCCGCTGCCATAGGTCTGCGTGGCAGCCTCCTTGTCGAAGTTGTTGGCATAGGCGATCTCACCCGTGGGGACTTCGCTGCCGGCGACCTGCGATACGGCGATCGACTGCTCGGCCGTACCCCAGTTGCCGAACTCGGCATGGATCAGCGTAAAGGAGATCTTGCCCTCACGCAGGTTCGTACCTGCGGGCAGCTCCTGTACCGACACGGAGATCGTGCCGTTGCCCCGGCCGTTCATCGGCTCCACCGTCGCCCATTCCAATGACGAGGTAACGACCTTCCACTCGCAGTTGGCCGTGATCTGCACGGTCTGCGTCTTCTCCGTTGCATCGGTGAACACAAGCGATTCGGTCGAAACGCTCAATGTCGGCGTAGCGGACTTGCTGTCATCCTCCTTGCAACCCGTGAATACCGTGGCGGCCACGAGGAACAGGGCTCCGAACAGCAATCTGAAAAGATGTTTGTTCATAAAAGTTTTAATTAGAGTTTTGAACTAATAGTATTAAAAAAATTTTACAAATATTCCGTTTTTCAAAAGGGAAACTTTGACAAAGATAAGTCGATTTTTCGGAAATAAAAAAGTTTCAGCGACATATTTCACACCCAAATGCAACGGATCGGAGAAAAATTCCGATATCCACCTGCTCGCGGAGGGCCGCCCGCGCCCCGCAAGGGGCGGGCACCGGTCCTCCGGAAGGATGCCGGCGGACGGAAACCGCTCGCAGCGAGGCCAAACGGAGAATTTGACATTTTCTAAAATTCTTAAAAACCCGCATCCGCTTTCCGACGTCCTGCGACAGCCGACCGCCGACGCCGCAAAAATAGGGGTCGCCCGTTACGTCCGCGTGACAAAATCATGACAAACGGACAAAGCTCCCGAGTCATCGCAGCTTCCGGGACCGACCGCCGGATACGCCTGCGCCGTCCGGCACCCGCCGGCACACCGCCTACCGCACCCGGCAGACAAGCCCCAGCCGCAGCAGACAGACCCCGCCACGGCAGAAGGCTCCGGCCACGACAGACAAACCCCGGCCGCAGTAGACAAACCCCGGCCGCAGCAGACAGGCCCCGCCACGCAACAAGGTTCCACGCCTGCAAAAAATACGGCATGTCCCGCCCGTCCTGCCGCCGCTCGACCGCTCTCCACACAAAAAAACGCCGCGTCCCCAACGGGACGCGGCATATCGGGATGCTGACACCGGCTCCCCTACTCCCACTCTATCGTTGCGGGCGGTTTGGAGGAGATGTCGTAGACTACGCGGTTTACCCCGCGCACCTTGTTGATGATCTCGTTCGAGACGTCGGCCAGGAACTCGTAAGGCAGGTGCACCCAGTCGGCCGTCATGCCGTCGGTCGAGGTCACGGCCCGCAGGGCGACACAGCTCTCGTAGGTGCGTTCGTCGCCCATCACGCCGACACTCTTCACAGGCAGCAGGATGGCTCCGGCCTGCCATACCTTATTATATAGGTCCGCCTCGTGCAGCGCGTCGATGAAAATCTTGTCGACCTGCTGCAGAATATCGACCTTCTCGGGCGTGATGTCGCCGAGGATGCGGATCGCCAGGCCGGGTCCCGGGAAGGGATGACGGCCGATGAGACGTTCCGAAATGCCGAGCGAACGGCCCACGCGCCGCACCTCGTCCTTGAAGAGCAGGCGCAGCGGCTCGACGATGCGCAGGTTCATCTTCTCGGGCAGGCCGCCCACGTTGTGGTGCGACTTGATCGTCGCCGAAGGGCCGTTCACCGAGCAGGACTCGATGACGTCGGGATAGATCGTCCCCTGCGCCAGCCACCGCACGTCGCGGATGCGCTGCGCCTCGTCGTTGAAGACCTCGACAAAGTCGCGGCCGATGATCTTGCGCTTGGTCTCGGGGTCCGAGACGCCGGCCAGGTCGCCCAAGAAGCGGTCTCCGGCCTTCACACCCTTGACATTCAGGCCCATATCCTTGTAGGAGGCGAGCACCTCCTCGAACTCGTTCTTGCGCAGCAGACCCGAGTCGACGAAGATGCAGTAGAGGTTCTGCCCGATGGCGCGGTGCAGCAGCACGGCGGCCACCGACGAATCGACACCGCCCGAGAGGCCCAGCACCACCTTGTCGTTACCGAGCTTCTCGCGCAGCTCGCGCACGGTCGACTCGACGAAGCTCTCCGAAGTCCACGACTGCGTGCAGCCGCAGATGCCCGCGACAAAGTTGCGGAGCAGGTGCGTACCGTCGGTCGAGTGGTAGACCTCGGGGTGGAACTGGATGCCCCACGTCTGCTCGCCCTCGATGCGGAAGGCCGCCACGCGCACATCCTCCGTGCTGGCGACGATGCGGTAGTTGTCGGGCACGCGCGTGATGGTGTCGCCGTGCGACATCCACACCTGCGTGGGCGACGGAAGGCCCGCCATCAGCGGATCGCCGGCATCACCCACCGTGAGCATCGCCCGGCCGTACTCGCGGCTCGGCGCAGGCTCCACCTCGCCGCCGTAGGCATGGGCCAGGTACTGGGCTCCGTAGCAGACGCCCAGCAGCGGCAGCCGTCCCTTGATCTCCGACAGGTCGGGGATCGGGGTCTGTGCGTCGCGCACCGACGAGGGGCTGCCCGAGAGAATCACGCCCCGCACCGACGCATCGATCGCCGGGATTTTGTTGAAGGGGTGAATCTCGCAATAGACGTTCAGTTCGCGCACCCGCCGCGCAATGAGCTGCGTGTACTGCGATCCGAAGTCGAGAATCAATATTTTTTCCATCAGTAAAAGGTTATGCGTTTCCACTGTTTCGGGAGCACACCCGGAGGATAAAAAGCAGTGCGACAAAACCCGCCGCAAGATAGAGGAACCGTTCCGAGTCGAGCAGCACCCACAAAAGAACCCACGCCGCACACAATCAGGCAACGACAAGTTCAGCGCGGGAGAGCTTATGCCGATACACTACCGTTCGCTCGAATAGTTCGGGGCCTCGCTCGTGATCGTCACATCGTGCGGATGGCTCTCGTGCATGCCCGACGCCGTGATGCGGATGAACTTTGCGGTCTGGAGCGTCGGGATGTCCTTCGCGCCGCAGTAGCCCATGCCCGAACGCAGGCCGCCGATGAGCTGGTAGACCGTCTCGCTCAACGCCCCCTTGAAGGGCACGCGCGCCACGATGCCCTCGGGCACCAGTTTGTTGATGTTGCCCTCGCAGCCCTTCTGGAAGTAGCGGTCGGCCGATCCGGCCTTCATGGCGTCGATCGAACCCATGCCGCGGTAAGCCTTGAACTTGCGGCCGTTGTAGATGATCGTCTCGCCCGGGGCCTCCTCCGTACCGGCGAACATCGAGCCGATCATCACCGAGTCACCGCCCGCAGCCAGCGCCTTGACAATATCGCCCGAGTAGCGCAGACCGCCGTCGGCGATAACCGGCACGCCCGACCCCTTGGCGGCCGAGGCGGCGGCATAGATGGCCGAGAGCTGCGGCACGCCCACACCGGCGATGATGCGCGTCGTACAGATCGAACCGGGACCGATGCCGACCTTGATGCCGTCGGCGCCGGCGTCGATCAGGAACTTCGCCGCCTCGCCCGTGGCGATGTTGCCCACGACAACGTCCAGCGACGGGTAGGCCTCCTTGATCTGCCGGAGCGTGCGGACGATGTTGCGCGAGTGGCCGTGCGCCGAGTCGAGCACCACGGCATCGACATCCTCGGCGACAAGCGCCGCCACGCGCTCCAGCGCGTCGGCCGTGATGCCGACACCCGCCGCCACGCGCAGACGCCCCTTGGCGTCCTTGCAGGCATTCGGATGGTCCTGCACCTTGGTAATGTCCTTGTAGGTGATGAGCCCCACCAGTCGGCCTTCGTCGTCGACGACGGGGAGCTTTTCGATCTTGTTGTTGAGCAGCACCGCGGAGGCATGCTCGAGTTCGGTTCTGTGGGTGGTGATCAGGCGGTCGCCCGGCGTCATCACCTCCCCGATGCGGCGCGACATGTCGGGCTGGAAGCGCAGGTCGCGGTTCGTGACGATGCCGATGAGCTTCCGGTCCGCATCCACAACCGGGATGCCGCCGATCTTGTTCTCCTTCATCAGATTGAGGGCGTCGCCGACGGTATTGTCCTTCGAGATGGTGATCGGATCGTAGATCATGCCGTTCTCGGCACGCTTCACACGGCGCACCTGCGCGGCCTGCTCGGCAATGGACATGTTCTTGTGGATGACGCCTATGCCCCCTTCGCGGGCCAGGGCAATGGCCAGCGGCGCTTCGGTCACGGTGTCCATGGCGGCGGACACGATTGGGATGTTGAGCGCGATATTACGCGAGAAACGGGTCTTGACATCGACCTCTCGCGGCAACACTTCCGAATAGGCGGGTACGAGCAGCACATCGTCGAACGTAAGTCCTTCGGGCTGAACCCTTTCATTGATAAAAGACATAATGAACGTGGATTTTGTTGCTCGCAAATGTAGTGATTTTTTCCCAAACAGCCCAACAAACCGTCCCGGTGATCGTTTTTTTTATCAACATTTTATCAAAAGCCGCACGGCCGCGGCAGCACGGCGCGACAAAAGCGGCTGGACCGCGCAGCGAATCCCGCCCGTTGCCCGGTCCGGCGCTTTATCGCAGCGACGACGCCGACCGCAGACGCAAAGACAAGAGTATCAGAATGAAGAGGAATTTCAGACAGTTCAAAAACACTACATAATTAGTCTTTATCGGAATAATTCGACCCGCGAGAGGAATGACCGGCCCGAGTGGCGCCGAAGCGACATCCAGCTGATTGACAGGACAATACACACAGATTCCGCAAGCAGGCTTTCTTACGCATAGTTGAAAAAATGTTGACAATTTGCGGGCGAAACACATATTAAAAAAATTTTTTTTCGTATTTTTGACTCTTGAACAAGGTCCCGTTGCGCAGGCAGCGGGCAAAAACACCCCAAAAAACCACTAAAATTTATCGTATGAAAGTTTTTTTACGCTATTTTCAGGTCGCAGCCCTCGCCCTTGCGGTGAGCGTGCTGTCGACGGGATGCAAGGAAGACTCGACCGATGAGGGCCCCAAGCCCGTCGAACCGAGTCTGACTGCCGAGCTGGTCGCCGCCACCTCGACGACGGCCGAACTCCGGCTCACGACAACGGCCATCACAGAGGCCGCCTATGCCGTGACCAAAGCGGGCGAAGACGCCCTTGACCCCACCGTCATCTTCGCCTCCGGAACCCGCGGCATCAACTGCGCGGAGGGCGAGACGAGCGTGACGGTACGCAACCTCGAACCGCTCACCGACTATGTGATCTACGTGGCCGGCATTACCGAAAAGGAGGAGTTCTTCGACCAGGTGGCCTCCGTCTCCGTGACGACGGCCGACTTTGCCGAGGACCTCTCGATCTACGACGTCGACTACGCCAGCTTCAAGGCGCACGTGAAGGTGCCCGACAACCTGGCCGAAACCGGAAACGTAATCAGGTGGGGCCTCTGCGATCTGGCAACCTACTACATGAACTCGAGCTACTGCGATGCCGAGCGGCTGAACCTGAGCGACGAGTACTACCACAACTACTTCAACGAGGACTGGACCTACGAGTTCAACAACGAAAACAGCATCGTCTACGACGAGAACGGCGATCCGCAGCTCGACGAGACGGGCGCGACGCTGGTCTACTACGACCCGATCGTGCCGGGCGGCAAATACTTCGCCATGTTCGGCGAGTTCGCCTGGGGCGAGCACTCGTGGGGCTTCGGCGAGGGATACTATTCGCCGCTCTGCGACGTCGAGGGCTTCTACACGGCCCAGTGGATGGGTGAGAACCCCCAGGAGAAGGACTACTGGACGGGCTTCTACCAGAACGTCAGCGTCGAAACCAAGGCTCCCGAAGTGCTGAACGCCTCGCTCAACATCACGACGAACCTCCGTCCCATCGGCGGCGTGGTTTCGGTTTCGCCCGACGAGGCCGTCAAGCTCTACTGCATCACCGTACTGGATGACATGACCTACCAGCAGGTGCTCTCGATGGTGCTCAACAACGATCCCGACAACATGCAGTGGTACATCACCACGTACAACGCCATGTTCACGATCTACGCCATGTCGGGCAGCGGTCCGATGGACATCACGCTCGAGGACATGCTCTACATCGACAAGGAGGCCACCTACCACATCTTCGCAACCGGCATGGGCAACGAAGAGGGTACGTCGCAGTGCTTCGAGCACATCACCTTCCAGCTGCCCGACCCGACGTTGCCGGCTCCCGAGGTGGTTGTCACCCCGATCAAGAACCCCAACGGCGAGGAGTCGCCCTACGAGGTATGGTTCAACGTGAAGTGCACGAGCAAGGATGCACTCTCGGGCATGTACGCATGCAACTACCAGCGCGAGTGGGAAAGCGCCCTGAACAGCGGCTACACGGAAGAGACCCTGATCGAGAGCGGCTACGAGCTCACGAGCACCGAAATCGGCCAGATCAACACCGACGAGGGTCTGAACATCCCCTTCTCCTCGCGTGAGGACGCCACCTCGTACCTCGGCGTCATCGTCTACAACGAGGAGGGCACGGCCAGCGAGCCCTCCGTGGCACAGAACACGACGATCGTGGAGCCGGCGGCCGATCCGGTCAACTCGGAGCTCTTCACCGATCTGCAGGGTGACTGGACCGCCACGACGACCATTCAGTACAAGGAGTACGACTCCAGCACGCTCGACTACGTAACGAAGACCTCCGAAATTTCGTCGAAGGTTACCATCGGCAACGTAGGCTACGAGGCCACGCTTCCCGACGACGTCTACAACCGCTATTACGAGCACACGCAGTATACGACCAAGGAGCAGGTAGACGCCCTCTACGATGAGTTCAAGGCCGCCGTCGACCTCTTCAACCAGAAGACCAAGAACCAGAACCGCCTGCTCTGCCAGGGTCTTTCGCTGGAGATCGTAACCTACCAGAACTACCTGGAGTACGCATCGCCCTACGACCTCTTCATTTCGGAGAGCTACAGCGGCTTCGACAGCGAGTCGCCCGTCTTCGACTTCGGTCCGAAGTGGTATCTGCAAATCGCCGACGGCGACAAGGTATCGGTTCCGTTCAACGCCAACCTCTTCACGCCGCTCTCGGCATGGTCGACCAACGAGTACCACCTGATCGGTGCGAGCGAGACCGCGTCGCTGCCCTACGTAACGGACGGCACCTCGGCACAGACGGGCTACTTCCCCGTAGAGGTATCGGCCGACAAGAACACGATCACGATCAACCCGCTGTCGTACAACGGCGACACCTATTATATGAATCCGGGACGCTTCTACTACGGTTCCTACCAGCTCTCGTCGCGCATCATTGCGCCCATCACGCTGACCCGCGGCTGGAATGAGAGCGGCACAACCGCCAAGGCAGCCGCCGCAGGCACCGACAGCCAGCTGTCCGATCCCGCAAACATGAAGCCGCTCTACAAGGTAACGCCGGTCAAGAAGGCCAACAGCAGAACGGCCATGCCCACCAAGCCGGCCGTCGAGCGCAAGCAGGTCAAGCTGCATGTGGTGACCGTCGACGAGTTCGATGCCAACGCACGCAAGTTCCTGGAAAAGAGATTCGGCAAGCGGAACTAACCCCGCCCCGACCATACAACCGAGCAGAAACTCTCCGCAAGGGGAGTTTCTGTGCGGTTTTACAAGAGCAACCGATCAAGGGCCTCGGCCCGCCAAGTTTCACCCTAATTTTTTAACCGCAAAAAGGTATGAAGAAAGTACTCGGTCTCATTGGTGCCCTCCTGGCATTCACGGCTGTTTCGGCACAGTCGCTTCCGGATGTGAAGATTGAAAACGCCGACGGTGAAATCATCTCGACCGCGTCGCTGACCGGCCGCAAACCGCTCATCATCTCCTACTGGTCGATTGCCTGCAAGCCCTGCCTGCAGGAGCTCAACGCGATCAACGACCAGCTCGAGGAGTGGCGCGAGGAGGCCGATTTCGACGTGGTGGCCGTCTCGGTCGACGACGTGCGTCTGAAGGCCACGGCCAAGGCCCGGGCCGCCGCACTGGGTTGGGACTTCATCTGCCTGTTCGACGCCAACCAGACGCTCAAGCGGGCCATGAACGTATCGCTCACGCCCCAGAGTTTCGTGGTCGATGCCGACGGCAACATCGTCTTCTCGCACTCGGGCTACACCCCCGGCAGCGAACAACTACTGATCGACAAGGTAATCGAAATCAGCAAAAAGAAATAGAATGAAGCAAATCGCACTGTTGATTGCCGGCACCTGCTGTGTGGCCGCATCGCATGCCCAGATCAAGCTGGGAGAGGGTCAGCTGACGGGCAGTTTCGAGACGAACACGATCTACTACGTGGACGATTCGGTCATCGGATCGGAGATGGAGGATCACTTCGGATCGAACAACTACCTCAAACTGGACTACACCTACAAGAACTTCTCGGCGGGCATCCAGGCCGACGCCTATCTTCCGGCATTGCAGGGCTATGAACTCGGTGAACAGCCCGGCTACAAGAAGTTCTACCTCTCGTCGAAGTACATCCAGTGGGCCGACAGGAACTTCGAGGTCCTCGTGGGCGACATCTTCGACCAGTTCGGCAACGGACTCGTCTTCCGCAGCTTCGAGGACCGCCAGCTGGGCATCAACACCTCGCTCGAGGGTATCCGCGGCATCTACCGCTTCGGCAACTACGTGACGGTCAAGGGGCTGTACGGACGTCCGCGCCTCTACACGGACTACGCCGACTCGTGGGCGCGCGGCGCCGACGTGAGCCTGTCGCTGACCGACATCTTCGGAATGAGGCAGGTGCTGCTCTCGCTCGAAGGCAGCTACATGAACCGCCACGAGGCGCTCGACAAGGACGAGACGATGAGCGAGCATTTCGCATCGGTGGGCCTGACGACCCCCGACCTGAATCTCTACTCGGGCCGCGTGAACTTCAACTGGAAGAACCTCTCGCTGCGCGGCGAATATGCCTACAAGAGCAAGGACCTGCCGACGTCGGTTGCCGCCGAGGCGGTCGACGGCAAGGCCATCCTGGGCGAGGTCGGCTACTACTACAAGACCTTCAGCATCTCGGGCACGTTCCGCATGCTGGACAACATGGGGACGCTCATCTCACTCTACGGCAGCGGCACGGGCAACATGCTCAACTACCTGCCGGCCCTCACGCGCCAGTACACCTACATGCTGGCCAACCTGAACCCCTATCAGGTGAACGTCGAGGGAGAGATCGGCGGGCAGATAGACCTCAACTACTCGCTGCGCAACAAGCATGACCGCCACCGCTACTGGAACTTCCACGCCAACGTGTCGACCTTCTACACGCTGCGCGGCGAACAGTCGCAGACGGGCGACCGTCAGCTGCTGTGGCGCGACATTAACGTCGACGTGGAGCGCCAGTGGAACAGGAAGCTGAAGACCTCGCTGCTCTTCTCGTGCCAGGAGTGGAACCCCGACCACGGATTCTCGAGCCGCACCTACGCATCGAACATCTTCGTGGGTGACGTCACCTACAAGTTCGACCGCAAGAAGTCGCTGCGCGCCGAGGTGCAGTACCTCTTTTCGCAGGACTACGAGGGCAACTGGGTAGCCGGCCTGCTCGAATTCGGCCTGGCTCCGAAGTGGAGCTTCTTCGTCAGCGACATGTACAACCAGGGCGGAACCAAGGGCGAGACGAACAAGAACTACTACAACGGCGGATTCAGCTACACGCACAACCGCACGCGCGTGCAGATCAGCTACGGCCGCAACCGCGCCGGCTACATCTGCTCGGGCGGCGTCTGCCGCTACTCTCCGGCCTACACCGGATGCAACATTGCGATCACATCTTCATTCTAAACACATCTAAATCACAAATCCATGACAAAACATCTGATTGGCAAAACGCTGCTGATGGCCGCCGTATGCCTTGCATCCGTATCCTGCACGGGATCGGGCGATGACAACGAGGGACCGGAAGGTGCCGTATTCAAGGCGACGGTCTCCCCGACGACGATCTCGGCCGACGGTGTCGATGCCGCCGTCTTCGACGTGCGCTTCCGCGGCACGAAGCTCACGGCCGACGAGGTCACCTTCTACAATGCCGACGACAATACGGTAGTCGAGATGCCCGACATGAAGTTCACGACGACCGATCCGGGAACCTACTCCTTCTACGTCAAATACGCCAATCTGGCCCCGCAGGAGGGTGAGGAGGCCGAATACACCTCGGGAACGCTGCGCATCAACGCCGTCGAGGGTTCGGCCGGCAACGACGAGGTGATCGACCTCGAGCCCAACGACCAAACGGGTCTCACCGCCACGGTCTCGGCAACGGTCGTACAGGCCGGCGTGGACCAGGCCGTCTTCGTCATCCGCTACGACGGCGAGGTGCTCAAGGAGGGCTACACCATCTACGATGCCGACACGAACCGCTCGATCACGCTCCCCACGGTGACGAAGACCTCGGCATCGGGCGAGGAGTACGAACTCCCCTACTATCAGGCCACGAAGGCCGAGGTCCGCTCGTTCTGGGTCGCCTACAAGACCTCGAACACGCTGAAGAACCCGGTAACCGTCACGGCCGTTGATTTCGCGATCCCGACGCGTCCGGCAGACCCGCAGCCGGGCAGCACCTCGTTCAAGCACCGCGCAATGATCATGCAGTTCACGGGCCTGGGCTGCGGCTACTGCCCCTACATGATCGCCTCGCTGCATGACGTGCTGGCCGAGGAGTCGTATGGCTCGCGGGCCGTTTTGGGTGCCATCCACACCTATTCGGGCGATCCGTATGCTCCGGACGAGCCGCTGGACAGCGCATTCGGCGTCAACAGCTACCCGACGGTCATCTTCGACATGAAGTCGGTCCTCTACAACTACAACTACAACACGAACGTGACGAACCTCAAGAACGCAATCGACGCTTCGACTTCCGAGCCTGCCAAGGCCGGCATCGCGGTCCGCACGGCCGTAGACGGCAACACGCTCGTGGCCCGCATGACGATCAAGGCGGCCGTGAACGGCAGTTTCCGCGTCGGCGCCTGGGTGCTGGAGGACGGTCTTTCGGGCACGCAGTCCAACTACGGCATGCCGGACAACGGCTACAACTTCAACATCCACAACAATGTGGTTCGCAAAGCTGACTCCCGGGACAACGGTTCGACCTCCTTCGCCGGACATGACATGGGCCAGCTGAATGCGGGCGACACGGCCGACTACATATTCGTCATCACGCTCGATTCGTCGTGGAAGAAAGACAACTGCCATCTGCTGTTCTTCGTCACGGCACTCGACGGCTCCTCGTACACGGTGACGAATGCCATTGCGACGAACTCGCTCTCGGAGGCCGTTTCGTTCGAGTACGAATAGCGACATCTCCCACGGCAGGAGGGCCGAAACCCGACCCGCCGGAGGAATACAAAAAACGGGGTGGAACCGCACGAAGGTTCCGCCCCGTTTTTCTTTCTTTCGGCAAGGAGGTTGTTCCGGTGATTATTCCGGAACGGTCACAGGTGAAACGGACAAGCGAAAGCACACGGGACCCGGGCATTGCTACGCCCCGGTAACCGCCTCCCAGGCGAAAAGAGGCGACATGCCGGCAGACGCTGTCCGGAAGATCTCCGTGCGGGCAAGTCCGACGAAGGGTTCGCCGCGGAATACCCGGATGTCTACGAGATGCTCGGGATCGGGCGACCGGAGCCGGAGCGTGACTCCGCACGCACCGCAGCACAATACGAAACGAGCGGAATCCCTTGCGGGATTCCGCTCGTTGACTGTCGCGAGGAGCGCGGGGAATCAATACTGCTCCTTCTCGTTGGGGAAATCGCCCGACTTTACATCGTCGATGTAGCGGCCCACGGCATCGGTCATGATGGTGTGCAGGTCGGCATAGCGGCGCAGGAACCGGGGCGAGAAGCCCTTGTTGATGCCCAGCATGTCGTGCACGACCAGCACCTGACCGTCGCACGCGCCGCCGGCTCCGATGCCGATCGTCGGGGCCGAGACCTCGCTCGTCACCCGGGCGGCCAGCGCCGCGGGAATCTTCTCCAGTACGATGGCGAAGCAGCCCGCATCGCTCAGCAGGTGGGCGTCGCGCACGAGCTTCTCGGCCTCGGCCGCCTCCTTGGCGCGGACGTTGTAGGTGCCGAACTTGTGGATCGACTGGGGAGTCAGGCCGAGGTGCCCCATGACCGGAATCCCGGCCGAGAGGATGCGCTGCACCGATTCGAGGATCTCCTCACCGCCCTCCATCTTCACGGCGTCGGCCTCGGTCTCCTTCATGATCCGCACGGCCGAGTCGAGCGCCACCTTCGAGTTGCCCTGATAGGTACCGAAGGGCAGGTCGACGACCACAAGCGCCCGGTTGACGGCCCGGACAACCGAACGGGCGTGGTAGATCATCATATCGAGCGTGATGGGGAGCGTCGTCTCATACCCGGCCATGACGTTGGCGGCCGAGTCGCCGACGAGGATGACGTCGATACCGGCGGCATCGACAATCCGGGCCATCGAATAATCGTAAGAGGTGAGCATGGCGATCTTCTCGCCGCGTTGCTTCATTTCCGCCAGGCGGTACGTCGTGACCGCACGGACGGTGCTTTCTACTGACATTTCTTCAGGTATTAAGTTTTGATTCGGGGACAAAGATAGTGTAAACCGAGCGCCGCGGCAAATTTATTTGTCACGGCCGAGGTGCAGCCTGTCTAAACGGCCTCACAGAGGACGTAAAGTGCAAACCGGGCGCCGCGGCAAATTTATTTGTCACGGCCGAGGTGCAGCCTCTCTAAACGGCCTCGCAGAGGACGTAAAGTGCAAACCGGGCGCCGTGGCAAATTTATTTGGCGTTGCCGAGGTGCCGACAGGCTGAAAAGGTGTCGCCGGTCCGAAAGGGAAGGATGCCGCAGTCCGGACGTGCCGCAGCATGAACCCCGCTACCCTTTCAGCGGCCAGAGCCGGTCGAAGAAGTGCCACAGCACGACGCCGCCCGACACCGAGACGTTGATCGAGTGCTTCGTCCCGGCCTGCGGAATCTCGATGGCCCCGTCGCAGAGGTCCACGGCCTGCTGCCCCACGCCCAGCACCTCGTTGCCGAAGACCAGCGCATAGCGCACCCCCGCCTCGGGCCGGAAGTCGCCGAGCCGCACGGCCCCCTCGACCTGCTCCACGGCCCAGAGCGAATAGCCTTCGGCCTTCAGCTCCGCGAGGCACTCCTCCGTCGCAGCGTAGTGGCGCCACGGCACCGTCAGCTCGGCCCCGAGGGCCGTCTTGTGGATGTCGCGGTTGGGCGGCGTGGCCGTGATGCCGCACAGGGCGATCCGCTCCACGGCAAAGGCGTCCGACGTGCGGAAGAAGGCCCCGACGTTCTGCAGCGAACGAATGTTGTCGAGCACGACCACAACGGGCATCTTGGCCATCGCGGCGAACTCCTCGGCCGACGGACGGCCCAACTCTGCATTGGTGATTTTGCGCATGGTGCTCACGATCGGTTGTTTTCGGGTGCAAAAGTAGTCAAATAAAAAATTTTTACCTATTTTTGGGGGTTCAATCATACACTTATGTCTTTCAGAAAGGTCATCCTCTCCGCGGCTGTGCTCGTCGCCGCGACCGGTGCAGTCCGGGCGCAGGAGGTGCTCGCAGGCGCCGACTTCGACACACGCTTCGACAACCGGGAATACGCCAACAACGACTTCAACGAATCGCAGACCCTGTTCAGCGCCCGCCTGACGCCCTACGTCGGCATCGAGTGGGAGCGCAAGAACCGGCTGGTCTTCGGCGTCGAGATGCTCCAGCACTTCGGGCAGTACAATGCCCAGGGCGACCGCTTTCTGACCGACATCAAGCCGCTGATGTACTACCAGTTCCGCACCGCCGCGGTGCAGGCCAACGCGGGCATCTTCAACCGCAAAGAACTCATGGGCGACTATTCGCGCGCCTTCTTCAGCGACTCGACGGCCTTCTACCACAACCGCATGGCGGGCTTCCTCGGGCGTTACGTCAGCTGGCGCGACAAGACCTACATCGAGCTGGCCATCGACTGGGAGGGGATGTACTCCGAGCAGTCGCGCGAGATGTTCCGCATCCTTTCGGCCGGACGCTACACGACGCTGCCGGGCTTCTACGTCGGCTACGCCTTCTCGATGTTCCACTTCGCCGGCTCGAAGCTCAACGAGAATGTCACGGACAACCTCCTGCTGAACCCCTATGTGGGCTGGGAGCGGGGAGAACGGATCGGGCTCGACATCCGCGCCGGGGCGCTCTTCGCGCCGCAGCGCGCCCGCAGCGTCGACCACGAGTGGAAAAAGCCGTGGGGCGGACAGCTGGACGTGGTCCTGACCACCTGGTGGGGACTGAAGGTCGAGAACAACCTCTACCTGGGCAAGAACCTGCAGCCGCTGCGCAACCTGGTGGCCAACCCCACGCTGGGGCTCACCTACGGCGCCGACGGACTCTATGCCGGCGAGAGCTTCTACGCCACGACCAAGCACATCTACAACCGCACGTGGGTGGGCTTCGACCGCCGCTTCTTCCACGACACGCTTCAGGTCGAGGCCGGCATGGTCTTCCACTACGACGGCACGGGCCTCGGCACGCAGCAGGTCGTCCAGCTCTCCGTGGCGATTGACAAGGTATTCCACCGCGGCGGTCCCCGTCACCGCCCCGGGATCAGATAACGGATAACAAAAAACGCACACAGGAAATATGACAAGCGAAACCAACGAAACACCCCAGAAGTCGCTGAACTTCCTCGAAGAGATCATCGAAGAGTCGATCGCCAAGGGCGAAACCCGCGTACAGACGCGCTTCCCGCCCGAGCCGAACGGCTACCTGCACATCGGCCACGCCAAGAGCATCTGCATCAACTTCGGTCTGGCCAAGAAATACGGCGGCAAGTGCAACCTGCGCTTCGACGACACGAACCCCGTCAAGGAGGACGTCGAGTATGTCGATTCGATCAAGCGCGACATCCACTGGCTCGGCTTCGACTGGGCGCTGGAGCGCTATGCGTCGGACTACTTCGACCAGCTCTACGAGTGGGCCATCGTCCTCATCAAGAAGGGGCTGGCCTACGTCGACGACCAGACGCAGGAGCAGATCCGCGAGAACCGCGGCACGGTCTCCGTACCGGGCACGCCGTCGCCGTGGCGCGACCGCAGTGTCGAGGAGAACCTCGACCTCTTCGAGCGGATGAAGAACGGCGAGTTCCCCGACGGGGCGAAGGTCCTGCGCGCGAAGATCGACATGGCCCATCCGAACATGCTCTTCCGCGACCCGATCATGTACCGCATCATCCACGCCACGCACCACCGCACGGGCGACAAGTGGTGCATCTACCCGATGTACGACTACGCCCACGGGCAGAGCGACTCGATCGAACACATCACCCACTCGATCTGCACGCTCGAATTCGACGTGCACCGTCCGCTCTACGACTGGTTCATCCAGGCGCTGGGCATCTACCCCTCGCACCAGTACGAGTTTGCGCGGCTGAACCTCACCTACACGATGATGTCGAAGCGCAAGCTGCTCAAGCTCGTGCAGGAGGGCGCCGTCATGGGCTGGGACGATCCCCGCATGCCGACGATCTGCGCCCTGCGCCGCAAGGGTTACACTCCGGCCTCGGTGCGCAACTTCGCCGAGATGGTCGGCGTGGCCAAGCGCGACAACGTCATTGACCTGGCCAAGCTCGAATACTGCGTGCGCGAGGACCTGAACAAGGTCGCCGAGCGCCGCATGGCCGTGCTGAACCCGCTCAAGGTGACGATTACGAACTACCCCGAGGGCAAGACCGAGCTCTTCACCGCGGTGAACAACCCCGAGGACGAGGCTGCCGGCACGCGCCAGGTTCCCTTCTCGCGGGTGATCTACATCGAACGTGACGACTTCATGGAGAACCCGCCCAAAAAGTTCTTCCGCCTGCAGCCGGGCGGCGAGGTGCGTCTGCGCTACGCCTACCTGATCAAGTGCGAGGAGGTCGTGAAGGATGCCGAGGGCAACATCACGGAGCTGCGCTGCACCTACGACCCGATGTCGGGCAACGGCTCGTCGAGCGACGGCCGCCGCGTGAAGGGCGTCATCCACTGGGTGTCGGCACAGGATGCCGTGGAGGCCGAAATCCGCCTCTTCAACCCGCTCTTCACGAAGGAGAACCCCGACGACGTGGAGGAGGGCCAGACCTGGGAGGACAACCTCAACCCGGAGTCGATGGTCAAGATCACGGGCTACCTCGAGCCGTCGCTGCGCGAGGTTCCCGTCGGACAGGCCGTGCAGTTCGAGCGCGTGGGCTACTTCTGCCCCGACACCGACTCGACGCCCGAGCACCTGGTCTTCAACCGCACCGTCACGCTCAAGGACTCCTGGGCCAAGATCAACAAGTAAGCCCGAGCCACGGACTCAAGACGAAACGGGCGGAGATTCGCAGGAATCTCCGCCCGTTTCTTGTTTTCTTGCCATCGGGGTCACGCGAATGGTTCGTGCGAAATAAAGATACGATTTTCCACCGATCCGGTAACCGCACCCCACAAAAAACGGGCAGAGACCGGCAAGCAGTCATCCCGCAACAGCCGGATATTCGCCGCGGCACGGCCAATGCATCCTGTACGGGGAACTCCGGCAAGGGCCATTCCGTCGACGGAGACTCCTCGCATGAAAACAGATAAATCCAAAACATATAGTTAAAATAAATTAAACATTTATTGCATATTATTAAAAATAGATTTAACTTTATGCAACAAAACACGCTATCCCATGGACCGCAAAACAGCCGTAAAACGTCTTCCAACCTCCTGCCCTGCGTGCGGAGGGGCCCTCCACGTGCAGACACTCGCCTGTGCGGAGTGCGAAACGCGGATCGAAGGGGCGTTTCCGCTTCCGGTTTTTCTGCTGCTGACGGCAGGAGAACAACAATTTATCCTCGATTTCGTGGCGTGCAGCGGCTCGCTCAAGGAGATGGCTTCGCGACAGGGATTGAGCTACCCCACCGTCCGCAACCGGCTCGACGAAATCATCGAACACCTCAATACGCTGCAACATGAAAAGTATCAGAAAAATCGCTGACCCGTTCAACTACTGGTCCGGAGAGAAGACCCTCGCTGCCGGAGCCGTCGGATGGATCGTCATGGCGGCGATCAACCGTCTCGGCGGGCAGACCACGCGCGGCGTCGTCTCGTCGGGATACGCCGACCTCACCTTCCTGCAGGCGCTTTGCCAGATTCTCGCCGCCTGGCTCGTGCTCGCCACGCTGCTCTACATCGCGGCCCGCCTGCTGTCGAAATCCCGCATCCGGGCGGTCGACCTCTACGGCAACCAGTTGCTCGCACGCCTCGCCCTGCTCCCGATCCTGCTCGTCGGGGCTCTGCCGCCGCTGCGGAATGCCGCGCTGCAACTGACCGAAACCACGCCGCTGGAACTTGCAGCCAATCCCCCGGTCGGCCTGCTCTGCTTCGGTCTGGCCGCGCTGGTCTTCCTCGTCTGGTTCTACGCCTGGAGCTACCGGGGATATGCCGTTGCCGCCAACCTCAAGGGATGGAAGGCCGTTGTCAGCTACATCGTCTGCTACGTGCTTGCCGAGGTCCTCGGCGGCTGGTGCACGGCCTGGATCGCCGGATGGTGACACGCCGGCAGCAATGAAAAAGGAGAGGAGTGCAGGCAGCTGCACTCCTCTCTTTCTTGTTCTACTTGTCGGCACGTCGGGTTCCTTTCCTGCAAAAACCGCCGCAGCCGGAAATCACATCAGCTTGCCGAACACCCGCCGGCCCAGCAGGTAGCGCAGGAGGATCGAACCGCGGTAGATATACCGGGATTCGGACTTGCGGGCCCCGCGAATCGCCCGCCGCTTGCGGGAGAGCGCCCCGTGCCAGCGCAGGAAGTCGCGCCACGCCCGGAAGACAGCCCGGAAGTTGTCGGCACGCCCCTGCACGAGGTACGACAGCGCCGCCAACAGGTCCAGCGCCGGACGCAGGAGGGCCACCAGTACCCGCTGCCCTGGAGACGAGCACTTGAAGAGCATCGCCAGGTTGTTGCGGTGGTTGTAGAAGACCTTGGAGGGGCTGTCGGTCTGGAGCGTGCCGCCGCCGAGATGGTAGACCCGGCTTTGGGGCACAATCCGCACGCGGTAGCCCGCCAGCTGCATGCGCCAGCAGAGGTCGATCTCCTCCATGTGGGCAAAGAAGTCGTCGTCAAAGCCCCCCAGCGCATGGAAGACGTCGGCCCGGCAGCAGAAGGCCGCGCCGCTTACCCAGAACAGGTCGCGTGCATCGTCGTACTGCCCCCGGTCCTCCTCCACCGTGCGCAGGATGCGCCCCCGGCAGAAGGGGTAACCCAGAAAGTCGATGTAGCCCCCTGCCGCACCGGCATACTCAAAGCGGCTGCGGTCCACCCACGAGATGAGCGTCGGGGCGACGGCCGCGACGTCGGGATGGCGCTCCAGCGTATCGAGCAGCGGCGCGAGCCACCCCGCGGGGGTCTCGACATCGGAGTTGAGCAGCACGTAGTAGTCCGCTTCGATCTGCGCCAGCGCCCGGTTGTAGCCCCCCGCGAAGCCGTAGTTGCGGTCCAGCCGCACGACGCGCACCGTAGGAAATTCGGCGGCAAGCACCGCCAGCGAGTCATCCGTCGAGCCGTTGTCGGCAACGACAATCTCCACGCCCGACGGCGCAGCCTGTACGACGCTCGGCAGGTAGCGGCGCAGGTGGCCGACTCCGTTCCAGTTGAGTATGACGATTTTAGCGACTGACATTCGGACGTTTGTGTTTCCAGCGACGGTGGGACCACATCCACAGTTCGGGCTGCTCGCGGATCATCGCCTCCAGACGACGAACGTAACGTTCCGTGATTTCGTATGCGGGCACCTGCTCTTCGCCGTCATAAATCTGCTCGAACGACATCTCGTAGCGGCCCCGCCGCACGCGGCGCATCCGCACGAAGTAGACCGGCAGTCCGCAGCGCAGCGCCAGCTTCTCTCCCCCGTCGAAGAAGATCGTATCCTGATTCAGGAAGCGGAACCAGTGGCTGTCGGGCCGCTTGGGCGGATTCTGATCGGCTATGAGTCCCATTACAAGATTCTTGCCGTCGACACCCCGCCCGCGGTTGCGCAGGTAGAAGCGCAGGCAGTCCTTCATCGGGACGGTCATCGCACAGTCCGAATTGCGCAGCCGCTGGTACAGCTCCTCCATGACAACGCTGCGCAGCGGATGGTAGACCGCCACGAGCATCTGCGACCGCTCGTAGAGCCCCCAGTAGGAGCTGTACTCCCAGCAGCCGTAGTGGGCCGAGAGGGCGATCCAGTCGCGGCCGTGCACGGCCGCGCGGTGGGCGTCGAGCCCCTTCACCGTGAGCACCGTGCGGGCCTTCTCCTCGCTCATGTGCGCCATGTTGATCGTATCGACGAAGATCTCGGCCAGCGTCCGGTAGAAGCGGCGCCGGATCGTCTCGAGCTCCCTTTCGTCCTTCTCGGGGAAGGAGTTGCGCAGGTTGCGCCGCACGACCTGCATGCGGTAGCGCACGACGTGGCAGAGCAGCACGTAGAGCAGGTTCTCGACCACGTAGTACTTGAACCAGTAGGGCATCATGGCGAACAGACGTGCAGCCTGCCACAGGCAGGCGAGCCACAGACGCTGCGCGACGTTCAGTTCGGGATTTCTCATGCGGCGGACGGGGTTACGGTTCGACGAAGAGCTTGACGTTCGCCACCTTGGTGCGGATGCGGAGCCAGTGCGTCAGCGTCATGCGGTCGATCGAGTCGGCCGGGTCGCGCGGCGTGACCACGCAGACGAGCGTTGTATCGAGCGGCGTGCCCTGCACGTCGAACGTAATGCCCTTGGTCAGCGAGATGGCCCGCACGGCGGGCATCATCGCCCCCACCTCGCGCGAGATGTCGTCCACCTCGACATCCGTGACGCGGTAGCGGCTCAACTGCGCCGCCATCTCGCCGATGCGGCGGTTCTTCTCCTCGAGCAGCTCCGTATAGCTCTGCTGCAGCGACGCGACGTCGATCCGGTCCTCCCTGTTGGCCTGCCTTACGATCAGGTCGACCTTCTCGAGTCCGAAACCGGCCAGCTGGGCCCGGGCATTCTCGATCACCGCCTCGTCGAGCGGCTCGCCGAGCAGCAGCAGCTCGATCTGCGAGGGATGCTTGCCGCGGGAGTAGTGCTTGTTGCATTCGATCACGCGCGTATGGGGGAAGTTGAAGACCTGCGCCACGTACTTGTCGGCCGTCGCCTCGAAGAGCGACACGCGGACCATGTGGAAGCCGATCACGACGCTCGGAATGAAGGTCACGAGCGTGATGGCCATCATCATGCGTTTGACGTTGCGTTCGCGCACCTTGTCGATGAAGACCTTTTTCTCGTACTTGAGAAACCGCACCACGAGGTAGGTGGCCAGCGCGATGAAGACCGAATTGATGAAAAAGAGGTAGAAGGCCCCGAGGAAGAAGCGCAGCTGCCCCGTCGCCAGGCCGAAGCCGGCCGTGCAGAGCGGCGGCATGAGGGCCGTGGCGATCGCTACGCCGGGAATGACCGTCGAGGTGCGGTCCTGACGCGTCTGCGCCACCATGCCGGCCAGACCGCCGAAGAAGGCGATCAGCAGGTCGTAGGTCGTCGGCATGGTCCGGGCCAGCAGCTCGCTGCTGTTCGACGAGAGGGGCGAGATGAAGAAGTAGGCGGTCGCCGTGACGATCGCCACGATGAACATCAGCGCGAAGTTGCGCAGCGACTTCTTCAGCAGGTCGAAGTCGTTGATGCCCAGCGAGAGCCCCACGCCCATGATCGGGCCCATGATCGGCGAGATGAGCATCGCGCCGATGATGACGGCCGCCGAGTTGACGTTCAGACCCAGCGAGGCGACCATCGCCGCGAAGATCAGCACCCAAAGGTTCACGCCCCGGAACTCGACGCCCTTCGAGATCGACGCCACGACCTCGTCGCGCTGCGCCGTATCCTCGTCGAGGCTGAAGCGGTCCTTCAGAAAGTCGCGCACCTGATCGAGCCATGCCGAAAAGGCGCCCTGCGCCGGCCGTGCCGGCTGCGAATCGTTCGTATCGGTTGTCTGTGTTCTGTTTTCGTTTTCCATTTCTTCCATATCGGTACAGGTGAGAACAAGGGGTCACGCTTCGCTCCGCGCGGCCGTGTCGTCGTCCGTCTCCGGCCGGCCGCGCCTTGCCCGGGGTTTCCCGGCCACGACGAGGACAAACTCCCCGCGGGGCTCCGTCTGGCGGAAATGTTCGAGCACCTCGGCCACCGTGCCGCGCACGGTCTGCTCGAAATGCTTGGTCAGCTCGCGCGACACCGAGACCGGACGGTCCGCTCCGAACGTCTCGGCAAACTGTTCGAGGCACTTCACCACACGGTAGGGCGACTCGTAGAAGATCATCGTCCGCTCCTCGTCCGAAAGGGCCTGCAACCGGCTCGCGCGCCCCTTTTTCTGGGGCAGGAAGCCCTCGAAACAGAAGCGGTCGCACGGGAAGCCGCTCTGCACGAGCGCCGGGATCAGCGCCGTGGCGCCGGGCAGCGTCTCGACCTCGATCCCCTGCTCGACGCACGTGCGCACGAGCAGGAATCCCGGGTCGGATATGCCGGGCGTTCCGGCGTCCGAGACCAGTGCGGCGTTGCGGCCCGCGGCGATCGACTCGGCAACCAGACGGACCGTGGCGTGCTCGTTGAACTTGTGGTGCGAGTAGAGCTTCTTCTCGATGCCGAGGTGGCGGAGCAGCACCGACGTCGTCCGCGTATCCTCGGCCAGGATGAAGTCCACCTCGCGCAGGACGTTGATCGCCCGCAGGGTGATGTCGTCGAGATTTCCGATGGGCGTGGGGACAATATAGAGCTTGGCCATGGCGTCAGGCGAATTTGCGTTCGAGCAGCTCCATGAGGAGCTTCGCGCCGTCCGAATTGGCATTCCAGGCGTAGTGCTCGGCAATGTAGATCATGCAGTCGTCGAGGTTGTCGAAGGCGTTGAGCGCCCGGATGGCCACTTCGTAGGAGGCACCGTCGCCGCCGAACAGGTCGCGGATCATCAGGAACTTGTCGTTGATGCCGATCGCCTTGCGCAGGTCCGTGACGGGCTCGCTGCGCCGCAGCTCCGACGCGATGTCGCGCGGCGGGGCGATCGTGTCGGCCAGCGTCTGCACGTCGTGGTTGATGACCTCGCCCAGCACGGCGCCGCGCGGCAGCGGCTCGGCCGGAGTCTCCGGGGCGGC
>ERZ809276.170-NODE-170-length-25413-cov-8.660265_pt1 | contig 25413 bp, 20 predicted proteins | sample MGYA00520512_ERZ809276 | MGnify/ENA primary metagenome ERZ809276 (study PRJEB31576, sample SAMEA3212661) | Homo sapiens | biome: human-gut; feature: human gut; material: fecal | place: Sweden | collected 2012 ...
GATCTATCAAATTAAATAACATTGTCAGATTAATAGGAGCAGATATAATATGATTAAAAATCACTATAAATAAAATAAGACACAATGGGATTCTGGGATAGATTGTTTCGGAACAAAAACGACCAACACACGACTCCGCCCACACCGCAGCCTGTGATAGCGGAACCTATACCTGCTAACAGCTCGCATAAATACAAAAACATCTAACAGTTCCCGAGGACAGACTTTGCAAAGGGGTCTCAAATATACCCCTTTGCGAAAGTTTGTCCCTTCTTTAATGTCATATCTACTCAATTCACTTATTGTTTAACCAACCGTGGTTTTGCATCCGTGTAAACTGTCGTGTAAACCGCAGATGATCTGTCGCTGTAATCGTCTGGCTAATAGATTGTTATTGGCTATTTGTAACGTCTGGGGGGCGTGTGGTCGCTGGTTCGAATCCAGTCACCCCGACTGAAGAAAAGGCTTGACAATCTGACGGTTGTCGAGCCTTTTTCGTTTTCGGCGGTTGTGCATGCCGCCATCCGTGCGCTATGCTTCCGGCATGGTTTTGAACTGGTTGGATATTTCCGTATCTTTGTAAAAATCCTATTGTTATGCGCACGACATCTGATCGGATCACCGCGCTGCGGCCCGGTGAGATCTTTGTCTTCGGAAGCAATCTCGGCGGACTGCACGGCGGCGGGGCCGCACGGCTGGCCTGGCAGCGCTTCGGTGCCGTTTGGGGGCAGGGCGTCGGATTGCAGGGCCAAAGCTATGCCATTCCGACCATGCAGGGCGGCGTGGAGACCATTGCCCCCTATGTCGACGACTTCATCCGGTTCGCCCGGCAGCATCCGGAAAAGACCTTCCTCGTCACCGAGATCGGATGCGGCATCGCCGGTTTCACGCCGGCACAGATCGCCCCGCTCTTCGCCCGGGCTCGCGACGTGGAGAACATCCACCTGCCTGCCCGCTTCTGGGAGGTGCTGGGGCGGTAGCGGCCGCTGTCGCCCGATGGTTGCTGTCGCCCGATGGCCGCTGTGCCCGGGCCGGCGCCCCGCTTGTCGTGGCCGGTGGCTGCGGCAGGCCCTGCGTTCCGGTTGCTGCCATCCGGCAAGTGTCAGCCGGTGACCACCCGGCCGCGGAACGAAAAAGCCGGGCTCCGGGTTCTGACGGGTGGCAGGCGCAAGCGGCTGGCGATGATCGGATTGTCCGGGCTGGCGGGGTACGGATGCGGCTGTCGGCGGGGCGCGCCGCATTTTTTTCGCGTCGGGAGGTCGTTTTTCCCGTAATTTATTATTAATTTTGTCCGGTGGCCGACCGTAGGGTCGGTTCCGAATGCGTCACCGGCTGTTTGGGGAGAGTTGTTTTTCAGCCGGTCGCAGGGCCGTGCGTGGTGCCGTGCACCATACGCGGCGGGTGTCCTTTTTTGAAAAACAACTACGATGAAGTCGCTGACGCCGATCCGCGCATTTTTCCGAATCCGTTGTCTGCCTGCCGGTTGCCGGCGGGCCGTTTCGTCGTCTCTGTTCCCGAAGGTGCGGCATTTCACAATCTCTAATATTACCCGATCTATGACCCGAACTTTACATGCGCCCCTGTGGGGGTGCGCCCTGCTGTTGGCGGCCGCGTCCTGTACGCCGGCGCACAACACGCTCACCCGAGCCGAGCAGGCCGACGGCTGGCAGCTGCTCTTCGACGGCAAGACGCTCGATCAGTGGAAGGACTACAACGGCACCGGGCTGACGATGCCCTGGCACGTGGTCGACGGCTGCATCCAGGCCAACGGCGACGGCAGCGACCTGACCGGCTACATCGTCACGCGCCGGCAGTACGAAAACTTCATCCTCGACTGGGACTGGAAGCTCTCCTACGGCGGAAACAGCGGCATGCTCTACCACGTGGTCGAGGACCCCGCCTTCGCGGTGCCCTACGTGACGGGCCCCGAGTACCAGCTCATCGACAACGACGGCTGGGAGGAGCAGAACGCCCCGACGCGCCTCGAACCGTGGCAGCGCCTCGGCGTGGACTACGCCATGCACCTGCCCGATCCCGACTCGCTCTTTGTCAATCCGCAGGGCGAGTGGAACTCGTCGCGCATCGTCTGCGACAACGGCCATGTCGAGCACTGGCTCAACGGACACAAGATTCTGGAGTTCGAGGCCTGGACCGACGACTGGTTCGCACGCCGCAACAGCGGCAAGTGGGCCGGCGCACCCGAGTACGGACTGGCGCACCGCGGGGTCATCTGCCTGCAGGACCACGGCTATCCGGCCTCGTTCCGCAACCTGAAGATCAAGGAGCTGCCCCGCCGTGCCGGGCGTGAGGTCGAGCTCTTCAACGGCCGCGACCTCACGGGCTGGGAGGTCTACGGCACCGAGAAGTGGTATGTCGACGACGTCGGCAACCTCGTCTGCGAGAGCGGTCCCGACCGGGAGTACGGCTACCTCGCCACGCGCGAATACTACGACGACTTCGACCTGACGCTCGAATTCCGGCAGCTGGCCAACGGCAATTCGGGGGTCTTCTTCCGCTCGTTCGTCGAGCCGCCCGTGAAGATCCACGGCTGGCAGTGCGAGGTGGCGCCGAAGAACAACGACACGGCCGGCATCTACGAGTCCTACGGGCGCGGCTGGCTGGTGCAGATTCCCGACGAGAAGGAGTCGGTGCTCCGCGAAGGGGAGTGGAACACGCTGCGCCTGAAGGTGCAGGGCGACCGCGTGCAGACGTGGCTCAACGACGTACCGATGGCCGATCTGACCGACGCGAAGATCGGCGCGGCGCAGGGACGCATTGCCCTGCAGATTCACGACGGAGGCGGCATCAAGGTCCTCTGGCGCAACATCCGATTGAAAACACTGTAAACCAACAACTGATATGACATCCCGCAGAAACTTCCTGAAAACGCTGGGCGGCATGGCGCTGTTGACCGTCGTCCCGCGCCACGTGCTCGGCGGCCCGAACTTCATCGCCCCGAGCGACCAGCTCACCAAGGGCATCATCGGCATGGGCGGCATCGGCAAGAGCAGCTACCACTTCACCAGCACCAAGGAGTGCCGGCTGGTGGCGGTGTGCGACGTCGACCGCCGTCACCTCGAAAGCGGCATCGAGCTGGGCAAACAGAAGTTCGGTGAGACCCTGCAGGCCTACACCGACTTCCGCGACCTGATCGCCGATCCGAACATCGACATCGTCCACATCGCCACGCCGCCGCACTGGCACGGCATCATGGCCGTCGAGGCGGCGCGCGCCGGCAAGGACATCTGGTGTGAGAAGCCCATGACGCGCACCATCGGCGAGAGCAAGCGCGTCGTCGAGGCCGTGCGGCGCAACAACCGCATCTTCCGGCTCAACACGTGGTTCCGCTTCACGGACACCTTCTACGGTCTGGGCACGACCGTCGAGCCGCTGAAGAAGCTCATCGACAGCGGGCTGCTGGGCTGGCCGCTCAAGGTGACGATCTCCGGCGCCACGGGCTTCACGTGGAAGTTCTTCTGGATCGGCCGCGACCACCTCGACCCCGAGCCCGTACCTGCGGAGCTCGACTACGACATGTGGCTCGGTCCGGCCCCCTGGAAGCCCTACAACGCTCACCGCGTGCACCAGACCTTCCGCGGCTACTGGGACTACGACGGCGGCGGTCTGACCGACATGGGCCAGCACTACATGGACCCCGTGCAGTACCTGCTGGGCAAGGATGACACCTCGCCCGTGAAGATCGAGGTCGACGCCCCCGAGCAGCATTACGACGCCGTGGGCATCTGGCGCAAGATCGTCTACACGTATGAGGACGGCTGCCAGATCGTCCTCGAGGGCGAGGGCTACGAGACGCTCGGCAAGGTGCCCTACATCGAGGGCCCGGGCGGCAAGGTCTACCGCGGTTTCGAGTGCACGATCCCGAACGTCATGGAGAAGATCTCCGAGATGCCCGATCCCGAACCGCAGAACACCGACTTCCTGGAGTGCGTGCGCACGCGGCGCCGCTTCGCGCTCGACGAGCGCATCGGCCATCGCAGCTGCACGCTGGTCAACCTCGGCGCCTGCGCCCTGCGGCTGAACCGCACGCTGCACTTCGATCCCGAGACGCAGCTCTTCGTCGGGGACGATGCCGCCAACCGCCTCATCGACCAGCCCATGCGTGGTCCGTGGCATATCTGATAACCTGCAAAACGATACGCAAAGATGAAAAAGATAGTTGCAATCTGGCTGTTGGCGCTGCTGCCGCTGTTCGGCATCGCCCAGCCGCTCGATGCGCGGCAGCGCACGGCCGAGACGATCGTGGCGGATGCCCTGGCGCAGCTGCCCGTCTCGACGCCCGCCCTCTTCGACGAGGTGATGGGCGAAATCGCCGCCACCGGCAGCCGGGGCGTCGAAATGGTGGCCTCGATGTTCGTCCCGGCCGCCGAAGGCAAGAACACGAACCTCGAATACGCCCTCAACGGCGTGGTTTGCTACGCTTCGGCGCCCGGGCGCGAGGCGCTGCTGCCCGAGATCCGCAAGGGGCTCGTCGCGGCCCTCGCCCAGGAGGGTGATACGGCCAAGCGGAGCTTCCTCATCTCGCAGCTGCAGCTCTGCGGTACGGCCGAAGAGGCTGCGGCGCTGCTCCCGGCGCTGGACGACCCCGCCCTGGCGGACTATGCCCTGCGGGCGCTGGTCTCGATGCCCGGAACGGAGGAGCTGCTCCTTTCGCTTGCCCGGCAGGAGGGCCTGACCACCGCGCGCCGCTGCGCCCTTGCGCGCGCCTTTGCCGACAAGGGTACGGCTGCGGCCGAACCCGTGCCGACGGCAGCGAAGCGGCCTTCGACGCCCTGCTGCTGGTCAACACCCCGCAGATGATCGACACGCTCTACGCCCTTGCCGCGGAGCATCCCGCACTGGCCGACCGGGCGCTCGGACGCTATGCCGAGCTGACGGCCCGCTTCCGGACCACCCCCGTGCGGCTCTATCAGCAGATGCGCCGGGCCCTTGCTCTGGAGGCTTCGGATGCGACTCGCAGCCGCCTGCTGACGAACCTGCTCGATGTGCAGGCCTATCCCGCCCTGGTGCTGGCCGTCTCGTACCTTGAGAACGAGGGGACGGCTGCGGCCGCTGCGGCCGTGGTGAAGAACCTCGTGGCGAAGAGCAGCCCGATGCCGGGCGGTGCCGACATCCGCGCAGCGCTCGAGAAGGCCCGCGAGGTCTATCGCAAGCTGGCGCAGTCGGATGCCGATGCCGGATATGCCGTCGACGAGATCACCGGCCTGCTGGGCCGCCTGCCCGAGACGGGCTTCGTGGCGCTGCCGACCGATCCCGCTCAGTGGCAGCCCGTGGCCGACAGCCCGGCTTCCGGGCGGAAGCTCTCTGCGGCCGCCGCCGCGAAGCTGCGCCGAAGTGCCGAAACGGCTTTGCGCGAGAACTGGACCGGCCGGGACGGCATGCTGCTCTATGCGGGCAAGAGCCCCTCGACGATCGCGTTGGAGAAGCCCCGCGAGAACTTCGAGCTCTGGCTCGAGTGGCGCTCGCAGGGTGAAGCGGGTCTCGGTGTGCGCTCCCTGCCGCTGGTCCGCCTGGGCGGCGCCGGCACGACGGTGCGCACGGCCGATGGCTTCGTGCAGGATGTCCCCGCCTCGGACAATGCCGCCGGTGAGTGGAACACGCTCTACGTGAAGGTCTCCGACGACCGCATCACCGTGGTGGAGAACGGCGTGACGGTCGTCGGGAACCGCACGATGGAGAATCTGCGCGAGCCCGGCATGCCGGTTGACGTGACGGGCACGGTCTGGATCGCGGGTCTCGGCTCGCCGGTCGAGCTGCGCGACATGTGGCTGCGCGAGCTGCCCTCGACCCCGCTCTACGAACTCTCGGAGGAGGAACGCGCCGAAGGCTTCGAGCTGCTCTTCGACGGCCGTTCGCTGCACAAGTGGACGGGTAACAAGGTCAACTACGTGCCGCTCGACGGGACGATCGACGTCACGGCCTCCTATGGCGGCGGTGGCAACCTCTACACGAAGAAGGAGTACGGCGACTTCATCCTGCGCTTCGAGTTCCGCTTCCTGCACGAGGCGGTCAACAACGGCATCGGCATCCGCACGCCGATGGGTGTCGACGCCGCGTTCGACGGCATGGAGATTCAGGTGCTGGACCACGACGCCCCGATCTACCGCGACCTGCACGCCTATCAGCAGCACGGTTCGGTCTACGGCGTGATCGCGGCCAAGCGCGTCGTCTTCCCGCCGCTGGGCGAGTGGAACGTCGAGGAGATCCGGGCCGTGGGCGACCACATCACGGTGACGGTCAACGGCGAGGTGATTCTCGACGGCAACATCCGCGAGGCGTGCCAGGGCCATGCCGTGGCACCCGACGGCGGGACGGAGAACCCCTACATGATCGACCACCGCAACCACCCGGGCCTTTTCAACAAGCGGGGCTACATTGCCTTCTGCGGCCACGGAGCAGGCATCCAGTTCCGCCGCGTGCGCATCCTGGACCTCTCGCCCGAGGCTGACGCGAAATAGACGGACGGGGCTGCCCGGAAAAGGAGCCCGGGCGGCCCCCGTTTTTTGCAGTACGGTGAAAAGTTCCTATCTTTACCAAGTCAAACTTAACTTTTGCAAACCATGTTCATTCCCTGTGCAATCGGATATACGCAACTTCTGGTAATTGTTTTCGTGGTGCTGCTGCTCTTCGGCGGCCGGAAGATTCCCGAGCTGATGCGCGGACTGGGTCGCGGCGTCAAGGAGTTCAAGGATGCCATGAACACGGACTATTCGGCCGAGGAGCGGAAGAAGGACTCCGCGCAGAAGTCGGACAACGACACCCCTTCGGCCCGGGAGTAGGCCTCGCGGGGCGTCCGCCCCGCCGTGCGAACCGAGCGAAAAGCGTGTGAAATGGAAGACAGACGGATCGAATCCTCCGACGTGGAGATGAGCTTCTGGGACCATCTCGCGGCGCTGCGCCCCCATCTGGTGCGCAGTGCCGTGGCCGTGGTCGTCGTGGCCGTCGTGGCTTTCCTCTCGAAGCACTTTCTGATCGAGACGGTGTTGTTCGGCCCCAAGAGCGCCGACTTCCCGACCAACCGCCTGCTGCTGGCCGCCGGACATGCGCTCGCCGACCTGTGCGCGTGGATCAACTCCTGGTCGGGGCTCTCCCTGAGCGTCAATGCGGAGGCCTTCGACGTCGCGAACCTCGATTTCCGTGTCATCAACACGCAGATGGCCGGGCAGTTCAACCTCCACATGAAGGTCTCGATGATCTCGGGGCTCGTGCTGGCCATGCCCTACGTGCTGTGGGAGTTCTGGCGCTTCGTGCGCCCGGCGCTCACGCCCCGCGAAATCGCCGCCACGCACCGCTTCGTCTTCTGGGCCTCGACCTTCTTCTTCGCCGGGCTGCTGTTCGGCTATTTCGTACTGGTGCCCCTCTCGGTGAGCTTCTTCATCAACTACCAGGCGAGCCCCTCGATTGTCAACATGATCGACGTCGGGCAGTACCTCTCGACGGTGATCGTCGCCTCGGTCGCCTCGGCGCTGGTCTTCCAGCTGCCGCTGCTGATCTACTTCCTGACCCGCATGGGGCTGATCTCCTCGGCCTTTCTGAAGCGATACCGCCGCCACGCCTTCGTGGCGCTGCTCGTCATCGCGGCGATCATCACGCCGCCCGACATCTTCAGCCTCGTGCTGGTCATCATTCCGCTCTACGGACTCTATGAATTGAGCATCCGCCTCTCGGCCCGCATTGAACGCCATCAGGCGGCCGCGGGCCACAACGAGTAACAGAGACTTCATGAACAACGAATCATTCGGTTCCGCGCCGGTACGGGTCATCGTCATCGGCGCCGGAAACCGTGCACGGAAATACCTCGAATACGCACACCGCTTCCCGGAGCGGCTGCGGCCGGTGGCCGTCGCCGAGCTCAACGGCCAGCGCCGCCGGAGCCTGGCGCGGGAGTTCTCGCTGCCCGCCGCGGCCTGCTTCGCCCGCTACGAAGAGCTCTTCGCCGCGGGGATCGACGCCGACATGGTGCTCGTGACGACACCCGACGCCGTGCATTACGACCCGGCCGTGCGGGCCATTCGGGCGGGATACCACGTGCTGCTCGAGAAACCCATCGCGCAACGGTGGGACGAGTGCCTCGAAATTGCGCGCCTGGCCCGTGAGCACGGGGTGCTGGTGGGCGTCTGCCACGTGCTGCGCTACCACCCCTACTTCACGAAGATCAGGCAGCTGGTCGCCTCGGGCGAGCTGGGCGAGATCGTCTCGGTCAACCACACGGTCTGCGTGGGGCTGGACCGCATGCTGCACAGCTACGTGCGCGGCGTCTTCCGCCGGGCGCAGGAGGCGAATCCCATCCTGCTGGCCAAGTGCTGCCACGACATCGACTTTCTGCTGTGGCTGACCCAAAAGCGGTGCCGGCGGCTCTCGTCGTTCGGCGCCCTGCGCTGGTTCCGCGAGGCGAATGCCCCGGCGGGGAGCACGGAGCGTTGCATCGACTGTCCCGTCGAGCCGACCTGCCCCTTCTCGGCCCGCGACCTCTACTATGTGCGCCGCGACTGGGTCGGCAATTTCGACATTCCCGAGGGCGGAACGCTCGACGACGCCATCCTGCGCGAACTCCGCGCGGGCCCTTACGGGCGGTGTGCCTTCCGCTGCGACAACGACGTGGCGGACCACCAGATCGTGGCCCTCGAGATGGAGGATCGCTCGACGATCAGCCTGACGATGGATGCCTTCACGAAGGATGATTTCCGCAAGACCTGCATCCGCCTGACGGGCGGCGAGATCGACGGCGACGAGCGCCGGCTGCGCGTGCGGCGCTTCCGCTCGGGCGACGAGCGCATCTACGACTTTTCGGAGGTGCTCGGACAGCCGTTCCACGCCGGGGCCGACCTGCGGCTGCTCGAGGATTTCCTGCTGTCGGTGCGCGATCCGTCGCATCCGCTGCGCGTGGGGATCGACGACGCGCTGGAGAGCCACCGTATCTGCTACGCCGCCGAGGAGAGCCGCCTCACGGGCCGCACGGTCGAGCTGCGGCCGGAAGAGCGGTAACGGCCTTTACTTCGGAAACAAAAGAGCGGCGGACCCGTCAGGGTCCGCCGCTCTTTTCGTATCGGGTTGTGTTGACTACCCCCCCCCGGGTCAGAACTCCGAGGTGAAGTGGAAGCGGATGTCCTTGAAGTTCTCCTGCGCGAGGGCCAGGGCGTAGCTCGTGTCGGCGAGGAAGACGTCGCGGCCGTGCTTGTCGACGGCCATGTTGGTGTGCTTGCGGCGCTTGAAGTCGGCCAGCTGGGCGGCGTTGTCGCTCTCGATCCAGCAGGCCTTGTAGATCGAGATCGGCTCCCAGCGGCACGAGGCGTTGTACTCGTGCTCGAGGCGGTACTGGATGACCTCGAACTGCAGGGCTCCCACCGTGCCGATGATCTTGCGGCCGTTCAGGGCGCTGGTGAAGAGCTGCGCCACCCCCTCGTCCATGAGTTGGTCGATGCCTTTGGCCAGCTGCTTGAACTTCATCGGGTCGGCGTTCTCGATGTAGCGGAACTGCTCGGGCGCGAACGACGGAATGCCCGTGAAGCGGAGCTTTTCGCCCTCGGTGAAGGTGTCGCCGATCTTGAAGTTGCCCGTGTCGTGCAGGCCCACGATGTCGCCCGGATAGGCGATGTCGATCACCGACTTCTTCTCGGCCATGAAGGCCGTCGGCGAGGAGAACTTCATCTGCTTGCCGCTGCGCACGTGCAGGTAGTTCTTGTTGCGCTCGAAGATGCCCGAACAGATCTTCAGGAAGGCGATGCGGTCGCGGTGGTTCGGGTCCATGTTGGCGTGGATCTTGAAGACGAAGCCGGTCATCTTCGGCTCCGCGGGCTCCACCGTGCGTGTCTCGGTCTGCGAGGGGCGCGGCGAGGGGGCGATGCGGATGAAGCATTCGAGCAGCTCGCGCACGCCGAAGTTGTTGACCGCCGAGCCGAAGAAGACCGGGGCCACCTCGCCCCGCAGGTAGGCGTCGCGGTCGAACGGGTCGTAGACCCCCTCGACGAGCTCGATGTCGGCGCGCAGCTGCGCGGCATAGCGCTCGCCGATCCGCGCGTCGAGCTCCTTCGAGGCGAGGTCGGCGATCTCGACCGTCGAGGCGTCGGCCGTGAGTTTCTCGTCCGAGGTGAAGAGCGAGAGGTTGTGCTCGTAGATGTTGTAGACGCCCTTGAACGTCGGGCCGTTCGAGATGGGGAACGAGAGGGGCCGCACGCGGATGTGCAGCTCCTTCTCGACTTCGTCCAGCAGATCGAAGGGCTCCTTCGCGGGGCGGTCCAGCTTGTTGATGAAGACGATGACCGGCGTCTGGCGCATGCGGCACACCTCCATGAGCTTGCGCGTCTGCGTCTCGACGCCCTTGGCGCCGTCGATGACGATGATGACCGAGTCAACGGCCGTCAGCGTGCGGTAGGTGTCCTCGGCGAAGTCCTCGTGTCCCGGCGTGTCGAGGATGTTGATCTTCACCCCCTCGTATTCAAATCCCATGACGGCCGTGGCCACCGAGATGCCGCGCTGCCGCTCGATCTCCATGAAGTCCGACGTGGCGCCTTTCTTGATCTTGTTGCTCTTGACGGCTCCGGCCACGTGGATGGCGCCGCCGAAGAGCAGCAGCTTCTCCGTCAGCGTGGTTTTGCCCGCATCGGGGTGGGCGATGACGGCGAAGGTCCGCCGGCGTGTGATCTCTTCCTGTAGGGTCATGTATCGTTATTTGTCTTTCGGATAGTCGACGTTGTAGTGGCAGCCCACCGACTCCTTGAGCTCGCGGCCCTGCTTGATGACCAGGTAGGCCACGGCGATCATGTTGCGCAGCTCGCACAGCTCGCGGTTGGGTTTGGTCTTGGAGTAGAGCTCCTCGGTCTCCTCGAAGAGGATCGACAGGCGCCGCATGGCGCGCTTGAGCGAGAGGTTCGAGCGCACGATGCCCACGTAGTTGGACATGATCTGCTGCACCTCGCGCTTCGACTGGATGAGCATGAGCATCTCCTCGGTGTGCTGCGTCCCCTCGAAGTCCCAGTCGGGAATGCCCTCCTGGAAGTCGACCTTGTCGATCAGACCGGCCGTGTGGCGGGCGGCCTGGTCGGCGTAGACCACGGCTTCGATGAGCGAGTTGGAGGCCAGGCGGTTGGCGCCGTGCAGCCCCGTGCAGGAGGTCTCGCCCAGGGCGTAGAGGCGGCGGATCGAGGTCTCGCCGTCGGTCGTGACCTTCACGCCGCCGCAGCAGTAGTGCGCCGCGGGGGTGACGGGAATCCAGTCCTTCGTGATGTCGATGCCGATCGAGAGGCACTTCTCGTAGATGTTCGGGAAGTGGCTGCGCACGGAGTCGGCGTCCTTGTGCGAGACGTCGAGGTAGACGAAGTCCTCGCCGCGGCGCGTCATCTCGCGGTAGATCGCGCGGGCCACGACGTCGCGCGGCGCCAGCGACTTCATCGGGTGGTACTTGTCCATGAACTCCTCGCCCGACTGCAGGCGCAGGATGGCCCCGAAGCCGCGCATGGCCTCCGTGATGAGGAAGTTGGGCTTCTCGCCCGGGTTGTAGAGCGTCGTGGGGTGGAACTGGATGAATTCCATGTTCTCGGTGATGGCCTTGGCGCGGTGGCACATGGCGATGCCGTCGCCCGTGGCGACGACCGGATTCGAGGTCGACGAGTAGATGTTGCCGCAGCCGCCCGTGGCCACGATGGTGAACTTCGCGAGCATCGTCTCGATCTCGTTGGTCTGCTCGTTGAGGACGTAGGCGCCGAAGCAGGTCAGTCCCCGCGTGTGGCGCGTGACGAACTCGCCCAGGTGGTGCTGCGTCAGCAGGTCGATGGCGAAGTGGTGCTCCAGCACGGTGATGTTCGGGTGCTGGCGCACCGATTCGACGAGCGCCCGTTCGATCTCGGCGCCCGTGAGGTCCTCGTGGTGGAGGATGCGGTGTTCGGAGTGGCCGCCCTCGCGGTTGAGCTCGAAACGTCCGTCGGGGGTCTTGTCGAAGCGCGTGCCCCAGGCGATGAGGTCGCGGATGAGCTCCGGCGCGCGGCGCACGACCAGCTCGACGGCCTTCCGGTCGCATTTGCCGGCGCCGCAGACGAGCGTGTCCTCGATGTGTTTCTCGAAGGTGTCGGGGGCATACGTCACCGAGCAGATGCCGCCCTGCGCATAGTTGGTGTTGCACTCCTTCATCTCGCCCTTGGTGACGATCGTGACGTGTCCGTGGGCTGCGGCCTTGAGTGCGAACGACAGGCCTGCCGCGCCCGAGCCGATGACCAGAAAGTCGGTTTTCATAGTTTTTCCAGTGACAGAGACGACTTTTGCGGCCCATGCGAACCTTCGGCCGTCCCCGATCCGGGCCCCGTCTCTGCCATCTCTTTAGCGGGCGTGCGCCCCGGTTCCGGATCGGAAGTTGCGTCGGGTCTTCCTGGCGGCGGACCGCAGCGGATCCGCTTCCGCGGCCCCGGCGGGACCGGATGCGGGGACCCTTTTCGGGTTGTTTTTCTCGCAGGCGCAGGAAGATGCGCCGCAAAGGTACGAAAAAAAGCCCGATTTGCCGATACGTGCGGATGAAAAAAGCACCGTCTGGGCGGGGCGGTGCTTTGTGCGGGGTGTTGTCGCCGGGTCAGGGCTTCCCGTCGGCCGCGGGGGAGGTAATCCCGAGCTGCGTGAGGCGCGAGATGTCGCGCACGTCGAAGACGCCGCAGATGTCCAGCACGATGAACTCCTCGTCGCCGTCGGAGAGCATCAGCAGCTCCGAGAGCCGCTCGCCGCTCCCCTCGATGAAGTAGAACGAGACGGACGGACCCTTGCTGTCGGTGCGGGAGATCAGCTCGAAGGCCTTGTCGCGCGCGACCTTGTAGGCCTGCGCGCGGAAGAGGAACGGATAGGGTTTCTGCGCCGCGAGGATGCGGATGCTGCGGATGCCGTCGAGCAGCCGGGCCAGTTCGGGGTCGGCGTCGCGGCGCATCATCTCCATCATCTTGCGTCCGAGCTCGATGCTGCGGACGTTCGTCTCTGCGGCGTAGGACTGGTAGAACTCGTCGAAGGCGCGGTTCTGGGCCGTGCCCGCAAGGGGCAGCAGCAGGATCAGGATCAGGAGCCAGCGTTTCATGGTCGTAGGTTTTTCGTGGTCGTGCAGGTCAGAATCCGAAGCAGATTCCGAAGGTGAACAGGTGGGTTTCCGGTCCCACGTCGGAGCGGAAGAGCGGCGTGAGGGCATAGTCGAACGAGACGCCGACCTTGTGGTAGGTGATCGCGCCGCCGATGTTCCAGCTCCAGGGCTCCACTCCCCGCAGTTCGTACTTCTCCTTGGGCTTCTTGTGGACGGCCCGGTAGCTGGTGTAGAGGTTGCCCGAGGCGCGGAGCGTGATTCGGAAGTCGCTGACCGAGCAGGTGAGCATGAGGGGAATGCCCAGCGTGGTGAACGAGAGTTTCGACTTCTTGGTCGAGGGGTCGAGCTCCAGGGCGTGGATCATGCCGTCGGTGTAGCGGATCGTCTGCTTGCCGCTCAGCACGATGTCGTAGATGTTGCCCCGGACGCCGGTCGAGAGCCACCAGTGGCCGCTCCGGTCGAGCATGTAGCGCAGGCTGAGGAGCGTGTAGCCGAAGCTGAAGCTCTTTCGGGTGCTCGTCTCCAGAAACTCTCCTTCGCCGGCCCACGCCGGCCCGTAGCTCGTGTTGACGAGCAGGGGAATGCCGATCTCCCAGTCCGTGAATCCGAAGCAGCCGTGGAAGCGCTTGAGGGGCTTTTTTTCGGGCTTTTCCGACGGCGCGGCGGTCTCGTTCCCGGCGGCCTTGCTTTCGTCGGCGTCGCGGTTGCCGAGCGTGATGCCGTATCCGGCGATCTCGAGCCGCAGCTCGCCTCGGTCGCTCTCGAGTTGTACGATTTCCGGATCGGGCGACGGCATGGCGGTCGCGGCGGGTGCGGTCGCGGCGGCTTGAGAGGCAGCGGCGGGGCCGGCTGCATCGGTTGTGGCTGTGGCGTCGGGTTGTTCGGAGTCGTTTCCGGGTGCGGCGCTTTCCGGCGTTGCGGCGGGCTTTTCCGTCGGATCGGCCTGCACGGCGGAGGAGAGTTCCGTCGGGGCGGGTGCGGCCGGTGCCGGTTCGGTCCCCGCGGATGCGGCCGGCTGTGCGGCCGTTGTGGCCGCAAGAAGGAGGAAGAGGGGCAGCAGAAGGATAAAGGCAAGGTGTTTCATGGTGCTATCGTTTGCGTTTGACGGTTGTTATCTTTGTTCGGACCGGGTGTCGTGTCCCTTTTCGGCCGCTTCGAGCAGGCGGTCGGCGATGTCGAAGCTGCGCGAGAGCTCCTCGAGCGGCTGGAAGTAGACCGTGGCGCACATCGCTTCGGCCGGGTCGGTGACGGGACGTCCGTCGATGTAGCCGTAGACGGTGCCGCGCGTGAGGAAGAAGAGCCCCACGAGCAGGGCCGCGGCGATCCCGGCGCCCGTTCCGAGCAGCAGGTTCCAGCGGCGGTGCGGACGGTGCGGTGTCGCCGTTGTCCGGTGCGGCGTGTCGGCGGAGGAATCGGACACGGAATCGGCCGGCAGCTTCCCGGCGGCGGGGAGCCGGACAGCCCGGTCGGCAGCGCCCGCCTTCCCGGCGGTGAGCGGCGCTTGAGCTGCCTGCGCACGCGCTTTTGCGGCCGGGCGGCCGGGCAGCGTTTCGCGGGCGAGGGCCTCGAATCCGCCCATCATCACGGCGGCGCTGCGCAGCTCGCCGTCCAGCGCTTCGCGCGGCAGGGCGGCAAGCAGTGCGCGCAGCTCCCGCTCCTCGGCATCGGTGGCCGTGGCGTCGAAGTAGCGGCGGCAGAGCGCCCGGGCTTTCAGCAGATCAGATTCCATAGTTCATCAGTTTTTCGAGTTCGCGGCGCAACCGCATCCGACCCCGCGAGAGCAGCACGCGGACCTGCGCCTCGTCGGTCGTGAGCAGGGCGGCGATTTCGTGCGTCGGGTAGCCTTCGATCTCCTTCAGGTGCAGGACCTCGCGCTGGCGCAGCGGCAGCAGGGCAAGGGCCCGGCGGACCATTTCGCGGTCGCTCCACGCGCCGGCCTGCTCGTCGGCCGGCAGCGAGAGGGGCAGCTCCTCGGTCGTGCGGCTGCGGCGCAGGTGGTCGACCGCGGCGTTGCGCACGGCCGTCATGGCGAAGGCCTCCGGATTCTCCACATGCAGCGACTCGTGGCGGCGCCAGAGCCGTTCGAGCACGTCGTGTACGACATCTTCGGCCTCGTCGCCGCGCCCGAGCAGGGTGCGGGCGAAGCGGTAGAGCCGGTCGCGCAGCGGTACGATCCGTATGTCGAATTCGGTTTGCTCCATTTACCCGTAAGACGCACAAGAGGCGTAAAACGCAACAAGTATAGTGAAAAAAATTCCGGGACTTTGTTTTTTTCGTAATTTTGTCGCCCCAAACCTTTCCGATCATGGAACGACACATCGCCATCAACGATTTCGACTACCCGCTGCCCGACGAGCGGATCGCCAAGTTCCCGCTCGCGGAGCGGAGCGCCTCGAAACTGCTCGTCTACCGCGGCGGGGAGATCTCCGAACGCCGCTTCGCCGACATCGGCGACATGCTGCCCGCGGGGCAGCTCATCGTCTTCAACAACACGAAGGTGATCCGCGCGCGCATCATCATGCACAAGCCCTCGGGTGCCCGCATCGAGGTCTTCTGCCTCGAGCCGCACGCCCCGGCCGACTACGAGCGGGCCTTCGCCGTGACGGGCACGTGCGAATGGTCGTGCATCGTGGGCAACCGCAAGAAGTGGAAGGAGGGGTACGTCGAGATCAACTTTGACTACGAAGGGGCGGCCGTCTGGCTGCGGGCCTGGATCGTCGAGGAGCGCGGGCGCGAATGCACGGTGCGCTTCGAGTGGTCGGCGCCGATGACCTTCGGGCAGCTGCTCGAACACCTGGGCCGAATTCCCATCCCGCCCTACCTGAACCGCGATTCGGAGGAGATCGACTACACGCGCTACCAGACCGTCTACTCGAAATTCGAGGGGTCGGTGGCGGCGCCGACCGCCGGGCTGCACTTCACGCCCGAGCTTCTCGAGTCGCTGCGCGGCCGCGGCTTCGACTTCGCGGAGGTGACGCTCCACGTCGGGGCCGGCACCTTCCTGCCCGTAAAGGACGAGGATGCCGCACAGCATCCGATGCACACCGAGCACTTCGAGATCCGCCGCGACACGGTGCGGCAGCTGCTTGCGAAGTGGGGGGCCGTCACGGCCGTTGGAACGACCTCGGTGCGGACGCTCGAGTCGCTTGCGGCGCTTGCCTGGCGCATCCATGCGACAGGCTCCCCCGATGCCGGCCGCGTGATCGGGCAGTGGGAGCTCTACGACATCCCGGCCGACTACACGGGCCGCACGGCCCTCGGGGAGCTGCTCGGCTGGATGGAGCGCGAGGGGGAGGAGCGCCTCAAGGCGGCGACGCAGATCATGATTACGCCGCTGGGCTACACCTTCCGCATCGTGCGCAACATCATCACCAACTTCCACCAGCCCAAGTCGACGCTGCTGCTGCTCGTCTCGGCCTACGTGGGCGACGACTGGCGCCGCATCTACGACTACGCCCTCGGTCACGATTTCCGCTTTTTGAGCTATGGCGACTCGTCGCTGCTCATGCGCGACTGATCCGGAAAGGGTGATCCTTATTATAAAAGGCGGGGCACAGCGATCGGCTGCGTCCCGCCTGTTGTCTTCCGTCGCTGGAACGGATTGGTCAGAAGTTGTAGCCCACGCTGATCGTGAAGCAGTTGTTGCGCATAGAACTGCCGCCCTCGGCCTCCTTGAACGTGTTCAGACAGCCGAAGTCATACCCCAGCCCGAAATAGTAGTGGCGCCACGTGGCTCCCACGCCGAGACGCACGCCCAGGTCGGAACGCTTGAGCATGCCGTCCTCTCCGAAGGCGTCGACCTTGGCGCCGCTTTTGCGCTCCTTGATCTTGCCGCCGATACCCAGTCCGTAGTAGAGACCGGCGAAGGGCTGGATCGAGACGATGTTGCGGATGCCGATATGGTAGTTGACCAGCACCGGAATCTGGAGGTAGGAGGGGCGCAGGGAGACGTTGCCGAGGCGGCCGCCGCGGCTCGTGTACGCCAGGCCCGTTTCGAGGTAGAACGGCAGTCTCTCCGAGAGCAGAATCTGGTCCGAGACGGCGATGTGGTAGGCTGCGCGCGCGTCGCTTTCGATCGAGACGCCCGATTCGGAGATCGAATAGCTCGAAACGTTCAGTCCGGCCCGCACGCCGAGAATGTTCTTTTTGTGGCCCTGGGCCGAAACGACGCCTGCCAGCAGCAGCGCGGAGAGGAGAAGAAATACCTTTTTCATAAGTTGAGGTGTTTGGGTTTGGTTGCCGTCGTCCTGCAACGGTACGCCAAAGATAGAAAAAGTTTTCATGCGGCGGGCATTCCGGCTCCCTTTTTCAATGAAGCGCCGTTTTTTGCCGGTGGCCGGCCGCGGCGGGATGTCGGGACGGTTATCTGGTATCGGGCCGGACGTGCCGGAGTGTTGAGCCGGGCCGGGTGTATCGGGCTGTGCGTGTCGGGGCCGGTCGTCTGTGCCGGGTCGTCTGCGTCCGGTCGTCTGCGTCCGGTTGTCTGTGTTGGGCCGGTTGCGGGCAGGGCGGCAGGTCGCGGGCGGCTATGCGCTGTGCGGTGCGTCGGACGGCTCCTCCGGCAGCTCCTCGTCGGGCGTGCAGGTCTTCAGTGCGAGGTGCTTGACCCAGAGGACGAAGCCGCCCGTGAGGATGAGGTTCAGCACGAGCGTCAGCACCGAGATGACGAGCGCCGGGCCGCCGAGGTTGTAGCCCAGGGCGATGAAAATCACCCCGGCGCCGACCTCGCCGCGCGTGAACATGCCCACCGAGAGGGCCAGTCGCTCGCTGAAGGGGCGGTCGCGGTAGAAGAGCAGCGGCACGAGCTTTCCGAGATTCGAGAGCGCCGAGACCGCCACGACGTGCAGCAGCAGCGTGCCCCACGGCATCATCGGCTGCGAGGCGGTCACCGACGTGGCGTCGCTGCCCGAGCCGGCGTGGCCCATGAGCGGCATGCTCATGCCCACGAGCAGCATGAAGAGGAACGAGATGCCCGTGGCGACGCGCCGTTCGGCGGGGGTGTCGATGTGGCGGTGCCGCATGAGCATGCCCACGACGAAGGCGGGCAGCAGCACCTCGACGTGGATGCTCTCCTCGTGACCGTAGAGGTGGGCCGTGACGTAGTAGACCGCCTGTGTGAGCAGGCACACGGCCAGCGCGAGGCCGAGGATCGCCCGCCAGTCCTGCCGGGCGTTCCAGCGCCCCTGCCACCGCCAGCCGACGGTCAGCAGCACGGCGACGAGCCCCACGATGACGAACATCTGCCACCGCAGGCCGATCATCAGGATCTGCAGCGGGATCATCAGCAGGATGGTGTCCAGGTCGTCGAAGATCGCCAGCACCTGGATCTTGCGGTAGATCCAGCTCCGCTTCAGGTGCAGGGCGGCAAGCATCGTGAAGAGGATGCCCGCCGAGGTCGGTGCGGCGAAGCGGCTCAGGAGCAGGTTCTCCTTCCAGGCCGCCGTGTCGCCCCACAGCGCCGGGGGCAGCAGCACGAAGACGTAGTAGAGGGCGATGAGCAGCCACGGCAGGGCCGCCGTGGCCATGGCGATGAAGTAGTCGGCCGTGTAGGAGCGCCAGCGCGACTTGTCGATCTCGAATTCGCGCCCCACGTTGATCATGATGAACGCAAGGCAGATGTAGAGCAGCAGATCGGTCGTGGTCTTGAAGGCCGCGTGGGCCTCGCCGAGCAGGCTGGGCAGAAGTTGCGAGGCGACGAGGCCCAGCATCAGAAAGAGCGAGAACGAGAGTACTTTACGCATGGTCGAGGTCGTTTTTGTATGTCGGGCGGGGCGTTCCGCGGCTCAAAGATAATCATTTCCGTCTTATTTGAAAGCGTCGGAGCCTCAGGGGCGTGAAAAAAATAACAGCGAGGCGTCCGCAATTCGACAATTATTTGTAACTTTGCGGTGCGAAAAAGGCAATAGAGTATTCAAGAACCATAAATTCAAATCATTACGACTATGCAGATTGTAGAGATTCACGCAAGGGAGATCCTCGACTCGCGAGGCAATCCGACCGTTGAGGTCGAAGTTCGCACCGTATCCGGCGCTTTCGGTCGTGCAGCCGTTCCGAGCGGCGCATCGACGGGCGAGAACGAGGCCCTCGAGCTTCGTGACGGCGACAAGAACCGTTACCTGGGCAAGGGCGTGCTGAACGCCGTCAAGAACGTCAACGAGGTGATCGCTCCGGCCATCATCGGCATGAACGTCGCCGATCAGGTGGGCATCGACAAGACGATGATCGCCCTGGACGGTACGCCGACCAAGTCGAAGCTCGGCGCCAACGCCATTCTGGGCGTATCGCTGGCCGTGGCCCGCGCCGCTGCCGACTACTTCGGCATGCCGCTCTACCGCTATATCGGCGGTGCCAACGCCAAGACGCTGCCCGTGCCGATGATGAACATCATCAACGGCGGCTCGCACTCCGACGCCCCGATCGCATTCCAGGAGTTCATGATCCGTCCCGTGGGCGCTCCGTCGCTCAAGGAGGGTGTCCGCATGGGTGCCGAGGTGTTCCACAACCTGAAGAAGGTGCTGCACGAGCGCGGCCTTTCGACGGCTGTCGGTGACGAGGGCGGTTTCGCTCCCGCACTCAACGGCACGGAGGATGCACTCGACTCGATCATCAAGGCCATCGAGAAGGCCGGCTACGTTCCCGGAAAGGACGTGATGATCGGCATGGACTGCGCTTCGTCGGAGTTCTACAAGGACGGTATCTACGACTACACGATCTTCGAGGGTGAGAAGGGCGCAAAGCGCACCTCGAAGGAGCAGGTCGAGTACCTGAAGGGCCTGGTTGCCAAGTACCCCATCGACTCGATCGAGGACGGCATGTCGGAGAACGACTGGGAAGGCTGGCAGCTGCTCACCGCCGAGCTCGGCGACAAGTGCCAGCTCGTGGGTGACGACCTCTTCGTGACGAATGTTTCGTTCCTGAAGAAGGGTATCGAGATGGGCTGCGCCAACTCGATCCTCATCAAGGTGAACCAGATCGGCTCGCTGACCGAGACGCTCGACGCCATCGAGATGGCACACCGCGCCGGCTACACGACCGTTACGTCGCACCGCTCGGGCGAGACCGAGGACTCGACGATCGCCGACATCGCCGTGGCTACGAACTCGGGCCAGATCAAGACCGGCTCGATGTCGCGTTCGGACCGCATGGCCAAGTACAACCAGCTGCTCCGCATCGAGGAGGAGCTCGGCGACGAGGCTATCTACGGCTACAAGAAGGTTTACCGCAACAAGTAATTCCGGAAATCTGCCGAATAAACGATCCGGCCGTCCCTTTGGGGCGGCCGGATTTTTTGTGCCCGGGCCGTTGCGCACCCCGGGCCGTCGTGTCGCTGCCCGCAGGACCCCGCGAAGGGTTCCCGCCCGCGCCGGGGGCGCTTGACGTCGCTTGACAGCGCCGGGCGGCGGTTGTCGGTGTCGGGCGGTATCGGCCGGCGGTTGTCTGTGCCGGTCGGATCGCAGCCGGGCCGTTCCGGTCCGGATGAGCCGGAAAAGGCCCCGCTCCGGGCGCCGGTGCCATTGTGCATCGGGCGGCGGAAGCGGGGCCTTGCGGTGCGGGCCTGAAGCGGGCCGGGTGTCAGTCGGTCAGGCGCGCGAGGATCTTCTGCAGCGTGTCGGGGTGGTCGGTCGTGATGAAGTCGACACCCATGGCGATGAACTCCATCATGTCGGCCTCGGAATTGACCGTCCAGACGTTCACCTTCATGCCGCGGTCGTGCGCCTCGGTGACCCACTGGGGGTTGTTCTTCAGCACGGTCATCTGGTAGTCGATGCAGCGGATGGCGGGGTCGAGCGCCGAGGGGGCCATGTCGCCCATGAGGTAGCCGACCATCGCCTCGGGAAGCTCGGCGGCGAGCCGCTGGCAGATGTCGTATCCGAAGGAGATGAAGTCGCAGCGGCCGACCATTTGCCGGCGCTGCAGCTCCTCGACGATGGCGTCGACGACGCGGCGGTTGTTCTCGGCCGTGGCGTGCTGCTTGATCTCGACGACGAGCTTCGTGCCCGTCTCGCCGAGCCGGTCGAGGCAGTCGTCGAGTGTGGCGACGGTCTCGCCGTTCGAGAGCCGGATGTCCTTGATCTGGTCGAAGGTGGCGTTCTCGATCAGGATGCCGTCGATCGTCGTGTCGTGGTTCGAGACGACGACCCCGTCGGTGGTGATGTAGAAGTCAGCCTCCGAGCCGTAGACCTCCAGCTCGATGGCGGCCGTGAGCGAGGCCAGCGAGTTCTCGGCTGCGCCGTTCGTCGTGTGGAAGCCGCGGTGGGCGACGACCTGCGGCAGGTGGTCGAGTGTCGTGGGGTTGTCGGAGAGGGTCAGCTCGATCATGCCGATCGGGCACTGCGCCTCGCCGCGCAGCAGCACCATGCGATAGGTGCCCGAGACGAATCCCTCGGGTATCGTGACGGCGATCGACGCGTCGGTCACCGCGGCGTCGCAGAGGTACGTGCGCGTCTCGTCCTCGACGGATTCGAGCCGCACGCGGTCCCCGGCGGCGAATCCCGATCCGAAGACCTTGAAGGCCGAGCCGGGCTGTACGCCGGCGCTCGGCAGGAAGAAGATGTCCGAGAGGCGGATGGGGCTCGCCTGCGGCATCCGCTCCTTCACGCCCGCCCAGAGGTCGGCGACGATGTCGCCCGGGAGCGGCTCGTCGTAGATGCGCGCCAGGGCAATGTCGCCGCGCCAGGCCGATTCGGCGCCGTTGCTGCTGGCGTCGCCGCCGATGCAGAACCAGTTGGAGCCCGAAGCCGGCAGCTGGAAGGTGCCCCAGACGTTGATCTCCGACTGCAGTTCGCCGTTGACGTAGATGCGCGATTTGCCGGCCTCCTGATCGTAGACGCCGACCAGGTGGTAGTAGGTGCCGCGTGCGGGGGTGACGTCGCTGCAGGTCCAGCGCCAGCCGTCGGGCGCGAGGTTCGGCAGGAAGGTCAGCTTCGTGCCGCGGTCGCGTGTGGTGATGAGGAAGCCCGTGCCACCGGACTGCATCGAGCTGAAGGGCTTGATTTCGCTGCTGCCGTCGGCCTCGGCGTCGAACATGACGAGCACCTCGAGCGTGTGTCCGTCGGCGAGCGCCTCGCGGAAGGCGGCGTCGGCCGCGTAGTCCACCTTGTAGTAGCCCGCGGCGGGACTCGAACCGGGGTCGTGGTTGAAGCGGGCGACGTAGTCCCCGTAGCTGTCGTTGTAGTAGGTCAGCAGGCCCGAGCCGCTGTGGCGCTGCACGACGCGGTGCGAGGCCGAGCGGTCGGCGGCCGTGCCGTCGTTGTGGAAGACGACGTCGAGCAGATCGGCCGTTGCGGTGCCCTGCGTGACGGTGACCGTGCGCGTCAGGTCGGGGTGCCCGGCCACGGAGAGGGTGACGAGCGCCTGACGCTTCGTCGCGTCGCTGTTTTTGGTGGCCGTGAGTGTCAGCGACCCTTCGGCCTGCTGCTGCGTAAGCCAGTTGCAGGGGCTGCCCTCCGGGTCGGTCATGGCGGCGCTCCACGCGCCGGCGTTCGTTGCGACGGTCAGTGTGAGGTCACCGCCGCCGATCGGGATGCGCCCGCTGTCGGGCGTGACCGTGAGGTAGGCTTCGCCCGCCGCCTGCTCGACGGAGAGCGTGTGCACGGCCTGCTTGCCGAGGTAGAAACGCACTTCGGCCTGCCGTGCGGCGGCCTGCGCGTTGGCCGTGGCGGTCAGGGTGACCTCCGCATTGCCGCGGCCCGACGAGGGGGTCAGCGTGAGCCAGTCGTCGGCCGGGAGGGTCTCGATGCGCCACTCGCCGGTGGTGAGCAGTTGCAGGGCGACGGTACAGTCGCCCGTGCCGATTTGCATCAGGGTGGGATTGGTCCCGCAGTCGGGAACCTCGAGGGTGAGCGTCGCGCGCTGCGACGGGGTGTCGTCCGATTTGCACGCGGTCGGGAGCATCGCCGCCAGTACGCACAGAATCGGCACGAAGTGAAGAGAGCTTCGTTTCATGTATTGAGCCAATTTTGCGGATCGGGGCGTTCGATCCCGGTTTGTCGAATCAAAGATACGAAAAAATTACGGAATCCGCATCCAAAAAAAAGTGTGTTGCGTCGCGGCCGGGCGGCAGAGACAAAGTGAAAAAGGTGAAAAGTAAAAGGTAAAAAGTGAAGGGCGGGGGCGGATTGTGGGCGGTGCACCTGCGGCGGGGCGTCCCCGCGTCAAAAGCCGACAAAAAAGGGGTTCTCTTTTCGGAGAACCCCTGCGGGTGGAAGAAGGGGCTCGAACCCTCGGCCTTCGGAACCACAATCCGACGCTCTAACCAACTGAGCTACATCCACCATGTAGATACTGTGCCGTATCGGGATGCAAATGTAATACGTTTTTTCGGTCTGTCCAAGAAAAACGGCCGAAAAATTTTATCGCCGCCGCACCGCGTGACAAAATGTCAGCCTGCTCTGTTGCTTTGTCATCCTTTTTCTGCCAAAATCGGGTTGGCACACCTCTTGTTGGAAAGGGGAGTGCGAACACGAAAAACGCAAACACAATAACTAATAAAAAATAAGCACTATGAACGTAAAACCATTATCGGACCGCGTGCTGATTCTTCCGAATCCCGCGGAGGAGAAGACTGCCGGCGGACTGATTATCCCCGACACGGCAAAGGAGAAACCCCTCGCAGGCAAGGTCGTGGCCGTCGGCCCCGGCACCTCGGAGGTGAAGATGGAGGTCAAGGTCGGTGACCAGGTGCTCTACGGCAAGTATGCCGGTCAGGAGATCCAGATCGACGGCACGGACTACCTCATCATGAAACAGAACGATATTTTGGCAATTATCTAATTCGCAGAAACAACTATGGCAAAGGAGATCAAATATAACGTAGAGGCGCGCGAGCTGCTGAAGGAGGGTGTCGACGCGCTGTCGAACGCCGTGAAGGTTACGCTCGGCCCGAAGGGTCGCAACGTCATCATCGACAAGAAGTTCGGTGCACCGCAGATCACGAAGGACGGTGTGACGGTCGCCAAGGAGGTGGAGCTCGAGGATGCTTTCGCCAACATGGGCGCCCAGATGGTCAAGGAGGTCGCCTCGAAGACGAACGACGATGCCGGCGATGGCACGACGACGGCCACGGTGCTGGCCCAGTCGATCATCGGCGTGGGTCTGAAGAACGTGACGGCCGGTGCCAACCCGATGGACCTGAAGCGCGGTATCGACAAGGCCGTGGCTACGGTCGTGGCTTCGCTGCGTGAGCAGAGCCAAGAGGTCGGCTCGGACTTCGCCAAGATCGAGCAGGTGGCCACCATCTCGGCCAACAACGACCACAACATCGGCAAGCTGATCGCCGAGGCGATGGCCAAGGTCAACAAGGAGGGTGTCATCACCGTCGAGGAGGCCAAGGGCACGGATACGCACGTCGAGGTGGTCGAGGGCATGCAGTTCGACCGGGGTTACATCTCGGCCTACTTCATGACCGATCCCGAGAAGATGGAGGCACAGCTCGAGAAGCCCTACATCCTTATTACGGACAAGAAGATCTCGACCATGAAGGAGATCATGGGCATTCTGGAGCCGGTGGCTCAGAGCGGTCGTGCGCTGCTGATTATCGCCGAGGATGTCGACGGCGAGGCGCTGTCGGCCCTCGTGGTCAACAAGCTGCGCGGCACGCTGAAGATCGCCGCCTGCAAGGCTCCGGGCTTCGGTGACCGCCGCAAGGAGATGCTCGAGGATATTGCCGTCCTGACGGGTGCCACGGTGATTTCGACCGACAAGGGCATGAAGATCGAGGATGCCGACCTCTCGATGCTGGGTTCGGCCGACAAGGTGACGCTCAACAAGGAGAACACGACGATCGTCGACGGTGCCGGCCAGAAGGAGGCCATTGCCGCCCGTGTGGCCCAGATCCGCGCCTCGATCGAGAAGGCTACGTCGGACTACGACCGTGAGAAGCTGCAGGAGCGTCTGGCCAAGCTGGCCGGCGGTGTTGCCGTGCTCTACGTCGGTGCCGCTACCGAGGTCGAGATGAAGGAGAAGAAGGACCGCGTCGACGACGCCCTGGCCGCTACGCGTGCCGCCGTCGAGGAGGGTATCGTTCCGGGTGGCGGCGTTGCCTACATCCGCGCCACGGCAGCCCTCGAGGGCATGAAGGGTGAGAACGAGGATCAGACGACGGGTATCCAGATCGTCAAGCGCGCCATCGAGGAGCCGCTGCGCCAGATCGTTGCCAATGCCGGCGGCGAGGGTTCGGTGGTTGTCAACAAGGTGCGCGAGGGCAAGGGCTCGTTCGGCTACAACGCCCGCGACGACCGCTACGAGGACATGCTCGCAGCCGGTATCATCGACCCGACGAAGGTGTCGCGTGTTGCGCTGGAGAACGCCGCGTCGATCGCCTCGATGTTCCTCACCACGGAGTGCGTGCT
>ERZ809276.183-NODE-183-length-24637-cov-224.575665_pt1 | contig 24637 bp, 18 predicted proteins | sample MGYA00520512_ERZ809276 | MGnify/ENA primary metagenome ERZ809276 (study PRJEB31576, sample SAMEA3212661) | Homo sapiens | biome: human-gut; feature: human gut; material: fecal | place: Sweden | collected 2012 ...
GTGATGTTTACCATGAATATGCATCATCGATGTTAAGTTACGGAAGAGCCTTCATGGTCATTGTCTCTACAACCCATGCCAGATACTTCTCAGTGACCAACAATGGAAATGACAAGGGCGGATATATAGCATCGATGGAAGAGACTCCTGTCATCGATGAAAATTGCTACGATGGAAAAACTGGGGAAGTAACAAACTCAAAATCCAAAGTCATTTCACAAGGACCTTCATTGACTTTCTTCAAAAAGAATGATGAGAAACAAAACTTGGCTTCATTCTTATTCTATAAGTACTTGACCAACACTGAAAACTCTTCAAAACTAGCAGCTCAAACCGCCTATTTTCCAATTCGTAATTCATCTTATAATAGTGAAGCAATTCAAAATATAGTAAAGGATGGAAAGAAGGAATTGACAGAAGATAATTCCTATCAGGAAAGAATCAAAACTTATACAGGTCAAGCATTCAACTTAAACACTACATACACTCAAGAAGACCGCTATTTCCTATCTCCAGTCTTCGATCTATCAGCCGATTGTAGAACAGCCGTTGGAAATATCATAGATACGATTTTCAACAATAAAAATATTAAAACAGATGAAGAGATTAGAAATGCTGTAGATGCTGCATTTAGTAATGCTTATAATGCAGTAATTACTCAAGCAAATAGCTAAAGATAATTTTAGATGGAACAGAACCGCTAATATAGCGGTTTCTTAGGATAAATTGTCTTAATCTAAGCTTAATAATCTATGAAATTTAATAGAAACAATTTATACTAACATTAAGAGGTTAACAAATGAAAAAGACATTTTTAAAATCAATATTACTATCGACATTAACCCTAGTGTCTCTTCTCAGCTGTGGTGATGGTTTCAAATTCATCATCTCCGGTTTAGATAAGCCTTCTAATACAGAATTAACAAATTCGGCTGACACATCCAAACAAGATGATAAAAATTCAAATTCTGATGATCAAAGCAATAAAGATGACGGAAGCGAATTCACCATATTTTCAATAAACGATTTTCATGGGAAAATTGAAGCAACTAACGCATACAATGGCTTATTAGCACTTCAAGGTGCCATAAGAGGAAATCCTAAATACACTGAGGATTCACCTATAGTTTCTGCTGGCGATATGTGGCAAGGAACATATGTATCTGGATTTGATAAAGGCGAATCTTTAACGAAACTAATGAATGATTTTCCAATCTCAGCTATGGCTTTAGGAAATCATGAATTCGATTGGGGATTTAGCAAAATTGAATCGAATCAAAAAGAAGCTAATTATCCTTTTCTTTGTGCAAATCTAATTCAAAAATCCACCAAGAAAAGACCGGATTCTATCAAAGACCATATCGTATTGGATATAGATGGATTTAAACTCGGTGTAGTCGGTGCCATGGGTGCTGAACTAGAAAGCAGCATCAAGAGTTCAAGAATAGAAGATTTTGAATTTTCCAACGATACAAATCTTTTAAAAAATGCAATCACTTCTTGCGAAGATGAAGGTGCTAAAAGCACTATCCTAGTTTTACATGACGACAAAGACTCTACCTACACAAATACAATTCAAAGATCTAAACTAAATTTCAAAGGAATATTTGGTGGTCATTCTCATAGCTTCCAATTGGAAAAATCTAACAGTATCATCTCTTATGTTCAAGGCGGATGTGATTCAAATGGATATTCTTATATGACATTTAGTAAAACCACAGGTGCTTTGAAAGATATCAATTACGTTAATGTAGATTCATCGATGGCATCGAATGCCTCAATGGATTTAATACAAAAAACAAACAATTTAATCAATTCCATCCCTACAATCACATACGGATACTCAACTGGAAGATGGAACAAAACTAATACGACAAACTTTGTATTACAAGCCATGTTCTACGCAGCTAAAAAGAAATATCCCGACAAGAACTATACGACAGAAACATTGGTTGCATTACACAACAACTCAGGAATTAGAGGTAAATTTACTTCAGGTGAAATGACCAATAAGACAGTTCAAACTGTATCTCCTTTTGATAACGTAGTTACAATTCTTCCAAATAGAGAAGTAAACGGAACTTTGTTAGAGACAGTAGGAAGTAGACCTTATTGCACGTCATATCCAAATTCTTCGAGTTGGACAACTAAAAGAACTATGGATATAGTCACTATTGATTACTTGGTAAGCGACAGATATTCAGCTGCACTTTCACCTACCAAACCCACACCTGCAATAAACCTTGAAAACGATAATGGTGAAGACTATATAATCTATGATGTTGTGGCAGATTACATTAAATATCTTTGCCAAGATGGAAATGTGATCAACGCAGCTGATTATAATTGAGGTGAATAAATAGAAATGAACACTTACGGAGAAGGAAGAGAACCAGAATTCCCATCCAAATGGAAAAGGCTCGGTGTAATGGTGATCGACTTCTTCGTCGGTGTCATTTTTGCTTTTCTTTTTTTTGGTGCTGTCGGATATCCGATATACATGAATTTACCTTCGACCATACAAGCAAAAGAGAATCTAGAAGCAAATTCCAAAGAGCTGACAAATATAGCAGATGAATCAAAGCTTCAAATAGCAAAAGATGGAGCATTACTTTCGATGAAAGAAACAGGCAAGATCTATTTAACCTATTTATTAAAAACATCTTGCTTTAAAAATAAAATTCCATACCAAGAATTAGATTCATCCAATCAAAAAATAACCATAGATATAAAAGAAGAAGATACTTTTTTGAATTTAGATAATGATAATCTAGGTTACTATTTTCTAAAATTCAAAAAAGAGAACAATATTGGTGATTACATCAATGGTGGAACGAATTATCAAGACAAGGAAAGACTTTATTTGAATAAAGTCATTCTTAAATTAGATAGCGAAAATATAGATTTAGTAAATGATGACTTCAATATCGAAAATGATGTCTTCTATTTAAACAAGCAGAACACGTCATGGTTGATGGACTACTTATCCTTCAACGATACTAATTCATCTCCATCAAATGTCTACACAAAACTACAAAATATTTTTCAGTTTGGAGCAAATAAAGGAATAAAAGAAGTAGAAAATAGTTATCAGAGATATAAAGACATTTATAACGAGTTTATAAATTCATATAATTCATATAGCTGTGGATTTGTATGGACTATGATCATTTGTTATGTTCCAGGTGCTTTGATGACATTCCTTATCTTTCCTCTTTGCTTCAAAAGAGGAAGAACTATCGGATATAGATTCTTCAAGATGGAAACTATCAGAATAAACTGGGACGATTTCTCAATTCCTTTATTGATAGTAAGGTCTTTAGTTCAAATGATCATAGAATCCTGGATGATAATATTCATTCCAATCTTTATGGGAAGAATGGATGTCTTGACCGTGAATCTTTTTGGAAACGTAAATCTATTTATGATTTGTCTATTCACATTTATGGTGACAATCGTATCGTTAATATTCTTTGCTATAAATAAGAACGATCAAACGATTGCTGACCTATCTTGTCAATCGATAGTTGTAAAGACAGATAATGACTATAAGGAATCTGACTTTAATATTTCAAATGGAGACCAAAAGAATGGAAAGAACTGAAATTGTCGAATCTTCTGACATCGAATATCCTAAAGCTAAACTTTATAAAAGATGGTTCAGTGGATTAATAGATATAATCCTTACATTATTTATAGGATTTTTGCTTTATGGAATAACCGCTTTAGTGACCAATTATGTTCCATCATATAAAGAAAACAGCCAGACTAGACTTAAATTAGAAATTGAATCAGGCCTTTATGATTCTACAGGAAATTTGATTTTAAACACATTGGAAGATAGCAAGGATTCTTATGATTCCAAAAAGACATGTCTTTCAAAAGCAATAGATGGTTTCTATTCTAATTCCACTTTCTTTGATGACGATACCGCCATGAATCAATATAAAGGTAGAAAGGAAAATGCTATTGATAAAGATGGAAATAAGTTATTTGTTTTAGATTCGAATTCAAATCTAACAGAAGGAAATTTGAAAGCTGAGACTTACTACGATTTCTATGTCTATGAGATAAGCAACTACTCCATTGCTCTATTATCATCTAGCGATTTATTTCAAACCACATCTAGAGTCATTGTTTTAACTAGTGTCATCGAGATGTTCATATGTTTTGGAATCGGTTATTTCATCTCGTTCAATTTGATTCCAATGTTTTTAAAAAGAGGAAGAAAGACATTTGGGATGTATCTATTCAATTTATCAGTACTAACTGATGAAGGATTGGTCGTGTCTGGAAAGAAGTTTGTAGCAAAACAATTGTTGATATTCTTCATCGGATATATTCTAGATATATTCACAGTCTTCATTCCATTCTTGGTGTCTATGGCTATGATGCATTTATCGAAAAGGGGTCAGGATTTCTTCGATTACGTCTCAGGGACATACATTATCGATTCCAAGAATAGAGAAGTATATATGTCGATTGAAGAATATAACCAAGCAAACAAAGTAAAACAAATGGCAAGGATTGAAAACAAGGATTACCAACCAAAATCTGAACTACATTAAATTTTGGAAAAGAATCTTTAAAATCGTAGTTATAAATTCATATATTTTTATATACCTTGGTATATATATAACATCGATGTTAAAAAGTCTTAAATTAAGGAAATGATTGAAAATTATTAAATGAATTTTCTTTCTTAAGTGATATTATTAAATTGGTGTTATGACGAATGTCTATCTGTTGTGAAAGGTCAACAACATGGAAATCAAAATCAAGCATTTGACGAAGAAGTTTCCTGCAGACCCTAAAAAACACATTCCAGACACGATTGCCGTAAATGATTTAAATATCGATGTCAAGGATGGTGAACTTTTAGGTTTGCTAGGTCCATCAGGATGTGGAAAATCCACTACACTCTATATGTTAGCCGGATTGAAAGATCCTTCAGATGGAGAAATCTGGTTTGGTGATGACGATGTGACGTTCTTACCTTCTGAGAAAAGAGGTATAGGATTAGTTTTTCAAAATTATGCTCTATACCCTCATCTCACGGTTTATGAAAATGTAGCTTTCCCCTTAACTAACTTAAAAGTCAGCACAACCGAGAAAGCCCTGGATTTAATTCAAATCAACGCACTTCTAGAGATTTTAGAAGATCCTTTGAAGATTGTTGAGTTGATGAGAAATTCTAAACACAAGGGTAAGATTTCAAAAGAAGGTTCTATCAGAGCATTTTGCTCTCACTACCACGTGGTTACAAGCTTAGCTAAAACTTTATTTTCTTATCGTTTGGACAAAGAAAATGATGATGAATCCATAAAAGCTAAAGCTTTGCAAATCAGCTCTAAGCTCAAGAAGAAGAAGAGCAAGATAGAGACTTCCTATGAGAAGAAGAACATCAAGATTGATGAAAGAGGACAAATTTTGGATTCGAACGGAGAACCTAAAAAAGCTTTCCGCCGTTTGACAAAAGATGAAATCGACGCCTTGGTTCAAGAGACTTCGAGATTGGTTCAAATAGATGAATATCTCGATAGAAAGCCATCCGAGCTTTCTGGTGGTCAACAACAACGTGTTGCCATCGCTCGTGCTTTGGTCAAAAAGCCCAGAGTTTTACTCTTGGATGAGCCATTGAGTAACCTCGATGCCCGTCTTCGTTTGAAAACACGTGAAGAGATAAGAAGAATTCAAAGAGATGTAGGAATCACTACAGTCTTTGTCACTCACGACCAAGATGAGGCTATGTCTATTTGTGATGAAATAGTCGTCATGAAAGATGGTGTCGCTCAGCAAATAGGTGCTCCACAAGATATCTATAGAGATCCTGCCAACCTATTCGTTGCAAAATTCTTAGGCGTTCCTCCTATCAATGTATTCAAAGGGAAAATCAAAGACCATAAGCTTTATGTCGGTGATGAAGCAATCTTAGATACAAAAGCTGAGGATAACGATGACGTATTTGTAGGAATTCGTCCAGAAGGAATAATTCCCGGATATAACGGTAGATTCACCTTGAATGTCGAAAGAATCCAAACGCAAGGAAAAGATACATCCTTGGTTTGCGACCACCCAAGCTACTCTGGTGAAGAAGCCTGTAAGTTCTTGGTTGATTCCGACCAAAATGTCGGACTTGGAAAGAAACATTTCATAGTTCGTCAAAATAAGGTCTATGTCTTCGACGGCAAGACCGAGAAGAGAATAGCTCTTTAAGGAGAAGCCAAAATGGACTCGAAGAACAATTGGAAAGCCTGGCTTTACCTGGCTCCTACCATAATCCTAATGGCTATCTTCACGTTTTATCCAATCCTAAATACACTGATTCTATCTTTTCAAAAGAACTACGATTCCGCACTTCAAATGAGCGACGGATTCACCTTCGACAACTATTTGGAAATCTTGATGATAAAGCCTAAGGTTACCACTGCGGCAGGTGTGAACATCTATATCGAAGACTTCGTGATGACTGCTCTTCCAAATACATTGATACTCACATTTATCACAGTGCCTGTCTCTATCATATTAGCACTTGCAATAGCTATAGCCCTGAACTCTGTCAAATGGTTGAAGAAGATACTTCAAACTATCTTCTTTATGCCTTATGTCACAAACGCCATCGCTATCGGTATGGTCTTCTCAGTCATCTTCGATAACAATGGTGTCATAAACTTCCTGTTCGGACTAGGGAATAAGGCGTGGATATACGCAGGTACATCAGGTGCGGCTCCTACATATTGGTCTGGATTATTCGCAATATGTACCTATATCGTATGGCACTCCTTACCTTACAAGATTCTGATATTCTTAGGCGGATTGCAAAACATCGACGCTCAGTACTATGATGCTGCAAAAATCGATGGTTCATCCAAGTGGAAAATAGTAAGAAAGATAACAATTCCTCTGCTATCTCCTCAAATCGTCTATGTCATGATAACTTCATTCATAGGCGCATTCAAGGAATACACCTCAGTGGTTGGATTATTTGGAAACGAAGGTAGCTTCTCAACTCAGGGAATGCCTAAATCGATGCTGACTGTCGTCTACTACATCTATAACCAGATGAGCAATACGACGACTCTTCAATATGCTGCAGCATCTGCAGTCGTCTTGTTGATAATCATATTTATCTTCACGATGATCCAGAACGCTTGGTCTAAAAAGAGGCTGTACTACTGATGGAAAATAAATTGAACAAAATCGTGATGCAAAGACCGGTGGAAGTCTTTGCAAACTCCGATCTCTATACTTATAAGGGAGAAGAGAAGATTGATGACAACTCCCCTTTAATCATAGTATCCGAAACTAAATCGCTCCACCTAGTCATCAAAGATGAAGGAATGTCTGTTCAATCAAAGAAAGTCAAGACGAAAGTAATTCATGTAATCACCTTGATATTGACTTATGTCTTCTTGACAGCCATGGCATTGTTATTCATCTTCCCATTCTATTGGATGATCATCACATCATTCAAATCCGGTGCTGAAATCAGAGGTTTTCTTCCTGGATATGAAGGTGTGCAGACATTCTGGCCTGTAAACTTTCAAAACAACTATGCAAATTTGTTCGAAAGATTTGATTTTGGAACTTACCTATCGAACACATTGATAGTTGGTGTCTGTACTACTATTGGAACTGTATTGACCTGTATTCTCTCAGCCTTCGCCTTTGCTAGATTAAACTTCAAAGGAAAGGAAACAATGTTTGCCTTGCTATTATCTACCATGATGATTCCTGGCGAGATGATGGTCATTACAAACTTCGTCTCAGTTTCTAGATTAGGATGGTTGGATGGAAGTAGAAGTGGAGCCTACATGGCTATGATCATTCCATTCATAACTTCAGTTTTCTATACATACTTGTTAAGACAAAATTTTAAGCAAATTCCAAACGAATTGTATTTGGCTGCTAAAGTAGATGGAAAGAACGACTGGCAGTATTTGTGGAAAGTAATGGTTCCCTTGGCTATGCCATCATTGGTTACAATCCTAATTCTCAGCTTGATGGGAAGTTGGAACGCCTATGTCTGGCCTAACCTCGTCACAGCCGGTCATAAAGAATATGCTTTGATTTCTAATGGACTTAGAGATTCCTTCCAAACAGGAACAGACTTCGACGAATACGGAAGACAGATGGCGGCTACAGTGTTAGTAACACTCCCCTTGCTCATCATCTTCATAATCTTCAGAAAATATATTATGCGTGGTGTTGGTAGAGCTGGTATTAAAGGCTAATAGAAAAGGATAAACAAACATGAAAAATACAAAATTATTTGTAGTCGTTTCTTTGATTGCTACTTTGACTGGATCTTTGAGTTCTTGTGGAAACGGAACAAAGACTGGAAGTAAAACTATCGAATTTTGGCATTGTTTAGGTCAAGAAAAGAGAAAAAACCTCAAAATATTGACTGCAAAGTTTAATGAAGATCATAAGAACACTGATGGCTATCAAGTGGAACTTGTAGATTTAGGAGGTTCCTACGATACTTTGGATGATTATGTGAAGAAACAGTTGAATGCAGGTAAGACACCTTCTATCACCATGGGATACCCCGATTCCTTCTCAGGATATATGGGAAGCCGTGGAGTAGCAAACTCACAGATCTTAAATCTTGATGATTTCATAAAAGGCGATTCTGACTTTGATTCGTCCTCTTTCGTACCTGCTTATTGGGATGAAGGAAAACATTATCAATACGATGGAACTTGGTCAGTTCCTATGTATAAATCAACCGAAGCCATGTATTACAACATCGGTGAATTCCATAAGACCAACTGGTACAAGACAAACAAAGACAAGACAGAAAATAAAACCGATGTGAACGGAGGTTCCTATGTTGTCGCCTTAGGTGATCCTAACACTTGGGATTGGGAAACTTTGGTCGCTGCTTGTACAGCCATCAAGGAAGAAAAGAAAGGTCTCTCTGAATTTTATGCATTGGGATATGATTCCGACTCCAACCTCTTCATCTCTCAGATGAAACAAAGAGGAATCCAATATACCACTGCTTCTGGAAATACTCCTGACGCTCACTATTCCTTCTATAACGACGCATCTTCAAAAGCTGCTCTTAAGGAATTGACAACTGAAATTCACAATCTTACTTCCAAAAAAATAATGGCTACAAAAGCAACCTACGGAAACTTCAGTTCAGACTTGTTCTTGAAAGGAAAGGTTATGTTTACCATCGGTTCTACCGGAGGATCCACATATAACGATCCTACTGGATTGAATTGGGACGATGGTGTTGGATTAGCAAAGGTTCCTGCCTACAAAAATAACCAACAATATATCTTGCAAGGACCTTCAGTATGTTTCTTCAACACTGATGATTCCGCTAAGGAGAAAGTCGCTTGGGAATACTATTCTAAATATCTTTCAAATGATCAATTAAATGCCGAATTGGCTTTGGAAAACTCATACGATCCAGTTAGAAAGAATTCTTATGACAGCAAATCATACTCTGCTTGGACTGCTTTGGGACTCGATGAAAATGGAAAAGACGATCCTACCAAGAAGTTGAAATATCGTATTCCTAATCTCACAAAGACTTTGAGAGAAAACTATTTCACCTCGCCTGTCTTCATCGGATCATCTGCTGCCCGTACGGAAATTGGAAACATTCTCAAATATGTCGACCAAAAGAACGGAGACATCGATCAAGCTATCTATGAGGTTTACCACAACAGTGTTCTTGCTTCTAAGTAAAGAAAGGTAAAAAGAAAAAATGAAAAACAAAAAGTTATTAGTCAGTCTTCTATTAGTAACTTCTTCCTTAACGTTGTTGGGAAGCTGTGGAAGAAACAATAATACTACATCCACAATTTCAACTCGCTCTATCGATGATTACGATGTCGTAGGCCAAACAAAGTTGAATTTAGATGATGACTTGTTCAAAACTTTGATGTCCAACAAAAAGACTTCCGCCTACGATAAAAATTTAATGGACTTCAATAGAGATGGTGTTGAAAGAATGTTGACCACTACCGACTATGCACCTAACGATGCTGACGATGTTTTCACAAACTATGTCGATGGAGATACGACTCAATTCACTTCCTACAACGGAAACTACACTGTCAAAGTCAGATATTTAGGTGTCGACACTCCTGAATCCACTTCCGAAGTCGAGGAATGGGGAAGAAGCGCCTCGCTTTTCAATAAATCCATCTTGAAGAAAGCTAAGTATGTCATAATTCAATCTGCAGGCTCTGCAAAGACTGGAAAAAGAGCACCTGCCGATCTCGATGGATACCAGCGTTCCTTGGCTTATGTTTGGTATAGCAACGAAGACAATCCTACTAAGGATAGCTTTAGAAACCTCAACCTCGAGTTGGTCTACAACGGATACTCCGGATTCAACGCACCTTCGGATAATATGGAAAAAAGTTTCTATAATGCTTTTTTCGATGCTTATACCATCGCTCAAGAGTATAAAAAGCACAAATTCTCGGATGAGAAAGATCCTAACTACGATTACAATCCCGCTCAAATCTTACCTTTAGACATGCTTTATGATAAGACTTATAATATCGAGCACTTCGACCCAAATACCAACGAAAGCCTTGGAACTTACTCTAGTTTCTGCGACGATAAGACCTGGTACTCATTTGATGGATACGTCACCAGAGTAGTAGGAGGTTCAGCTTTCTACATTCAAAACAAAATCGGAGATAACTACTACGGCTTATATGTCTTCACACTTAAAACATATGAACCTGTCCAAGTAGGAAACTGGTTGAGAGTAACCGGAGTTTTGGATTACTACAGCGGAATGTATGAATTGAAAGGTGTCTCCTATAGTTTCTTTAACCATGAAGATAAAGATATCAAGTATTTGGACGAAAATGGAAATCCTACCGAAGATGTTACTAAAGTGAAGAAAGAGACTGTCACACCTATCAAAGCAACTTCTAAAGATATCTACGACTTGAAATATCCTTCCTGCTTAGTAGAATTAGTCGGAGATGGAACAGAATCCGACAAAAACAAAGGATTGATATTCCAAAAAGCTAGCAATAGCTATGGCGATATCACTTATGGTGGAACCCAGGAAGTAAACACCTATAACGAAGCATATCCTTTCTATAACACCGACAACTCCATGGTTTTATTCGGAAGATACGGAGTCAATTCAACGATTGGTGGAATCGGTGCTTCTGATGCAAGTATCGTCAGAATCAAGGTCAATAGAGATGCCATCATAAAAGGAAACTACACTTCAGAATCCTATGTTTTTGGAAGCGATGATGAACATGTGACAGTCACCGAAGAACAAGCGATATGTTCATATAAGTTCTTCTGTGGTGGAGTATCTTACTATGTACCTGGTTCAGAGACAGAAGAACAAAATGGAATGGATATGAAAGTATCCAATGCTAGATATGCAAAGATGTTGAATGCATCAAGCAGTGCAACCATTACTAAAGGTTTGTCTGTGTACAAGAACACCTATAAACAACAAATAGCTAGAAAAATTGTCGGAATGTCCAACAACTATATCTCTGCTGGTGGAAATAACAAGCCTTCTATCGAAATAGTAAACACTAAAGATTTCAACGAATTAGAAGATTACGTAGCCTAAGGTTAAATGATACAATTCGACCATAAAGGAGAAAAGACATATGGATGAAACAGAGAAAAGAAAACAAAGCCATGACCTACACAATAAAAGCAAAGCTTTATTAGAGAAACAAAGAAGTGGGGCTTGTAGCGTTGTAATCGGTGTCATTCTTATAATAATAGGGTGTATTTTCCTACCGCTTTCTTATAAAATGGTAAGGAACAAGATACAAGGAATCGATACTTCCTCTCTTGCCTTCATCCTGATGTGCATATGCCTGGGTATTGGAGCATTGCTCCTAATATATGGAATTATCAGGATATTAGTCTCTCTTAAGAAAAGACGTCAAGTCAAAGCCGAGATTAGACAACTTCAAGATGTAAAAACAAAATAAAGGAAAAATGAAAAAAATGAAAAAATCCAAGTCATTGTTTGCTGCTATTCTTGCCGTATTATCTATCGGATTAGTCTCTTGCGGAAATGAAAACAACCCATCACAACCTTCCAACAATCCTACTACTCCTTCCAACAACTCTCAAACCCCTTCTGTAAAGAACTCTTACACCTTCGATGTGAATGGTGAATTGAAAGAGGGAATGACAGTCACATTGATTTTCAAGAACAATGGTTCAGCTATAGTTGAGCAAGCAAGTGTAGTCTACTCTGTAGATGATGCTTCTAAGGCCACTGTTTCTGGAAATAAGATCACCTTCACTGGAAACGGAACTGTCAAGATCACAGCCACTTACAAAGGTGAAACAATCGAAAAAACAGTAGAAGTAGCTGAGGGTGAGCATATCTACACCATAGCCGAGGCTAAGGCTGCTAATAGCAATGCAAATAAATTAATAAAGATGAGAGGAAAGGTGACAGCTTCTTTAGGAACTTCAGCCTACATCTCCGATTCAACTGGTGGAGCTTATATTTACAACTGGTCATTCAATAACGCCGATACAGCTATTACTAACAATTCATTCACTGTCGGCCAAACAGTTGATATCACTGCTTTTATCGTTCACTCTAACTCAAAAGATAAAAACGGAAATCAAATTGAAAGAGGACTTCAGATAAGCAACTATAATTCCGGAAGTAGAGTAAGTGGAACATCCGCTATAGTTTCTACCACAGAAGTCGAGGCCATGAAGCCTATCGAATTGGATGAAGCTGGATATAAAGCATTGACTTATGATAAAGTAGGAAATCTCTACACATTCGAAGCTGAATATGTGAGCGGAAACCCCAAAGAAAAAGGAGTAAATGTAAAATTTAAGTTAGGAAACACTGACATAGTTTTAAGAACTGACAAACATGACCCCGCTTCACCTTCCGACACTTTAGTGGCTGGAAAGAAATACAAGATTACAGCACCTTTATCTTGGTTCAATGGTGCACAATTCGCATATGCTTCTTCCGGTGTTTCTATTGTAGAAGCTGATGCAAAACCTTTGGAAGTTTCATATACTGGAAATGCATATGTTGGAAAAGAAGTTACCCTAGTAACAACTGCTAACGGAGTTAAAGTAACTGAAGGTGTAACATACACAATAGAAGAAGGAAGCGATTTAGCTTCACTTGAAAATGATGTCTTGACCATCACTGGTGAAGGAACTATCAAGGTAAAAGCCACTTATGTCAAAGATGGTAAAACATTGACTGCTGAAGTAACTATCAATGCTACTGCCCTTGCTCTTTCTAAGCTTTCAGAATTGAAGTCAATGACTTCAGGAAAAGTTAAATCACGTGGTTATGTCATGGGTCATACCGGAACTCCTAGAAGCGACTATGGACTCTACGATAAGGTATTTGTCGCAGATGGAGAGGATTACTTTATTCTTTATAAGGTTCAACCCGAGCAATTAACTGGAATTAAAGTAGGTGATTTAATTGAGTTTACTGGAGATATATCTCACTATGCAAATGGATCAGTTACCACTTACGAAACAAAAAATAATGTAATAACAAAGTTGACTGAAGCTGATTCTTCTATTGTCAAGCCAACAGCCACAGAATTGACATCTTCAAGTGCCGCTTTTACTTTTGGTCAAGCCAACATTTCCAAAGCCTTTAAAATCAATTCGGGTGTTGTCATTTCTAATACCGAAGACTCAAGTGGAAACATGACTGTCAAGTTTACTCTCGGTTCAAATGAATATGAATTATTCATGGATTCACGTGATTACGACATTACTAAAGATCCTTTCACTAAACTGACAGCTGGTGCTGTATTTAATGCAGATGTGTTTGCAGCTGCTAGTAACTTCTTCTGCCCTTCAAATATAGAAATTACCAGTCAGCAAGAAGTGCTTACATTGGATAAAGAAGAAGGCACAATCAACATTCACGGCAATGATAAGACTCTTCAGTTAAATGCCACCTATGGTGGAACTAATACCGCTCCAATTGTTTGGTCTTCCAGTGCAGAAAGTGTTGCTACAGTCAATCAAAATGGTTTAGTAACTGGTGTTGCTGTTGGTGAAACAATAATAACTGCAAAGAAGAGCGAAACTCTTAAGGTTCAAGCTAAGATTACTGTAGTAGATGTGAATATAACTAAAGTAACAATTAGTGCCTCAGATTTAACAGAAATGGGAACAGCAGGTGCAGTAAATCAAGAAGTAAAAGGTATAAAATTTGAAATCTCCAACGGTATTGTCAATGTTGCTAATATTAGAGTTTATAAAGGTCAAACTTTAAAATTGACATCAAATATTGGTTTAATGACAAAAGTAGTATTCACATGTACAGCAAGCGGAGATGCAAAATATGGACCTGGATGTTTCACAGGAACTAACTACACAGCTGGAGAAGAGGAAACAGGAACCTGGGAACTTGCTGCAGGAGCTTCATCACTAACTCTTACTGCTTCCAAAAAACAAGTAAGAATAACTCAAATGGAAATTTCCTACATTCCATCTGCTGAATAAGGTTAATAATATCAAAAATAAAAAACTGCTCAATTGAGCAGTTTTTTATTTAATAACATTTTTCTTAAAAAAATTAAATTGCAACTAATACATCGTTGGATCTAATCCAAATTGACTAGCGTATGTATGATATATATTCTTAGTTCCTGAATTGATTCCACCGTATAAATAAAGACCTAATCCTGGAATATCGACGAAAGGATTTCTATTGTTGATTTTATCCTGAATCCTATTATTTCTTATCATTTCATATTTGGATGAGATAACAGGGTTTAAGGCATCCCATTTAAGAAGAACTGAAATCTTACCCATATTTTTTGATGAACCTTTCTTGTAACTAGGGTCTTCATTTAATACAAGCCCCAAATGTTGATATGCAACATGCTCATACATAACTGATCTAGCACAAGCACCTTTCCACTCATCCATTTCGACATAATAACATTTGGAATCTGTTTTTTCTCCATAAATGTCGTTTCCACGTGCACCATTTTCTTTGGAGTCAGCCAAATGTAACATATGAGGATCTGCATAAGCTTCCCCACTCAACCCTCTAGATTGAGGCCATACATGTTCTTTATTTACAGTACTTTTATCATACTTCCTACTCTCACTAGTATAGATTAGAATAACATTACCGGGCTTTTCTGGATCCTCCTCAGCATATTTCAATACTTCAGTAGCGTTCTTATAACTACAGGCCTTTTTCATCTTTCTATTCAAAGAATTTAACGCAGTCAGCAACTTTGACGGCTCCAATGTAAAATCTATAGAAGAATAATAGTTCCCAGCGTCACTAGATATACTAGGCCAAGTTACAGGTACATTTTCAACAACATGTATCAAACATTCATCATACACAGATGAATCATTATTCCATTCAGCTCTTACATATGTATCACCGATACTCTTAGCCTTAAGGTTGACAGTTGCTCCAGAATAAGACTCAATAGATACAATTGATGGATCACCGACAGACCAAGATATGTCATTAGAATTTATATTTTTTATAGTAGCATCAATTGAAGAAGTCATGCCGATTTTCATCGTCATAGAATCATTCAAATCAATTGATGGTATCTTTATACTTCCATCAGATAAAACAGTCAGAAAAACTGTTTTAATAAAATCAGTTCCATCTATAGAAGCTGTTATTATAGAAGCCCCCTCTTCTAATCCAAATACTTCTACCATAAGACCATTATACTTAGGTGATAATCTAGCTTTTGAAGTATCATCTATAGACCAGATGACATCACCATCGACATCGGGTTTCTTAGCAACATTAATCTTCACTGTTTTTCCCACTTCAACTTCGACAGAATACTTGTTCAAAGCAAAAGAATCATCTTCTGTTTTTGACGAATCGGAAGGATTAGTTTGAGTTGTTTGATTTGTAGAACCATGATCGTCACTATTAAAACTACTATTGGTTAAATAACCATTTCCACAAGAAAAAAGAAGAGAACTTATATAAAAGATGGAAAAGATTTTTTTGATTGAAGATTTCATATAAAATGCCACCTATTTCAATTCAATTTTAACATATAAAACAAGATAGATGATTTTTATTTCTTAAACTTGAAAAATAGATATATATTTAGACAAAAAAAGATACAGCTTTAACTGTATCTATCATTTACTAGTGGTGCCCCTTGGCAGAATCGGACTACCGATTGGTCCTTACCATGGACCCGTTATACCACTTAACTAAAAGGGCATTTGACTCGCTTCTTTTGAAAGCCTAATAAGGTTAAACCTTATAAGCTTATTTGTCAACTATAAATTTATAGTTTCTTAAGAAACTAGCCATAACCCAAAAAAATATCAAGAAGAAATTGCTTTTTTAAATAGAACTAAGGAAGATTCTCTGATCTTAGAAAGATGGATAGTTTCATACTTGAGAACATTTACTAATCCAACTTTATTGGGATTTTTCTTAACATCAGCCTTTCTAGCCATCATGACATCACCTGAATCCTTATGTGATAGATATAAGGCAAGTTCACTTGCAAGAAGTTTGTCATCGCCTTTAGTATTTCCATCCAATAAAACTATATGAGATCCAGGATAATCCTTTATATGGAAGAACAAATCATGTTTATTCGCTATTTGGAAAGTCAAAGTTTCATTTTGAAGATCGTTCATTCCAAATCCGATTCTATCACCCCAAGGAGTCAAAAGAATATGAGGAGAATAGGCCTTCTTCTTTTGAAGCTTTTTATTTCCTCTAGAAGGATCTTTCAAGTACCCTTCAAAGACCAACTCCTCTTTCAATTCCAAAAGATCCCTATTTCCTGCCATAGGGACTTCCTGGACTTTTTTCTCTAGATATGAAAGTTCATCCTTGGCTTTGACTTCAAACTCCTTTAAAGTAACAACAGCTTGTTTGGCTTTCCTATACTGCTTGAAATAGTTATTGGCGTTCTCAATAATATCTTTTGATGGATTCAACTGAATTATGACTCCATCACAATCCATTTCTTTCATTCCTGGCTCATATTCAGTTTGATGGAGAAAGAGAAGATTTCCATAATCCATATAGACTAGTTTCTTGTTGGATAACTCATAATCTTCCTGCAAATTCTTTATCTTCTTTTTTGTTACTTTTATTGCTTTATTGAGCTTATCCATCAAGTCTTTCTCTCTCAATTCTTTAGCTAGACTCTTTTGATCCTCGACAAAACAATCGTAGATATTAGATACATCTATCTCTTTTGCCTTATCCAGGTCGAACTGATATGGATATACGTATCCATTTTCATAAAAGAGACTCTTTGAATCCAAGACTATATCCCTAGCTTTTTCAAAGCCTATCTTTCCAGATAAATCTGATAGTTTTCTAAAAATCTCATATGATAGAAGAGGCTTAGCATCTTCTAAAGACTTCGTATCTTTAGAAAAGACTTCTCTTTCAGGTGGATAGATATAAGGAACATTCCTAGTTAAATATCGCTTAGATAATATGTCACCTCTCTCTTTAAAAAGAGAAATAATCTTTTTATATGGATAAGCAATTAAATAAACATTAGGCTTCGATGGAAATAGTTCTATTATCAAATCATAAGCTTCATTTAATTCACCCAATTCTTTATGAACTATAGAAGACCTGATGGTTATCACTCTCTCGCCTTTTTCTTTAAATATAGCTTCTATCTTAGTTCCTGCCAATTTCTTTAAAGAATTGAAAAAGGGAGTGTTGTCATTTGTCTTTGTAAACTTTTCTGTGGAATAAGAAATAAAAGGTTTAGATGAATCTAGAAATAAAATGATCTCACCTCTACCATTGAGGCCTTTATCCTTAAGTTTCTCACTGCCGTGAAATGGCAGTGCGTATTGATTGACACCTAAGGCATAAGGGCAATCTAGAAAAGAACCTACTAGATTTTCCTTCATCTCTAAAACGATTCTATCGAGAACAATATTATCTAAAGCCATACTTTTCACCTCTACTTTTATATATTTTAAGTCATAAATGTAAATGGCAATCGGTTTATTGTGCAACCTTAGCAAAATTGTCCTATATTATTAAAACCAAATAATAGGGGGTTACTATGGAAAAAGGTTTATTGATAATTATGAGCGGTCCTTCTGGAGTAGGAAAAGGAACACTTAGAAAACTTATAATGGCAGATAAATCGTTGAACTTAGCCTATTCAGTATCTATGACGACAAGAAAGCCTAGAGAATTCGAAAGAGACGGAATAGATTATTTCTTTGTTAGCCAAGAGCAATTCGATAAAGCTGTAGAAAATGATGAATTACTCGAACATGTCTGCTTTGTAAACAATTCTTATGGAACACCTAAAGCTTATGTAGAAAAGTTACAAAACGAAGGAAAGAACGTCTTCCTTGAAATCGATGTGCAAGGTGCTTTGAAAGTATTGAAGAATGCCGATGGTCCTCATACTTTGTCTTTCTTCGTAGTACCTCCTTCTTTAGATGAATTGAGAAGAAGAATCAAGGATAGAGGGACAGAGACTGATGAAGTCATCGATGAAAGAGTAGCCAGAGCTTCAGCAGAAATAAAAGAAGATAAAGCCTATGACTACATAGTTTTGAATGACAACATTCAGACCTGTGCCGATGAGATAAGAACCTTGATTCTACACACAATAAGAAAAGGTCAAAAAGATAAGAATCAACAAAAAGGCATAAAAGTACCTTCTAATTTAAATGTAGACCTAACCGAGAAAGATTAATCCTACTTTTATAGATGTTTTACCTTCTTAAAGTTCTAATAGGAAGAAGTGCTAAATCTATAGATAGACCTTTTTCATATTACTGCCCTATAGATTTAAACCCGATGAAATTCGAAAGAGTTTCAGTCTCTTTTGGAAACTCAAAAAAGGTTGTCGGGCTAATAATCGATACTCCTGAGAAGATAGATATAAGCATAGAAAAGTATCAAGAAAAAGTTGGATTTAAAATATCGCCGATCATTTCTATTCTCGATGACAAACCACTTCTAACAGACTCACAGGATAAATTAGCTAAAGAGATGAAAGAATATTATCATTGTCCTTTGATTTCTCTATATCAGGCGATGCTTCCACCTTCTTTCAAGCCTAAGGATTCATCCTTGTCAAAGCCAAAAGAAAAAGATAGGTTGATGGTCAGTGTCAAGGACACCGACACTTCATTTTTATCTTTCAATGAAAGAAAAATGTATGAAAAGATTAAAGCCTATGGCGATCTATTCAGTTCAGCTGAAATAAGAGGCAGAGCTTGTTATCAATCCTTACTAAGCAAAGGTCTGATATACGAACATCTAGAAAGAATAGATAGAATAAGAGAAGTAAAGACATTAGATTTAAAGCCTATCAAATTGAGTGAAGATCAGCAAAAATGCAAAGATGAAATAGACTCATCTAACAAGACTGTTCTTTTAGAAGGTGTTACCGGTAGTGGAAAAACAATGATCTACCTAAAGCTTTGTAAAGAGGCTTTAAGAAGTGGCAAGACTGCCATTGTCTTGGTGCCTGAGATTGCTTTGACAAATCATGTAATCCAATTATTTAAATCATATTTCGGAGACAAAGTAGCATTGATGCATTCTTCTTTGACCCCAGCTAACAAAATGGATGTCTACCTAAGAATAATGGAAGGAAAGACTTCTATAGTCATAGGAACTAGATCGGCTTTATTTGCACCATTGAAAAATCTAAGTTTAATAATATTAGATGAGGAACAATCAGACTCATACAAACAAACAAGTACACCATTCTACGATGCCAGAATCGTTGCATCTATGCGTTCTAGAATAGACAATGCAAAAGTAATACTAGGATCTGCCACTCCATTAGTAGAAGATAGATGCAGAGCTTTAAAAGGCTTATATAGCCATGTAGTTTTAAACCACAAGTTTGCTTCTTCAAATCAAGTTAATGCGACTTTCGTAGACATGTCGGATTTATCCAATCTATCTCCCAAATACTCTTCTATGCTTTCCGTTCCTTTAATAGAGGCTATTAAAGAAAACTATGAGAAAAAAGAACAGACAATGATATTGATAAATAGGAGAGGTTATTCTCCTATCGTTCAATGCAAGAGCTGTCATAGGACTATGAAGTGTTCTAACTGCGATATTCCTTTGGTCTACCATAAGAGATATGATGAATTAAACTGTCATAGATGCGAATATAGAGTCAGGTTCTCGAATCTTGTCTGTCCGTATTGTAACAGATCGGGATTTCAAACCCTAGGATATGGAACCGAAAGAATCCAAGATATACTTCAAAACATTTTCCCTAATATGAAAATAGCGAGATTGGATAGAGATACATCGGCTGAGAACATGCGTGCTAAGATTCTGGATGGATTCAGTCAAGGCGAATATGACTTATTGATAGGAACTGAAATAATCGCTAAAGGACACGATTTTCCAAATGTAACCTTAGCCGCTTCTCTTTTTGCAGATCAAGGTCTTGCAATCCCATCATATATGGCAAATGAAAGAACATTCGACCTTATCACACAGTTAGTAGGAAGAAGCGGAAGACATGAAAAAGAGGGTAAAGCCATAATCCAAACATACAATCCTTTAAACAAAGTTTTGATTCTAGCCTCAAGACAAGATTACAATTCCTTCTATGAGATGGAGATTGAAAACAGAAAAAGATTTAAATGGCCTCCTTATTGTTATTTGACCCAAATAATAGTTCAAGGAACCAATTTGGAAAATGTCAAAGATGTCGCTTATGCCATAAAGAATTATTTAGCCAAGAAACTAATTAATAAAAGAAGCGACATCTTTGGGCCTTACGATCCATACGAATTTAAAGTCAACAACCAATTCTTCAAGAGGATATTAGTTAAATTTAAAGACCCAAGTCTAGTCAAAGAAACATTCGACAATCTTCAAAGCATCGCTGCTCCAACTCAAAAAGACGTAAAAATAACGATAGATAAAGATCCAAGAGATAGCTAGAAGTTGAAAGTAGAAAGCAAAATGATAGAATAGAAAAGCTAAAGAGGAGAAATATTAATAATATGATTTTCATTAAAATAGAAGGTGCCGATCCTTATATCGCAACAGATTTTACCAGAGATATAGAAGATGACTTAGTTAAGCTTTACGGAAATCTTCCTAGCGAAGATTTGAATTTCATCATCGAAAATTCCTTATTTATCCACGAAGGACAAGAACAAACCTCATTCCAAGTCTTCGTAAAAGTTTTATCGCCAAAGTCATATGAAGAAAAAGAAAAGGTCATAGAGAATTTCCTAGCACTTCAATTGAAAAACATTGCTATTCATTCCCACATCATATTTGAGTATTATGATGAATCCAATGCTTATGATGAATCTGACGTAAACTATCCTTTGTATATGACCGAAGAAAACATGGTCAAAGTCGATGGTAATGAAAATGTAGTCGAAACAAACGAAGACGATTCAACCATCGAACCATATATGGGAAATATCTTCGAAGACTTGGATAACTTTATTGCAAGTCATCCAGAGATGAGCAAGGATGAAGCTACACTAGAATACTACAAGCGGAAGAAAAACAAGTAAACTAAAAGCATTGCCGGACGCAATGCTTTTTATTTGGCCTTTTCAAATCTATAGCTAAGATAAGTCGATAGGAAGCCGAAAACTAACGATAATGCCATCATATATGGCCCGACCTTAAACATGTATAGACAAAAGCAAAAAACAAGAAATTCAACAAAATAAATAACGCCTATGAACACATAGGTTCTTTTCTTCTTGAAGAACAAAAGAAAGAGAAGACTCAAGGCTAATAGACAGGTCAAGCTAGCTATCAACAATTGAATTGATCCGTTCAACACCTGCCCATCGTTGAAGTTCACACTCAACGACTCGATCAAAGAATGATATCCGCCTTTGAATTCGTAAAGAGGAATAAAAGGATTCACTATTATAAAGATTATCAAATTCAAGAAGAATGGGATCCATCCTCGTAACGATTGGAGAAAACCGCCTTTATTCTTTTCGTTATATTTATCCAGTCCATAGATATGTTTTAAGACACTTAATTCATCTTCGCTTGGAAGATCCTCTCCAGATTCAACATTCAAAAGATGAGATGGATCACATTCTAAGACAGATGAGACTTCTTCGACGGAAAGACCAATCTCTTCTCTTTTATATTTGAGAAACTCGCCAGATTCCTTTTGGGTCATTCACAATCAGGTCCTTCCTGACCATCATCATCTTCTTTTGCTAAATCTTCTGATGCTTTTTTATCCATCTCTTCGACATCTTTTCTCATCGGTGCTAAGAGAAGTGTTTGTCCGACTGTATTTTCTATCTTGACATCTTTAGGAAGAATAGCCTTCAAAGATGAAGCTAAAGAATAAGACATATTCAATAAGACATCTTTATCTTCGTTGGTCAAAAATCCTAAAAATTTAGCATAAGGACCAGTGGTATCAAAATATGAGTCATAAATGGATTGAATCTTATTAGCCTCAGCTTTTATACCCTCAGGAATAGGCATTCCATAAGGAAGACCTACAACATCAAAGATCTCGCTGTTATCATCATACGAATGAATAGGAAAATCAAATGATGCCAATATTATTTTTACAGTCCACATATATAAATCCTCCTTATTCCTCGATTGATGGATAGACTAAACTCTCAGGCATGTTTTCCTTGATGATCTGAGTATCCTTGACCAAAGAATAATAATATAAGACAGGGAACAAATAAGCTAAGTAGAAGACCATTGTAGAATTGACAAGGCTGTCCACATAGAATAACATTCTATATTCTACAAACGTATACAAGAGCAAAGTCAATCCTTGCCATCCTAAAGAAAACATTACAGCGTATTTACGGATTTTATAGATATTCACTATCATATAAATCACGATCAAATCCAAGATTATTACAAAGACCAACCCGATAACACCAGAAGTAGAAAGACAAGCAGCCCAGGCTTGATGAGCTGAAATGACCAATTCGCCACCGTTCAATAATTGGAACTGTTGGAAATTGTTATAGAATCCAATCTTTCCAAATCCACACATTACAAAATAGAAATCGCTAGAGACTATGTCGACTGCATTTTCAGTCAAGATATGTCTAGAATTAATAGTTCCTTTGTTAGTAAAATGTTCAATCAACTTACAAAGTCCTTTTCCAATTTCAGAATCCTTGAATCCATACATTATGACCAAGACACAAATTAAAGATATTGCAACTAAAGATAGATTGGCAATAAAGTTGAATCTATGCTTCTTCATAGAAAAGAATGGAGCTATCAACATAATTCCGGCCAAACAAAAACTACTCAATCCAAAAGTAGATCTAGAATCTAGAAGCAGAGAAAAAACAGAAAAGATAATTGCGATGACAGTCCAAATGATACTGGGATTCATGATTGTCAAAGAAAGACATGCCATAACACCAAACATAAGGAATAGACCATAAATATTCTTATTTTTAACGGCATAGAAGAAGTCGTTCTTTACCAATTCTTCATATGGAGTTCCAGGGGTTTGAAAAATCAAAGGCTTATTACCACACATATAAGAGATTAAGACTGCACCTCCTAAGAGAAATGCGATTATAAGAACGATAGCCAAGGAGAAATACAAGACCTTCTTCCTATACATCTTGAATGAAGAATAGTAGACGAACATCACATAATAACTTATAACTAGTAAGCTTTCTTCAAACCACTCAGTATATCTTTGATAAAAACTATAACCTATGAGATTAAAACTATAGTACGTGTGATGAGATTCAAAGCCTAATATAGTTTCATTGTTAGGGTAGAAAGAATAGGTCAATAGCTTTACTAAAATATAGGTAACAAACAATGGACCTATTATCTTGTGCCAAGGATTGATATGAGCATACTTCCATCTTCTATAAGCTAGTAGCACAGTAATTCCGATGAAAACTATGCATATAGGCCACAATAAGCCAGGATGAATCAAATCGTTAAACTCCTCAACACCATCCGAATTGAATGTCCTCAATGTCAAGCAGAAAGAACACATGAAGTCTGCAAAGAAAATCGCTATATCGATGAGCTCTTCCTTTTGTTCATCTTTAATCCTTCCATTTAAAACGTTAGAGAGATTCATATCATTCTCCTCTCATTACTTTGCTATTTTACCAAATATATCGATATATGTTGTTTCTATTAATAAAACACCCTTCTATACTAGCTATAATAACCAAAGAAAAATCTATAAAACCAAAGAAGATTGCTTTTCTCGGCTATTTTCTATACTTTCCATACTAAAAAGTCCAATAATGCTTTATAAATTAAAACAAAGAGTATATATTAATCAAAGGAGGTTTTAAATTATGTATAAATCATTCAATCAGTTGCCCCGTCTTGTTCAATTCCTTTTATTGTTGATTCCTGTCGTAAACTGGATTACTGAAGTAGTTGTTCGTTTCTCAGTAGCCATGGAGAAGAAATCAGCTTTGAACTTGGTCATCGCCATCCTCGTCTTGATTTTCGGTGTTGTCTTTGGATGGATCGACTGCATCTGGGTACTTCTTTTCCACCATCTCATCTTGGCAAAGTAATTCCTTTGAATCACTTAGAACTGATAGACTTGTTGTCTACCAGTTTTTTTATACTAAAAAAGCCGGCTCAAGGCCCAATGTCACTAACTTAAGGCGACATTGATATTATCTGGCTGAATGGCTACTG
>ERZ809276.198-NODE-198-length-24100-cov-5.160283_pt1 | contig 24100 bp, 20 predicted proteins | sample MGYA00520512_ERZ809276 | MGnify/ENA primary metagenome ERZ809276 (study PRJEB31576, sample SAMEA3212661) | Homo sapiens | biome: human-gut; feature: human gut; material: fecal | place: Sweden | collected 2012 ...
ATTCAGACGTGTGCTCTTCCGATCTATCCTAAACGGCACGTATGACCTCATTTTGCTCGACGTGATGCTGCCCGGCATGGACGGCTTTGCCGTTTTGGAGCACATCCGCGGGGAAAGCTGCGAAACGCCGGTGATTTTCCTGACGGCGCTCGGCGCGGTGGCGGACAAGGTAAAGGGTCTGCGCGGCGGCGCAGAGGATTACATTGTAAAGCCGTTTGAGCCCGTGGAGCTTTTGGCGCGCATTGAAGTGGTGCTGCGCCGCGCGGGCAAAAGCGAAATGCACCTGCGCTACGGCGATATTCAGGTGGACATTGAAAAGCACACGGCGCTGAAAAACGGCGTGCCCGTGGCGCTGACACCGAAGGAGTTTGACGTACTCGTCTTTTTCATGCGCAACCCGGACGTTGCCATCACGCGCGAGCAGCTGCTCTCAAACATTTGGGGCTTTGATTTCACCGGTGAATCGCGCAGTGTGGACATTCACGTGCAGCAGGTACGCCGCAAAATGGGATTGCAGGGCAAGCTTATCACCATTCCGAAGCTCGGCTACCGCTTAGAGCGCCGATAAGCGTAAAGGGAGTCTTTTATGAAGCTATGGCAAAAAATATCGCTCATTGCGCTCGTGTTCGTCACGCTCGCCGTGCAGCTCACGCAGTTTTACATACTGGATAGTCATTTTCGCAGCGCCATAGCCCGCGAGGTCAACTCCGCCGCTTCCGCACATTCGGCATTGGCGGCTTCGCTTTCCAACCACGCGGCGTATGAGCGTTTAAAGGCGAACACGCTGTTTTTGAGCACCGATCAGCTGACAGACATGCTGAAGGATACCATTACGACAGACATTTCCACCGCGGACGTGATAGAAGTGAAAAAGGGCGGCAAGACCATCACGGCAGTCGGCACCGAGGTCTTGGACGGCGCTTCGTATGATTTGGCTTCCGTCAAGCCGAACGATGCCATTACGGACGGCAAAACGGTAATCTTCGACGCCGGCGAAAAGACGTACCTCATGGTGGTCTCCATCATCAAGCTGGAAGCCATGTCGTATGAGCTGCGCACGGTGTATGACGTTACGAATGTGTACGACGAGCACGACGCCAACCTGAACAACGCGCGCATGTGGGGACTTTGCTGCGGCGGCGGTATTTCCGTACTGCTGCTCATTTCCGTATTGGGATTTCTGCGCCCGTTAAAGCGCGCCGTGAAGACCATCGGCGCGGCGGCCGCGGGCGACTACACCGTGCGTATGCCCGAAAAGGGCAGCTCGGAGCTGAAAACGCTTGCGCACAGCATCAACGAGATGACCGCTTCCATCAACGAGCGCGAGGAAAAGCTGCGCGGTATTGCAGAAAGCCGCAAGCGCTTTGCGGACGCCATGGCGCACGAGATGAAAACGCCGCTGACGAGCATTTTGGGCTTTGCGGATATTCTGCGCATTAAAAGCGTTGTCACGGACGAGCAGCGGCGCGACTTTGCTTCTGCCATTGTGGAGGAAGCCAAGCGCTTGCGCGGGCTTTCCGCAAAGCTTTTGACGCTGGCTTCTACCGATAACACCCCGCTCGATTTTGCGGATATTCCCGTGGCACAGCTTTTCTCTGATGTGCACGCCACCATGGCGCCGGTGCTTGGGCGGCGCGGCATCAAGCTGACAACGCTGCACAAAAACGCCGTACTGCACATTGACCGCGAGCTGTTTTTATCGCTGCTTTATAACCTCATCGATAACGCCGCGAAGGCTTCCCCGGACAATTCCGAAATCTGGCTCATTCAGTCCGAGCTGGACGGCCACACGGTGGTCTCCGTCATCGACCGCGGCATGGGCATGAAGCCCGATACCGTGCGCCGCGCAACGGAAGCGTTCTACATGGAAGACAAAGCGCGCAGCCGCAAGGCAGGCGGCGCGGGCCTCGGCCTTGCGCTGTGCGACGACATCTGCCGCCGCCACGGGGCAAGGCTTGAAATTCGCTCCACCTACCAGAAGGGCACCACGATTATCATTCACATGAATGTAGCGCCCATTCCGAAAAATCAGGGCGACGAGCTGGAAGCGCTTTTGCAGAAGCGCCCGCCGCGCGAGAAAACACGCGATAAGGCGCGTGAAAAAGAACGCCAGAAGCGCAAAAAGCAGCGCGAAACCCGCTACAAAGGAGGCAGAACGATATGAAACGCAACATTTTTCTCTCTGTTTTTCTGCCTTTGTTCCTTTGCGCCGCCATTTTGACGCTCGGCTATTTCTCCCCCACGCTATTCAGCCGCGTGATGCCAAACTTTAAAAACAAGGAAAGCGCCGCGCAGATTACCGGCGCGGAAAGCCCGCTGTATTTGGAAGACCCCTCCAATCTTGTCCTGCCGCCGTGGAATGATATTGATGATTCTAAATCACAGGTGTACGCTTCCGATAACCAGTCTGTTCCGTACTCCATAAAAATGCGCATTACAGACGACCTACAAACATATGCCGAAAGCACCGGCGACAGTCGTTTCTATACCTATAACAACCAACTGCAAGACCCTTATGTTTATATTGATATGTCCGATCTTTACGTGCGCAGCATTATTGAACCTTTTTTAAAGGGATGCACCATCAATGACAACATGCAGTTTTCCGGCTATATGCACACGTATGACCCAAACAATAATTTCTCCACGCTGCCAAAATACATTTATGCGCAGAATGTGACGGTAAAAACCAAAGAAGGCAGAGATTTCCTTGTGGATTTCGCCTTCACTCCCATATCCGGCATTCCGCTGTATGTACATGCTACGGAAATAGATGCCGCAACGGCCGCTTTCCCGGAGGACAGCGAGTTTTTCAATCTTGCCGTTACTGCGCTCTTCAACGCTACGCACGCAGAAGCAGATGCAGACGAATTCACAAGTCAGGTTGAAAGCTATTATACGTCGGATAAATACACCTCTCTTCTTGCCTCTTTCTACGGTTTTTCCGCGCATTTATTCTCTTTTCCGCCTGATACGACCCCGGAAGAAGATTGGCGAGTTGAACTGCTTGTGGGTTTACGAGACAGCATGTATGACATGCTGTACAACTTTGTATACAGTATTGATTCCGCCTCCTACATCGATTACCGCGATGAATCTCTGATCGTTCTGCGCAATGAGATCGGCTACACCATGACGGTTTTTTACGATGCCATTTCCGAGAGCATCACCGGTTACGGTTTGGATCCTTCCAACCCCGACGTTTACCGTTCGGAGACCTTTTTATCCGGTGAAAGCACTTACCAAGGAGCTTACGTTTACGACGGCTGACCCCCTCTACTCTTAAAAATCTAAAAGCCAAACACCCGTCCCCCGAAATTTTGCAACTTTTTTGCAGTTTGCGGGGGACTTTTTTGCGTATTTTTCGGTATAGTTAAAGCAGAAAGAGGAGAGGGGCGAATGCATGACCGATATAAACAGAACCGCGTGCACATTTTCGCGCCCCGCGCTGAACGCAAACACCTTAAAGCTCATTGCGGTCCTCGCCATGGTGCTGGACCACGCCGCCACCGTCTTTTTGGCAGATACCGCGCCCGCCGCGCTGTTTTTCCACGCCGTGGGGCAGATTGCCGCGCCCATCATGTGCTTTTTCATTGCGGAGGGCTACGCATACACGTCGAATCTGAAAAAGTACCTGCTGCGGCTGTTTATTGCGGCGGTCATCTCCCATGTGCCGTATGCGCTGTGCTTTAAATTCACGGTTTGGGAGTTCTGGTACGTGACGGGCGTTTTGTGGGGGCTCTTTTTGGGGCTTCTCGCCGTCACGCTGTGGAAACGGCTGCGCGCACCCGTTTGGGTGCGGCTGCTTTTGCTCGGGCTGTGCTGCCTGCTCGCCTACCCCGCAAACTGGAATTACATCGCCGTGCTGTGGATCTTCGGCTTTGCCGTCTTTCGGGAAAGCCCCAAAAAGCAATGGGCGTTTTTCGGGCTCGTCACGCTTTTGTATGTTTTGCAGTATTTCGTCTACGGCTCTACGCTGCCCGTGTGGCTGAGGCCGTTCGTACTGCTGTGTGTACCGCTTCTTTTATGCTACAACCACACGCTTGGTCGCCGAAGCAAAGTTTTGCAGTGGGGCTACTACCTGTTTTACCCCGCTCACCTGCTTGTGCTCACTCTGCTAAGAGAAATTTTCACCCGGTTATAAAGAAGTTTTAAAAAGGGGGATCTTTATGCAAACGCGCAAAAATGTAAATTTGGCACCCGAAAGCTTCCGACACAGCGCTGTGCCGCGCCGCCTAAAGCACCGCGCACGGCGGCGCAGACGCATTTTGTGCCTTTTGCCGGTGATACTCGTGTTCGGCGTGCTCGCCGCGGCGCTGCTGCGCTTTACGCCCGCGCTTGCCTACGCCGATATTTTCCCCGCGCAGGCAACCACCCGCCGCATTAAAGACGTGCCGTACATTTCGCAGCTGCCTACGCTTCCCACGGGCTGCGAAAGCGCCGGCGCCGCCATGCTGTTAAACTACTACGGCTGCACCGTCACGGCAGAGGAATTTGCTTCCTATTACCTGCCGACGGGCGACGCGCCGCACACGGACGAAAACGGAGAGCTTATCGGCTGCGACCCATGGGAGGCGTTCCCCGGCGACCCGTTTTCGGAAACCGGCTGGGGATGCTACTCCACCGTCATTGAGCGCGCCATGAACGAGTTTCTCACAAACACCGGCTACCACGCCGAGCGTCTAAGCGGCGTGCCGCTTTATCGCCTAAAAAGCTATATTGACAACAACACCCCGGTGATGATCTGGGCGACTATCTGCATGGAGCCGCCGATTGAAAGCGACATTTGGACGGTGCCGGAGACCGGCCGGGAGATTACGTGGGTCTACCCCATGCATGCGCTCGTCCTTACGGGCTATGACGAAAACGGCTACTACTTCAATGACCCTCTCGCCGGTCAGGACATCTACTACAGCAAAGACAGCGTGGAGGTCGCCTACACCGCCCTTTTCGAGCAGGCCATCATCCTGACAAACTGAATACATCGGACTTACTTCCTCCGCATACAAAAATCCCCGCACAGGCTTTTAATGAACAGCGCTGTGCGGGGATTTGCGGTTTATAAGGTTAGATTGACTCCACGTCGATCTCGCCGTCCTTTTCGGTGACGAGAATACCGGTGACGTTGCCTTCGCCTTTCTCGACGATGAGGGACGCGATTTTGTCTTCCACCGTGCGGCGGATGGTGTTGCGAATATCGCGGGCGCCGCTCTTGCCGCCTACGGCACGATGCGCGATGTTCGCGACGGCTTCGTCCGTCCAGCGCAGCGTGATACCACGCTCATTAAGCGTGCCGACGTACTCGTTCAGCATGAGCACCGCGATCTTCTTGTAGTCCTCCTCATTCAGCGGGCGGAAGACGACGATTTCATCGATGCGGCTCAGGAACTCGGGACGCAGGAAATCAGACAGCGCGCGCATGGCCTTTTCGCGGCTGATGTCCGCGCTGGTGCGGTTGAAGCCGACGAGCGCTTCGCGGCTGTTGCTGCCCGCATTGGAGGTCATGACGATGACGGTGTTCTCAAAGTTGACCGTGCGACCGTGCGCATCTGTAATGCGGCCTTCGTCGAGAATTTGCAGCAGGATGTTCATAACATCCGGGTGTGCTTTTTCGATCTCATCGAAGAGCAGAACGGAATACGGGCGGCGGCGCACCTTTTCGGTGAGCTGACCGGCTTCATCGTAGCCGACATAGCCCGGGGGCGAACCGATGATCTTCGAGACCGAGTGCTTTTCCATGAACTCCGACATATCGAGGCGGATGAGCGTCTCCGGGGAATCAAACAGCTCTTTCGAAAGCACGCGCACAAGCTCGGTCTTGCCGGTGCCGGTGGGGCCGACAAAGATGAACGAGGCCGGGCGGCGGCGCGGGTTGATCTGCACGCGGCTGCGGCGGATGGCGGCGGAAACAGCCTTGACGGCCTCCTCCTGCCCCACGATGTGCTCGCTCAGCTTTTCTTCCAGGTGGGCAAGCTTGCCGAGCTCGCTCTGCTCAATCTTTGCAGCAGGAATGCCCGTCCAAAGCTCGATGACATACGCGAGATCCGCTTCCGTTACCGGCGCGGTGACTTCGTTCGGGTCAAACGCGGCAAGCTCTTTTTCAAGCGCCGCGACTTTATATTTCGCTTCGGCAAGCGCTTCGTAATCGACATTCTCTGCGCCCTCGATCTCGGCTTCCGCCTTGCGCTGCTTTTCGAGCTTCAAATTTGCTTCTTCATAATCCGCAAGCTTTTTGTTGCGCAGCGCGGCGCAGGCGCATGCTTCGTCCAACAAATCGATGGCCTTATCCGGCAGGTAACGGTCACTGATATATCGCTCGGAAAGCACGACGATGCGCTTCGCAATTTGGTCGGAAACGCGCACGTTATGGTATTTTTCGTAGTAATTTTTGATGCCGCGGATGATATCCGTTGCGTCGTCGATGGACGGCTCTGTCACGGTGACGGGCTGGAAGCGGCGCTCCAGTGCGGCGTCTTTTTCAATGTACTTGCGGTACTCGGAGAACGTCGTTGCGCCGATAACCTGAATTTCTCCGCGGGACAGCGCAGGCTTTAGAATGTTCGCCGCGTTCATGCTGCCCTCTGCATCGCCTGTGCCGACGAGGTTATGCACCTCATCGATGAAGAGGATGATGTTGCCGTCCTGCTTCACTTCGTCCACAAGTCCCTTGATGCGGCTTTCAAACTGGCCGCGGAACTGCGTACCGGCGACGAGCGCCGTGAGATCCAGAAGCTGCACTTCTTTTTTGCGCAGCTTCGCGGGCACTTCGCCTGCCGCAATGCGCAGGGCAAGCCCCTCAGCAACGGCCGTTTTACCGACGCCCGGCTCACCGATGAGACACGGATTATTCTTCGTGCGGCGGGACAAAATCTGCACCACACGCTCAATCTCGCGCTCGCGGCCGATGATGGCATCCAGCTCGCCGTTTCTCGCCGTCATGGTGAGGTCGGTGCAGTACGCCGCAATGTGCTTACGCTTCGATTTGTGGAAGTTCTCCTTCTTTTTCTTGTCATTCGGCTGGCTTTCGCGGGTTGCCGGCTCTGTGCCGTCACCGTTTGCGTTCATACCGAATTGACCCAGCAGTTCGGACGGGAACGGCACCGCGCCGCCCGGCTCAAAGCTGCCGTCGTCGGACATCGACATCAAATCGTTCATGCTTTCGGTCATCGCCTCCAGCTGCTCCTCCGTGATGCCCATTTTTTCCATAATATCATTCACCGGCTTAATGCCGAGCTCTTTTGCGCAGACAAGGCAGTAGCCCTGCGTGGCGTTCATATCCGTTGAAGGGGAAACGAACACAACCGCAGGCCGCTTCTTGCAGCGTGTACACATCATCATAGACATTTTCCTTTCCGGCGCAGACCGTTAGTTTTTCGGTGTGCGCTCTTTCTTTGCCCGCATTTCTTCGGGCAGGTTCAAATCGTATTTGCCGTCGGTCGATCTCAAAATTTCGCGGAACACGCCGAAATATCGAATGAACGTGTACACCATGAAGCCCGCCGTGATGACGAGCGCCGTGGTGGACGCGATATTGAACGTGCTCTCGGAAACCTTCATAAAGCCGTCCATGACGACGATGAGTCCGATGGCGATATAAAACAGTGTTGTGGAGACCTTGCCGTACCACTTTGCCGCGCACGGCTTTTTGCCGTTTTTCAGCAGATAGCATGCGCCGCACAGCATGACGAGCTCCTTTAAGACGAGCAGCGCCAAAAGCGGCCAAATGGACGGGTAGTGCACGGCGATACAGATGGCCACCGTGCCCTGCGTCAGCTTATCGGCTAACGGATCCAGCATCTTGCCTAATTCCGTGATCTGGTTGAAGTGCCGCGCGATCATGCCGTCCAGCGCATCGGAAAGGCCGGAAAGCCCCAGTGCGACGATGGCCGCTGTGAGGTTGCCTTTCAGAAAAAAATACGCAAAAAACGGAATGACCAAAATGCGGAACACAGACATGGCGTTCGGCACCGTTAAATTCTGATTGATGGGTTTCTTTGTCTTTTGGCTTTTGGCATCAGACATAGTGTAGTTCCTTTCCCTTACGAATTTCCGAATCTCCTTTTAGCCGCTGCTCACTGCATTAAGTGGTAAGCGGGGTTAAAGCTGCCAAGCAGCTTCAAAAGCATGGAGGTATTCTCAAACGCCTGCACCTTTACCTGCTGCGCTGCGCTCAGCATGGGCACAAATACCTGCGTACACGCGAGGACGACCCACAAAATGAGCACGAGCATCAGCACATCGAATACTGCGCCGAGCGCACCGTTGATGCCGCTTAAGACCGGCAGCGAGAAAATGCCCGTTAAAAGCGTTGCAACGCCTCTCAGTACCACGATGAACAATACGAATAGCACCAGCATGACGAACACGCCGATGACGTTGATGAGCATGGGGCTGAGTGCATCCGTAATGGCCTCTGCGATGCTGTCCGTCTTATCCTGCACCTGCGCCATGATACTGCCCTGTGTGATGCCGGCAGCCTCGAGCGCGCGCTGGATAAGCTCCGGGAAGGCATCGAAAACGGTGTTCACGGCTTCGCCCGCGCCAAGCCCCATGACCGCCGCAGAGATCTTCTCCACAAGCGAGGGGCGAAAGAACGTTGTGAAGATCCACTCTGCAACAGGACTGCTCAAAAGCCCCGCCGCAATCATGGCGATGAGCGCGCCGCAGAAATCAAAGCATGCTCTGAAAAATCCCTTTTTTGCACCGATGACGGCCGCGATGATGACGAGCACCACAACGGCAATGTCAAATATCCATCCCAATAAAAACACTCTCCTTTTTCCGGCACGCCTGCCGCGCGCCTTGTGCGATACAGTGATTATACCACATTACTCTGTTTGCGACAATGTATTATCGGCCTCGATCACCTTAAGATTTTCTTTCCGAATCTCGCGCACGCCGAGCAGATACACGGTGCTTTCGTCCGCCATGGCGATGCTTTTTGTATCGGCCGGCACATTGCAGGCGGCTTCCTGCCGCCCGGTCGTGAGGTCCGTGGACACAACGGAGCTTGAAAGCAGCGCCGCCACCTTATTGCCCGCTGCGGAAAGCCACACGGCGCGGCCGGAAAGGTCGCTTTCCACGGGCTCTGCGCTGTCACGGAAAATGAGCAGCGTGCTGTCGCCGCCGTAAGCATAGTTGGAAACGGAGACCACCGCGCCCGAAGGGATGAGCGTGTAGGCCGTCACGGTGCGGCCGTCATACGCATACGGCGTAAAGTTATAGCTCGTATCGCTGACGAGCGTTTCCGTGTCGCCGATGGCCGTCACGCGGCCGCTGCGGTTCCACTGCACGGCAAAAATCAGGTTGCCGTCGCTTTCGTACTCCGCTATCGGTTCCGTTTTGGACATATCCAGCACCGTAATGCGCGAAATAAGCGTACCTGCGTGCGTGATGGTGCTTGCCACCGCGGCTCTTGTGCCGTCCGTGTTCAGTGCCACCGCCGTAATATAGGAATCCGCAAAGCTGTATTTATACTGCAAGTTGCCGTTTTTGTTATATACGCGCAGCTCGGAGGCGTAGTCCGAGGGCTGCACCGCCAGCGCAAATTTGCCGGAATCGCAAATGACGCCGGTCGTGATACTGCTGTCGCTCGTGCCGGAAATCTCCGTGCCGGAGGACGTCTCCACACGATAACCCGTGCCGCCGGCGTTATACAAAAGGTAGCGTCCGCTCGCTTCGGAGACTGTGGGGTCGTTGTAGCTGTGGCGCGCGGAGAACATCTCCTTTGCGGAGCCGTTCAGAACCGTCAGCGCCGTGTCGCTCACAACGTACAAATTGCCGTCAGCCGCGCCGAAATTACCCACAAGCGCTGTGCTGCCGGTCAGCTCCGCCGGATAGCCGTCGCCAAAGCCGAAGCCGACTGCCTTTGTGCGGATCCAGTTGCCGATGTTTTCCGGCGTTAAATTATCTTTATTTTCCAAAATGATAAGCAGCACTACCGCGATGAGCAGCGCCGCAATGATGCGGTACAAAAGCTTCGATACGCGCGGCTTTTTCTTTTCTGAAAGCGCGGGGTGTTCCGTTTCATCCGGCATATCCTGCACAGGCGGTGCTTCTTTTTTGCGCAGCACGTGCTTTTTTTCCGCTTCATGCTTTTTTCTTGCCATACTTTTCTCCCTTATTCCGCGTTATAAAATCGGAATACAGAACATTTATCCAACCGAACCGCAGGCATTATATTTGCGGTTTATAAAACACTTTTTCTAAATACAGACCACACGCCGGGGCGGTCGGCCCCGCAAGCTTGCGGTTTTTCTCCTCGATGATCTTCGGGATGTCCTCGGGGACAAAGCGCCCCTGCTGCACGGCGAGCAAAGTGCCCGTCATGATGCGCACCATGTTGTAAAGGAACCCGTCCGCCGCCACGGTAAAGCGCACCATGTCGCCCTCGCGCGTGACGGAGCTTTCCGTAACCGTGCGGGTAAAGTCCCCCATGTCACGGTTATCGAGTGTACAGAACGAAGTGAAATCGTGCGCACCCAAAAAGTGTTGCGCGGCTTCGTTCAGCTTTTTTTCATCGATGTGGTGGTAGTAGTGCAGCGCGCGCCCGTGCAGAAACGGGCTGCGAATGGGGTTGTTCCAGATTTCATACACATACCGTTTTCCACAGCAGGAGTACCGTGCGTGAAAATCAAGCGGCACTTCTTCGCAGGAAAGCACAGCAATGTCCGGCGGCAGAAAATGATTGAGTGCGCCCAAAAGGCGCTCCGGCGGGATATTGTGCGAAAGCTTCATGCTCAGGCAGAATTCCCGCGCGTGCACGCCGGTATCCGTACGGCTGCACGCTTTGATGTCCGGCTGCGTATGCAAAACCTGCTTTAACGCCTCCTGAAACACCCCTTGCACACTGCGGGCGTTTTCCTGCACCTGCCAGCCGTGGTACGCGCTGCCGTCATATTGAATTTTCAGCAGCAGGTTTCGTTCCATAGTTTCTCCTCAATTTTATCGCACAATGGCGGCAGGCAGCAAAATGTTCGCTGTGATGAACGCCGCAAGGTACAAAACGCACACGATAAGCGTGATGTAATCTACTTTTGAAAGGTGCAGCACCTTCATTTTCGTGCGCCCCTCGCCGCCGTGGTAGCAGCGGCTTTCCATGGCTGTTGCAAGGTCAAACGCACGGCGGAACGCGGAAACAAACAGCGGGATAAGCACCGGAATCAGCGCCTTGATGCGCTGCATCAGACCGCCGCTTTCCATATCTGCACCGCGGGCCTTCTGCGCCGCCATGATCTTCTCGGTCTCTTCGAGGAGCGTCGGCACAAAGCGCAGCGCGATCGTCATCATCATTGCGAATTCATGCACCGGCACATGCAGCAGCGCCAGCGGCTTTAGCAGGCGCTCAATGGCGTCCGTCAACTGCGTCGGGGACGTTGTGAACGTCAGAATAGAACTGATGAGGATGAGCACCACGATGCGCACGGCGATCATGATGCTGTTCACGATGCCGTTTCGCGTAATGTGAATGAACCCGAGCGTGAAGATCGGGTCGCCGGTGCCGTAAAACAAATTCAATACGCCGGTGAACACCACGATGAACAAAATAGGCTTCATGCTTTTTAAATAGAGCTTCAGCGGTACTTTGGAAAGCACCACGCCAAGCAGGCTCATAAGAATTGTCGCGCCGAGCGTGACAAAATTCTTCGAGCAGAAAATGAGCACGATGAAATACACGGTCAGGCACATTTTAATGCGCGGATCGAGCCGGTGCATGACGGACTTGCCGGGGAAAAACTGCCCCATGGTGACATCAGATAGCATGGTTTTTGTCCTCCTCTTTCCTTTTTTTGAGGAGCGGCAAAAGCTCCATGACGGCTTCGTCTACATTTAAAACCGTCTCGCTGACCGGCAGGCCCATTTTACGCAGACGGCGCATAATGGACGTGATCTGCGGCAGGCGCAGACCCATCGGCTCCAAAAGCTCGCCGCGCGAAAACACGGCGCGGGTCTCGTCGTACATTTCGGCATGGGCGTTGTTCATCACAAGCACGCGGTCTGCCACGCGGCCGATGTCCTCCATGCTGTGGGAGACGAGCAAAATGGTGTTGCCGCGCTGGCGGTGATATTCGGAGATCTGCGCTAAGATAACATCTCTGCCCTTCGGGTCAAGACCGGCGGCGGGCTCATCCAAAATGAGCACCTCCGGATCCATGGCGATGACGCCCGCAATGGCTGCACGACGCTTTTCGCCGCCCGAAAGCTCAAACGGAGATTTCTCCAAAAGCTCAGGCTTTAAGTCTGTAAAGTGCGCCGCTTCTTTGGCGCGCTTCAGTGCTTCTTCATCGGAAAGTCCCATGTTTTTCGGGCCGAACATGATGTCTTTGATAACGGTCTCTTCAAACAGCTGGTATTCCGGGTACTGGAACACCATGCCCACCTGAAAGCGCACGCGGCGAATTTCCTTCGGCTTTGCCCAAATGTCCTCGCCGTTTAAAAGCACCTGCCCGCTTGTGGGGCGGATGAGGCCGTTGAGCATCTGGATCAGCGTGGATTTACCGCTGCCCGTATGCCCGATCACGCCGACGAACGCGCCCTTTTCTACGGAAAGGTTCACGTTTTCCACCGCCGTTTTTTCAAACGGTGTGCCGACGCCGTAGGTATATGTGAGATTTTTGGTTTCCAAAATTGCCATCGATTTTCCTCGTTTCCTCTGCCGGGTGCAGGTCCTTTCGGTTCTTGCCCCGCACAAAAAACAAAATCCCTTTTATATTCTTATCCCAATTTTAAATACTCCGCAATCGCTTTTACGCACTCGTCTTCATCAAGCGGCGTGCCGGAAATGCTGCACCCGGCGGCGTTTAAGCGGTAAATAAGCTCCGTTGCCTGCGGCACGTCGAGCTTGTGGCGCTTCAAAAGCTCCACCTGCGCGAACGCCGTGCGCGGGTCGCCGTCCGTCAGAATGTTACCGCCGTCCATCACCACCACGCGGTCGGCCTGCACGGCCTCGTCCATGTAGTGCGTGATGAGAATGACGGTGATACCCTTTTCGCGGTTCAGATACCGAATGGTATCCATAACCTCCTGTCGGCCGCGCGGGTCCAGCATGGCGGTCGGCTCATCAAGCACAATGCACATGGTCTCCATCGCGATAACACCCGCAATCGCGACGCGCTGCTTCTGACCGCCGGAGAGCTTATGCGGCGCATGGTCGCGGTACTCGTACATGTTGACCGCTTTCAGTGCCGCATCGACACGGCGGCGGATTTCTGCGGGCTCAACACCGAGGTTTTCCGGGCCGAATGCCACGTCTTCCTCAACAATACCCGCGACAAGCTGGTTATCCGGGTTCTGCTGCACAAGGCCCACGCGGCGGCGCACATCAAGCTGCGTTTCCTCCACGGCGGTATCGATGCCGTCCACCGTCACGGTGCCGGAGGTCGGCACCAGCATACCGTTAAACAGCTTCGCCATGGTGGATTTACCGCAGCCGTTGTGGCCGAGCAGCGCCACAAACGAACCCTTTTCAATGTCGAGATCGACGCCGTGCAGGACCTCGCCGCTCTCTTCGCTGTATGAAAAATGCAGGTCTCTGCACTCAATAAACGCCATTTTATCCCTTCCGTTTCAAAAAAGTCCCGTTATACCGGCTCGCCCGACCAGATTGCCGTGCTGCCGCAGGGCAGAACAAGCCCCGTTTCCGTCACCGGCAAGCCGATTTCATCTGCGGAAACATAGCCGCCGAACTTCGGGCGCAGCAAAACGCCGAGCAGATACGCCATAACGGACGGAGAAAGTCCCGTTGTGTACGAATTCAAAATAAAGAACAGCGGATCGTCCGTCAAGACCGGCACGCACATTTCAACAAGGCCGTAAAGCTGTTCCTCAAGCTTCCACACCTCGCCGCCGGGGCCGCGTCCGTAGGACGGCGGGTCCATGATGATGCCGTCGTAATGGTTGCCGCGGCGAATTTCGCGCTGCACGAATTTCACGCAGTCATCGACAAGCCAGCGCACCGGGCGCTCTGCCAAATTCGATGCCGCTGCGTTTTCGCGCGCCCACTGCACCATGCCCTTGGAGGCATCTACGTGCGTGACCGTCGCGCCCGCTTCCATACACGCGAGCGTCGCCGCGCCGGTGTAGCCGAATAAGTTTAGAATTTTAATTTCGCGCTCGGGATTTTTCTCCTTTGCCGCGCGGATGCGCGCCGCGGTGTAATCCCAGTTCACGGCCTGCTCCGGGAAAACGCCCGTGTGTTTAAAGCCCATGGGCTTTAAGCGGAACGTGAGATCGCCGCGCGTGATTTTCCACACGTCCGGCAGCTTTTTATAAACCTCCCATTTGCCGCCACCCGTAGAGGAGCGCTTATAGCGCGCGTGAACGGAACGCCAACGGGGATCTTTTTTCTCCGACTTCCAGATGATCTGCGGATCGGGGCGGATGAGGAGAATGTCTCCCCACCGCTCCAACCGCTCGCCGGAGCCGGTATCAATCAATTCATAGTCTTTCCAGTTTGCTGCTCTCATCAGACCAATTCTTCCTTAATCACTTCAGAAATATCGTTTGCAAGCTTTTCAATCAGCGCCAAATCTCTGCCTTCCACCATGACGCGCAGCAGCGGTTCTGTGCCGGACGGGCGCACAATGACGCGGCCTTCGCCGTTCAGCGTTGCGGTTGCCTGCTGAATAGCCTTCTTCACCTTCGGGTCGGTGTGGAACGCCAGCTTGCCCTCCGGCGAGACCTTGATATTCACCATCGTCTGCGGGTAGCGCTCCATGACGGTCTTGAGGGAAGAAAGCTTTGCTTCGCGCTGCTTTAAGATGCTCAAAAGCTGCGCTGCCGTCAGCTGGCCGTCGCCGGTCGTTGCGAAATCGCGGAAAATGACGTGACCGCTCTGCTCGCCGCCAAAGCTGTAGTTTTCAAGCAGCATTTCTTCCAGCACGTAACGATCGCCGACCTTCGTCGCTTCAAAGTGGATGCCGTTTGCTTCACAGCACTTTACAAAGCCGAGGTTCGTCATGATGGTGCCGACGATGCAGTCCTTATTCAGCTTACCGCGGCTCTTCATATCGAGGCCGCAGATTGCCATGATGAAGTCGCCGTCGATGACTTCGCCGTTTTCGTCCACGGCAAGGCAGCGGTCGGCGTCGCCGTCAAACGCGATGCCCGCGTCGACCTTATGCGTCTTCACATATTCCACGAGTGATTCCATGTGGGTGGAACCGCAGTTATCGTTGATGTTCGTGCCGTTCGGCTCATCATGCAGCATGTGCACCTTGGCGCCGAGCTCCGTAAACAGTGTTTCCGCCGTCATCGCGGAGGAGCCGTTCGCGCAGTCGAGCGCGATTTCAAGGCCTGTCAGCGAGAAGTGCACTGTGGACTTCACGTGATCAATGTAATCGCGCAGCGCGTTCGACGCATACGACACCGTGCCGAGGTCGCTGTCTGCGGGCAGCGGCGGCAGAGCCGCTTCGCCGAGGATCAGAGACTCAATGCGCTCCTCAAGGTCGTCCGGCAGCTTGTAGCCGTCGCCGCTGAAAATTTTAATGCCGTTATACTCGTAAGAGTTGTGTGATGCAGAGATCATCACACCGGCGTCTGCCTTGTATTTTTCCACAAGGTACGCCACAGCCGGGGTGGGCACAACGCCCAGCAGAACGACCGATGCGCCTACGCTGCACAGGCCGGCCGCCATGGCGTTTTCCAGCATGTCGCTCGAAAGGCGGGTATCCTTGCCGATGATGACGCGCGGGTGGCGGTTTGATTTGTTGATGAGCACGGCAGCGGCCGCACGGCCAAGCTTCATTGCAAGCTCGCAGGTGAGGTCATGGTTCGCGACACCGCGAACACCGTCTGTACCGAATAATCTTCCCATAATCGTATGCTCCTTTTTATGTCAAAAATTTTAAGGGGTGACTTTTTTGATTCTTTTCAACCTGTTCCCCCGCATGCCGATTGCACGCGTTTCCAAAAGAGTGTCATACATCGAATCTCGGGTTATCGTCCGCAACGGTTCTCGGCGGCGTAAGTCCGAGGTGCAAGTAAGCCGCGCGTGTGGCACAGCGGCCGCGCGGGGTACGCTGCAAAAAGCCGATCTGCATCAGATACGGCTCCACAACGTCTTCGATCGTCACGGCTTCCTCGCCAATGGCCGCCGCCAGCGTTTCCACACCCACGGGGCCGCCGTTATAATACTGGATAATCGCGTTCAGCATGCGTCTGTCGCCGGAATCGAGCCCAAGCTCGTCAATCTCGAGGCGGTCAAGCGCAATCTTCGCCGTGCTGTATGTGATGACGCCGTCGCTCATGATCTGCGCAAAGTCGCGCACGCGCTTTAACATGCGGTTTGCGATACGCGGCGTACCGCGCGAGCGCGAGGCAATCTCCAGCGCACCGTCCGCTTCAATGTCAATACCTAAAATGCCGGCGCTGCGGGTGACGATTTTCGCAAGCTCCTTCGGCTCGTAGAGCTCCAAACGCAGCACCACACCGAAACGGTCGCGCAGCGGCGCAGAAAGCTGACCGGCTCTCGTCGTTGCACCGACAAGCGTAAAGCGCGGCAGCGGCAGATGATAGGACGCCGCCATTTGCCCCTTGCCTGTAATAATGTCGAGCGCAAAGTCCTCCATGGCGGGGTACAAGATCTCCTCCACACTGCGCGGCAGACGGTGAATCTCATCGATGAACAGCACGTCGCCGGGGTTCAGATTCGTCAATAATGCGGCGAGGTCGCCCGGCTTTTCGATAGCCGGGCCGCTCGTGATGCGCAGATTGACACCGAGCTCGTTTGCAATGATGCCCGCAAGCGTCGTTTTGCCGAGACCCGGCGGGCCGTAGAGCAAAACGTGGTCAAGCGATTCTTTTCGCTGCTTTGCCGCCTGAATGAACACCTCTAAGTTTTCTTTTACCTTTTCCTGGCCCACATAGTCCGCAAAGGTACGCGGGCGCAGCGGATTTTCCACCTCCGCGTCCTCCGGCACATACTCCGGCGCAATGACGCGGTTTTCAAAATCCATTTCGTTGTCTCTGTCAAACGTCACGCGAAAAGCACTCTCCTTTCAGCGTGTATTAAAAGCGGCTTGCCATACTCTTTAAAGCGCCGCGAATAAGTTCTTCCGTAGAGAGGGAGCCGTCCAGCTTCGCCACGGCCTGCGCGGCTTCGGACTGTGTATAGCCGAGCACAATAAGCGCCTGCACGGCCTGCTCGGCGTTCTGAGACGCGGAAACAATGCCCGCGTCGTCCGTGCCGGTCAGTTCAAGCGTGCCGCCCGTAAAGCCTATCTTCTTCACGCGGTCTTTCAATTCCAGCACGATGCGCTGTGCAAGCTTTGGGCCCACGCCGCTCGCCTTTGTAAACTTTTTGCTGTCGCCGGAGGCCGCCGCCATGGCAACGCCCTCCGGGGTCATTTCGGATAAAATGGAGAGCGCCGCCTTCGGGCCCACGCCGCTGATGGTCGTCAGCATCTTGTAGCAGTTCAGCTCGCTTTTGGTAGAGAAGCCGTATAAATCAAGCGCATCCTCACGCACGTTTAAATGCGTATAAACCGTAGCCGTTTCGCCGATGCGCGGCATGTTCTTCTGCGTATTCATGGAAGTGAAGCACTTAAACGCCACGCCACCGCATTCAATAGCGACAACGCCCGGCTCCATGTGTACAAGTTTCCCGGTAAGACTGTAAAACATCGCTTTTGTCCTTTCTATACCCTCTGTACTCTCTGTCCAAATAGACGGCGTTACCTCAAAAACTGCCGCAGCGCCGTGCCGGAGGCATGGCAGTGGCAAATGGCAATAGCGAGCGCGTCCGCCGTGTCGTCCGGCTTCGGCACCTCGCGCAGGCACAAAAGGCGGCGGGTCATTTCCATCACCTGCGGCTTTAAGGCCTTGCCATATCCCGTAACGGCCAATTTCACCTGCACGGGGGTGTATTCAAAAACAGGCACGCGGGCCTTCTGCGCCGCAAGCAAAATGACGCCACGGGCTTCCGCCACACCGATGCCGGTCGTTTTATTGTTTGAAAAATAGAGCTTTTCCACGGAGACTGCATCCGGGTGATACTGCGCCAAAACCTGCGCGATACCGTCGTAAATGATCTCCAAACGGCGGTTGAAATCCGTGCCCGCTTTGGTTGTCACCGCGCCGTGCTCCAACGTGCGGTAACGGTTATTTTTCATTTCCACCACGCCGTAGCCGACAATGGCGTAGCCGGGGTCGATGCCGAGAACGATCATGCCGTTTTTCCTTTCAAAACCAAAGGGCAGAAAAGCCCATACTGCCTTATAGTATATCATATCTCAGCCCTTTTGAATAGCCGAAAATTCCGAAAAAATTGTGAACGGCACGCGGGTTTTCCGTATAAAAAGCGGACACACCGCCAAAAAGCCGTGTGCCCGCAAAAAACTTATTATTTTTTACTCGGCGAGCGCCTGTGTACGCGCTGCCATGTCCGAAATATGCACGAGTCCGAAGCCGTCCACGCCGGAAAGCACACGGTCGTTGAGAGGCGCCGTCCAGACCTCCGGCAAAAGCTGTGCACCCAGTACCATACCAAGCACAGAGCCCGCCGTGGCGCAGTTGCAGTCCGTGTCAAAGCCCATCGTCAGGCACAGCTCCATCGTGTAGGTGAAGTCCTTCTTGCCCCACAATAAGCCCATCGCGACGATTGCCGCATTCGAGACGGTGTGACACCAGTGGTGCTGATTATTTTCATCGTACTTGCCGAGGATATATGCTTTCGTCTCCTCAGCGGTGTCGCCGCTTTCAAAGCGGCTCAAAATTTCCGCAAGCTCTTCATAAAGACGGCTCTTTTTCGGGATCTGCTTCATGCCGGAGCGAATGATGGTCGGCATGTCGTCGTTAACCGCCGCTTTTGCAAGCATCGAGGCAATCCACATTTCGCCGTAGATGCCGTTTTTCACGTGAGAGATGGACGCATCGCGCCATGCCATTTCCGCCGCCGTTTCCATATCGCCGGGGCAAATATAGCCGAACAGATCGCCCCTGATCTGTGCGCCGATCCACTCCCTGTACGGGTTGCGGTACAACGCCGATTCCGGCGGGAAAACGGATTGTGCGAGGTTGATATACGCCACGCGCTCCGCCGTGCACAGGTGTAAAAGCGGCAGGTTCATCAGCCAGTTTTCCGCCGCGTCATCGGGTGTGAAATCGCGCCCGTACTGCTCGACGAGCTTTAACGCGATGAGCGTGTAGTTCGTGTCATCGTCCTCCGGCATGTAAGAGACGTTGTTGATCCACCCGGTTTTTTCCGCGCCGTAGGCGTGTCCGTCGTCGCGCACGTTGTATTTTTCGCGCAGAACAGGCCCGATATCGGACGAAATGTAGTTTTGCAGCGGCAGGTTGCCGGTCTCTTTCAAAAGCCCGTTGATGCGTGCACGCCGCCAGCCCTCTACCGGCTGACCCAACAGGCAACCCGCACAGCGGCCGAGCCATGCGCCGTAGATTTTGTCGCAATCCGCTTCGGCTTTCTCTTTCGGCTCGCCGACAGATGCCGCCTTGATGCCCGGAAGGTCGGACGGCTCGTCTTTGTCCTGCGGGTTTTCAAACGCACAAAGCTGCTCTAAAAGCTCTGCGCCTGCGGCGGTACGCGCCGCGCCGCGCGGCATTTCCTTTACCTGCTCGGCACGCTCTTTAAAGCGTTCCGCTTCCAAAATGCCCTCGTCGATCCTCTGCTCGATCTCAATGGGCAAATCGTCACAAAAATCAAACCACAACTGTTCTCTGAGCATAAGCTGTCTCCTCTCCGGCGCATTTGCGTCTGTATAAATATACGACACGCAATCGCTTTGCGCGTAATGGCTGAAACGGTTATTTCACACACATATCGTGCGCGGTATTTCTGTTTTTAATTATACCGCATAATTTCTCAAAAGGCAAATACAAAACGCCGTGCGAAAACACAGCGTTTTGTACAATCAATCTTTCATTAACGTGACCATAACGGCCTTTTGTGCATGCAAACGGTTCTCCGCTTCGTCGAAGATTGGGCCTGCGTTCGCCTCGAACACCTCTTCGGTAATCTCCTCGCCGCGGTGTGCCGGCAGACAGTGCTGTACAATGGCATCGCTCTTTGCAACGCCCATGATCTTCTCATCGATGCAATAGCCTGCAAACGCCTTTTCGCGTGCTGCGCGCTCTTCTTCCTGACCCATAGATGTCCACACGTCGGTGATAACGACATCTGCGTCCTTTGCGGCAACCATCGGGTCATCGGTCAGCGTGAAGCAGTCATAGCCGGCTGCAAAATCGAGAATCTCCTGCGGCGGGCGGTAGCCCTCCGGGCAAGCCACAGCAACTTCCATGCCAACCTTCAGGCCGCCGATGATGAGGGAGTTCATCATGTTGTTGCCGTCGCCGATGAAGCACATCTTCAGGCCGTCGAACGAGCCCTTATATTCGCGGATCGTCATGAGGTCGGCTAAGATCTGGCACGGGTGGCAGAAATCCGTCAAACCGTTGATGACCGGCACGGAGCCATACTTTGCGAGGTCTTCAACCTCCTTCTGCTCGAAGGTGCGGATCATGATGCCGTCCACATAGCGGGAAAGTACGCGTGCGGTGTCCTGCACCGGCTCGCCGCGACCGATCTGCGAGCCTTCGCCCGCGAGTACAACGGCATAGCCGCCGAGCTGATTGATGCCCACTTCAAACGAAACGCGCGTTCTGGTGGAAGACTTCTCAAAAATCATGGCAAGGCACTTGCCCTTTAAGTGGTGGTGCTCGATGCCGTGCTTTGTCTCATACTTGAGCTGGTCGGCAAGGTTCAGAATGTCGATGATCTCCTCTTTGGAGAGATCGAGCAGTTTTAATAAATGTTTCATGGGAATTTCCTCCGTTTATTTAATCTGTTCCGCAAAAATCGCGAGACCGGCATCGATCTCTTCTTTTGTGATGGTGAGCGGCGGCAGGAAGCGCACAAGGTCTTTCGCCGTCAAAATGAGCAGACCCGCTTTCGCGCAAGCATTCAGCACATCATGGGCGTCCTTGTCCTTCACTTTCACGCCGATCATCATGCCGCGGCCGCGCACAAACTCGACGTTCGGCATTTTAAGCAGCCGCTCTTTGAAATACTCACCTTTTTCCTGCACTTTTTTTAAGAATTCCGGCTTGGATACGCGGGAAACGACCTCCACCGCACCGGCGCACACCACGGGGTTTGCACCGAACGTGGAGCCGTTCATGCCGGGGGCAAAGCTGTCCTTTACTTTCTCGCCCGCGATGCATACGCCGATCGGCAAGCCGCCGCCAAGCCCCTTCGCCGCCGTTACAACGTCCGGCAGAATGCCTGCGCGCTGATAGCTGAAGAAGTAGCCCGTGCGGCCGATGCCCGTCTGCACTTCGTCAAGCATCATCAGCACGTCACGCTCCGTGCACAGTGCACGCACGGCCTTTAAATAGTCTTCCTCCATCGGCACCACGCCGCCTTCGCCCTGCACGCTCTCGAGCAGCACGGCGCAGACCTCGGGGTCAGAGAGCTTCGCTTTCAGGTCTTCCACGTCGTTGCCCTTGGCATACACAAAGCCCTCGGTCAGCGGGGTGAAAAGCCGATGAAAGCCGTCCTGACCCGTTGCCGCCAATGTGGTGAGCGTTCTGCCGTGAAAAGAATTTTCCAGCGTGACGATCTTATACGCGTGCTTCTTTTCGCCGTATTTACGGGCGATTTTAATGGCGCACTCGTTCGCTTCCGCGCCGCTGTTGCAGAAGAACGAACGGCAAAGGCCGCTGTTTTTTGCAAGCAGCTCCGCAAGCTGTGTGTTTTTATCACAGTAATAATAGTTCGACATGTGCTGAATTTTGCCCGCCTGTTCGGTGACGGCCTTCACCCAGCCCTCGTCGCAATAGCCCAGCGCATTTACGCCGATGCCGGAGGTGAAATCGTAGTAATGCTTGCCCGCCACGTCCCAAGCCTCGGCGTTTTTGCCGTGGCTGAGCGCCACGTCCACACGGCCGTAGGAATGGAGGATATACTCCTGTTCCTGCTTTTTAATTGCTTCAAAACTCATATTCAAAATCCCTTTTGTTTCCACAATATCGTCTGTACCCTGTTGAAAACATATCCGTACTTGTCTTCCACACCGATACTATCGCCGACGAACCCCAGTGCTTCTCCCATTCGCCGTTTTCGTTCACGGGTACGGGCGCGGTTTTTCCCTCTTAATAGAACATCGTGCCGATGCCTTCATCGGTGAAGAGCTCGACCAGAATGGAGTGCGGCGTTCTGCCGTCGATGATATGCGCGCGCTCTACGCCGCGGCGCACAGCCTCCACGCAGCAGTCAATCTTCGGAATCATGCCGCCGCTGATGATGCCGTCGCGCTTCAGCTTCGGCACGTCGCTGACGTTTACGACCGGGATAAGCGTGTTTTCATCGTCCTTATCCCGCAGCAGACCGACAATGTCAGTCATCAAAATGAGCTTACGCGCGCCGAGCTCCGCCGCAATGCGCGCCGCCGCCACATCGGCGTTGATGTTGTACACCTCACCGTGGTAGCCTGCCGCCACCGTGGAGATAACGGGTGTGTAGCCGGAAGCAATGGCATCTTCAACGATCTTCGTGTTCACTTCGCGGATCTCGCCCACAAAGCCGAGGTCTTCGGCTGCGGGCAGCTTATCCGCCTTCAGCATGGAACCGTCAAGGCCGCACAGGCCGACCGCCTTGCCGCCGGTGTTTTCCAAAAGCTGTACAAGGTCTTTATTGACTTTGCCTGCCAGCACCTGCTGCACAATGTCCATTGTCTCCGCGTCGGTGTAGCGCATACCGCCGACAAAGCGGCTTTCCTTGCCGATCTTTTTCAGCATGCCGCTGATCTCCGGGCCGCCGCCGTGCACCAGCACGACATTCACGCCGACGAGCTGCATCAGCACAATATCGTTCATCACGGCTTCTTTCAGCTCCGGGTTAATCATAGCATTGCCGCCGTATTTGACGACGATGGTCTCGCCCGCCCACTTTTTGATATACGGCATCGCCTGCACGAGCACATGGGCGCGGTCGCTGTTCGAGATGCCGATCTTCTTTTCTTCACTCATGTTCTGTAATCTCCGTTGATTTTCACATAGTCATAGGTGAGATCGCAGCCGAAGGCTTCCGCCTCCGCGTCGCCGCTGTTGAGCTCCACCAGAATGGTAATTTCCTTTTCATGCAGCACCTTTGCTGCTTCTTCCTCGCTGAAGTTGATGCCCGCACCGTTCACGCAGACATCTACCTGCCCGTACGCGCTCTTAAAGGACACGTCCACCTTGTTGATGTCGATATCCGCGCCGGCATAACCGATGGCGCACAGCACGCGACCCCAGTTGGCGTCTTCGCCGAACATGGCAGCCTTGAGCAGAGAGGAGCAGATGACGGACTTTGCAACCGTCTTCGCCGTCTCCCAGTCCTTCGCGCCGGTCGTCTTGCAGATGAGCAGCTTCGTTGCGCCCTCGCCGTCGCCCGCCATCATCATGGAAAGCTTTCTGCAAACCGCCGTCAGCGCCTCAAGAAACGTCTTGTACGCTTCGTTTTCTTCGGTGATCTCCTCGTTTTCCGCCTCGCCGTTCGCCATAATGGCAAGCGTGTCGTTCGTGGAGGTATCGCCGTCCACGCTGATCATGTTGAATGTGGTGTCTGCCGCCGCCTTAATGGCCTTTTGCAGCATCGGTACGGAAATGGCGCAGTCCGTCGTGACAAAGCACAGCATCGTCGCCATGTTCGGGTGGATCATGCCGGAGCCCTTGGAGATGCCGCCGATGCACACCTCTTTGTCGCCGAGCGTAATCTTTACGGCGCACTCTTTTTCGATGGTGTCGGTCGTCATGATGGCCTTTGCCGCCATGTTGGAGCCGTTTTCGTTCAGCAGTGCCGCCAACGCCGGGGCTGCATTCTCAATCGGCGCGATCGGCAAAATCTGCCCGATAACGCCCGTAGACGCGACAATGACATCGTGCGGGTCGATGCCGAGCGCTTCGCCCGCGATTTCGCACATGCGCCACGCTTTCTTTTCGCCGTCTGCATTGCAGGTGTTGGCGTTTCCGCTGTTGCAGATGACCGCCTGTGCGCGGCCGTCCGCGATATTTTTGCGTGTGACAAGAATCGGCGCACCCTTTACAAGGTTCTGCGTGTAAACGCCTGCCGCCGCACACGGCGAAAAGAAAGCGTGGCGCATGT
>ERZ809276.220-NODE-220-length-22795-cov-7.799384_pt1 | contig 22795 bp, 17 predicted proteins | sample MGYA00520512_ERZ809276 | MGnify/ENA primary metagenome ERZ809276 (study PRJEB31576, sample SAMEA3212661) | Homo sapiens | biome: human-gut; feature: human gut; material: fecal | place: Sweden | collected 2012 ...
GCTCTTCCGATCTGGGCCCGCATTCAGGCCGAGGCCGTGGCGGTCGATGCCGACGAGGAGCCGGTGATGGAGTCGCAGGTCGATTTTTCGGACGAGGAGGCCGAGCTGGCCGCCCGGAGTGCCGGGCTCGAACTGGGTGAAGAGACCGACGAGGAGGCTGCGGCCGGACTCGATGCGGCTCCGGCCGAGGACAGGTTTGCCGGCAAGAGCAAGGAGGAGCTCGTGGCGCTCTTTGCCCGGATGCTCGAGGAACAGCCCGTGCAGTCGCTGCGCCGGGAGGTCGAGGCGCTGAAGATCGCCTTCTACCGCCTGCGCCGCGCCGAGGTTGAGGCTGCGCGCCGCCGCTTCATCGAGGAGGGGGGCAAGGAGGAGGAGTTCACGCCGGCGGTCGACGGGGCGGAGGTGCAGCTCAAGGAGCTCTTCCGCGAATACCGCCGTCGCCGCGACATCTTCATCGCCAATCTGGAGGCCGAGAAGGAGGCCAACTACAAGATCAAGCTCGGCATCATCGAGGAGCTCAAGGAGCTGGTCAATTCCGACGAGACGATTAACAATACCTTCACGAAGTTCCGCGAGCTGCAGCAGCGCTGGAAGGAGACCGGCATCGTGCCGCAGCAGTACGTCAAGGACCTGTGGGAGACCTACAACCTGCACGTGGAGAACTTCTACAACTTCATCAAGATCAACAAGGAGCTGCGTGACCTGGACCTGAAGAAGAACTACGAGCAGAAGGTGGCCCTCTGCGAGCAGGCCGAGGCGCTGCTGCTCGAGCCGTCGGTCGTCGACGCGTTCCACAAGCTGCAGAAGCTGCACGACGAGTGGCGCGAGACGGGTCCCGTGGCCAACGAGTTCAAGGAGCCGCTGTGGGAGCGCTTCAAGGCGGCGTCGAGCCGCATCAACAAGGCGCATCAGGAGCACTTCGAGGCGCTGAAGGCCGAGCAGGTGCGCAACCTCGAGCTCAAGACGCAGCTCTGCGAGACGACCGAGGAGCTGGCGGCCCAGCCGCTCACCACACGCAAGGAGTGGAACCGGGCGAGCGACCGCCTGCTCGAGATACAGAAGACGTGGAAGACCATCGGCTTCGCGCCCAAGAAGGACAACAACCGCATCTACGAACGCTTCCGCACGGCGTGCGACCGTTTCTTCGAGGCCAAGCGCCAGTTCTATGCCGGGCTGAAGGCCGAGATGGAGCACAACCTCCAGCTCAAGACCGAGATCTGCGAGGCCGCCGAGTCGCTCGCCGGCAGCGAGGAGTGGAAGAAGACGACCGACGAACTGATTGCCCTGCAGGCGCGCTGGAAACAGATCGGCGCCGTGTCGCGCCGCCATTCGGATGCCGTGTGGAAGCGCTTCCGGGCGGCCTGCGACCGCTTCTTCGAGCGCAAGAGCGCCCATTTCGCCTCGGTCGACGGCGAGCAGGAGGAGAACCTGCGCCGCAAGCTGGCGCTGCTCGACGAGATGGCTGCGGCCGACGTCAAGGCCGGGGGCTACGAGGTGATCCGCGACTTCCAGCGCCGCTGGGGCGAGATCGGCTTCGTGCCCATCCGGCAGAAGGAGTCCGTGCAGAAGCGCTACAAGGCCGCCGTCGATGCGCTCTTCAATGCGCTGCGCGGCTCGGAGCGCGACCGTTCGATGAACCGCTTCCGCGAGAAGGTCTCGACGCTCAAGGCCTCGGGCGACCGTCGCCTGCGTTCGGAGCGTGAGCGCCTCTACAACAAGGTGCGGCAGCTCGAGCAGGAGATTGCCCTGCTGGAGAACAACATCGGCTTCTTCGCCAAGTCGAAGAACGCCGAGACGCTCGTGGCCGACGTGCGCGCCAAGATCGACCGGGCCCGCGAGGAGATGGCCGCGACGATCGAGAAGGTGAAGCTCATCGACCGGCAGGCCGCCGAGGAGACCCCGGCCGAAAACAACGACAAATAATCCAACGATAGAGAATAACGACAGACATGAAACTTGCGAAACCCAAGTACATATTCGTGACGGGCGGCGTGGCATCTTCGCTCGGCAAGGGTATCATTTCGGCCTCGATTGCGCGGCTGCTGCAGGCGCGCGGCTACTCGGTGACGATTCAGAAGCTCGACCCCTACATCAACGTCGATCCCGGCACGCTCAACCCCTACGAGCACGGCGAGTGCTACGTGACGGAGGACGGCGCCGAGACGGACCTCGACCTGGGCCACTACGAGCGCTTCACGAACCATCCGACCTCGAAGGCGAACAACGTCACCACGGGACGCATCTACAAGAGCGTCATCGAGAAGGAGCGCAAGGGCGAATACCTGGGCAAGACCGTGCAGGTTATCCCCCACATCACCGACGAGATCAAGCGCCGCATCCAGCTGCTGGGCCAGACGAAGAAGTACGACATCATCATCACCGAGATCGGCGGCACGGTCGGCGACATCGAGTCGCTGCCCTTCATCGAGTCGGTGCGTCAGCTGCGCTACTCGCTCGGCTACCGCAATACGGCGCTCGTGCACCTGACGCTGATCCCCTACATGGCCGCCTCGGGCGAGCTGAAGACCAAGCCCACGCAGCACTCCGTCAAGGCGCTGCTCGAAAACGGACTCCAGCCCGACATCCTCGTCCTGCGCACGGAGCACCCGCTGTCGACGACCCTGCGGCGCAAGGTGGCGCTCTTCTGCAACGTCGATGCCAATGCCGTGATGGAGTCGATCGACGTGCCGACGATCTACGAGGTGCCGCTGCGCATGCATGCACAGCACCTGGACGAGGTGGTGCTCGACAAGCTGAACCTTCCGTCGGAGAAGGAGCCCGACATGGCCGCCTGGAGCGCCTTTGTCGAGCGGGTGAAGCATCCGAGCCGCTCGATCGAGATCGCGCTGGTGGGCAAGTACACCGAGCTGCCCGACGCCTACAAGTCGATCTGCGAGTCGTTCGTACACGCCGGGGCGGTCAACGACTGCCACGTGAAACTCGTCTATGTCAATTCGGAGAAGATCACCGATGAGAACGTCGCCGAGCAGCTGGGGCGCATGGCGGGCATCCTCGTCGCCCCGGGCTTCGGCAACCGCGGCATCGAGGGCAAGATCACGGCCGTGCGCTATGCCCGTGAGAACCGGATTCCGTTCCTCGGCATCTGCCTCGGCATGCAGTGCGCCGTCATCGAGTTCGCCCGCAACGTGCTGGGCATCGCCGATGCCAACTCGAGCGAGATGGAGGTGACGGCCCATCCGGTCATCGACCTCATGGAGGAGCAGAAGGGCATCACGGCCAAGGGCGGCACGATGCGTCTGGGCGCCTACCCGTGCGTGCTGCGCAAGGGTTCGCGTGTGGCGGCGGCCTACGGCAGGCTCAACATCTCGGAGCGTCACCGCCACCGCTACGAATTCAACAACGACTACCTCGCGCAGTTCGAGGCGGCGGGCATGAAGGCCGTGGGCGTCAATCCCGATACGAACCTCGTCGAGGTGATCGAGATCGAGAACCACCCGTGGTTCGTCGGCACGCAGTACCACCCCGAGTACCAGAGCACCGTCGAGAGCCCCTCGCCGCTGTTCGTGGCCTTTGTGCGCGCGGCGCTCGACCACGCCGAAGCCACCTCCACGGTCAAGCAGGAGAAGAAGTAATCACGCATACAGAGAGTCTCAGAAAACCGTAAATGGATAAAAAATCGATTATCGGCATTGCCGTCGTGGCGCTCCTCTTTTTCGGGTTCGCCTATTTCAATACACAGGAACAGAAGAAATATCAGGAAGAGATGGCCGCCTGGCAGGCCTACCAGGATTCGGTGGCGCTGGCTACGCGGCCCGTTGTCCCCGCCGCGGACTCCGTGGCGCTGACCGCGGGCGGTCAGGATCCGGAACAAGCGGCCGAAGCGGCGCGTGAACGCCGCGTCGCCGCGCTGGGCGAGTACCTCGCCGCGGCGCGCGATGGCGAGGAGCGGGAGTTTGTCGTCGAAAACGACGTGATGGCGGTGACCTTCTCGACGCGCGGCGGCCAGATCCGCGACGTGCTCCTGAAGGACTACACGAAGTATGCGCCGCGCGGCGAGCGCAATATCCCCGTCTCGCTGATGGACCCCGCCACGGCGCGCTTCGACCTCTCGTTCTTTGTCAAGAACGGGCTGAACAACGTCAAGGTCAATACGATGGAGTATGTCTTCACCCCTTCGGCGGTGGAGACGACGGCCGACGGGGCCCGGGCGGTGCGGATGCGTCTCCCGATTTCGGAGACGGCGGCGCTCGAGTACGAATACCTGATCTACGACACGAAGGCTCCGGCGCGCGACTACCTGGTCGACTTCGACGTGCGGCTGGTGAACATGGCCGCTGAGATGGCCAACCAGACCTCGATTGGCATCGACTGGTCGAACACCTCCTACCAGAACGAGCGCGGCTTCAAGAACGAGAACATGTACACCACGGTGGCCTACCGCTTCCCGGGCGAGTCCTCGATCGAGGAGCTGAGCATGAGCGACGAGGAGCGCTCGAAGGAGATCACCACCTCGGTCAACTGGGTGGCCTTCAAGCAGCACTACTTTTCGTCGGTCTTCATCGCGCCGCAGAACCTCTCCTATGCCGACGTGGGCTTCACGACGGCGCAGCCCGGTTCGGGTTACATCAAGGATTTCTCGGCCCGCATGACCGTGCCCTACACGGCGCAGACCACCGGGTATGACTTTGCCTTCTACTTCGGCCCGAACGAGTATTCGATTCTCAAGAAGGTGGGCGATACGGATGCCGGGGACGGCGACCTCTACCTCGAGCGGCTCATCCCGCTGGGGTGGGGCATCTTCGGCTGGATCAACCGCTGGTGCGTGATTCCGGTCTTCGATCTGCTGCGCAACTACATCCCGAGCTTCGGCATCATCATCCTGATCCTGGCGGTGCTGGTTCGTCTGGTGATCTCGCCACTGACCTACAAGAGCTATGTCTCGATGGCCAAGATGCGCCTGATCAAGCCGCAGGTCGACGAGCTGGCCAAGAAGTACCCCAAGCAGGAGGATGCCATGAAGCGGCAGCAGGCCACCATGGAACTCTACAAGAAGGCGGGCATCAACCCCATGGGCGGCTGCATCCCGATGCTGATCCAGATGCCGATCCTGATCGCCATGTTCCGCTTCTTCCCGGCGTCGATCGAGCTGCGCGGGCAGTCGTTCCTCTGGGCCGGCGACCTCTCGTCGTATGACAGCGTGCTGAACCTGCCCTTCTCGATCCCCTTCTACGGGGACCACGTCTCGCTGTTCGCCCTGCTGATGGCCCTTTCGACCTTCGGCTACTCCTACTACAGCTACCAGCAGACGGCCTCGTCGCAGCCCCAGATGGCGGGCATGAAGTTCATGATGCTCTATCTCATGCCGCTCATGCTGCTGTTCTGGTTCAACGACTATTCGAGCGGTCTGTGCTACTACTACCTGCTCTCGAACCTGCTGACCATCGGCCAGACGCTCATCATCCGCCGCATGGTCGACGACACGAAGATCCAGGCGATCATGCAGGCCAATGCGGCCCGCAAGTCGAACGGCAAGAAGTCGAAGTTCCAGCAGCGCTACGAGGAGCTGCTGCGCCAGCAGGAGGCTCAGCAGCGCGCCAAGCGCAAATAACGGCGGTCCTGCGTGACTGTCGGGCCGGGGATGCACAGGCGTCCCCGGCTTTTTTGTGCGGCGGAGCGTTCTGCCTTGCCCGGCGGCGGTGTGGTCTTGTGTGGGGTTATTCGGCTTTGCGGGGCGGGGCGTTCTGCCTTGCCCGGCGGCGGTGTGGTCTTGTGTGGGGTTATCCGGCTTTGCGGGGTGGGGCGTTCTGCCTTGTGCGGCGGGTTTTCCCTGGCCTTTTGCGGGCGGTTGCGCTGCGTCCGGAGCCGGCCGGTCGGCGGTGCGGTGCAAGGGCGGGGTGTCGGTTTCGCAGCGAGGCTGCCGCCGGTTGCGAGAGCCGACGGTCGTTGCGGTCGGCAGGACGGTTTTCGCGTGCGGTGTTTGTTGTCGTGCGGCGCTTCCTGCCTCCTGCTTCCTGCTTCCTGCTTCCTGCTTCCTGCTTCCTGCTTCCTGCTTCCTGCCTCCTGCTTCCCGCCTCCTGCCTCCCTCCTTCCGCCGTTGAAACGGGCCGCACGGTAAAAAACAGCGGGAAGCACCCTGAAAAAGGATGCTTCCCGTTCGATTGTCGGAGTGAGCAGGGTGGCTGGCCGGATGGGCGGTGGAGCGGATGATTCTTTCGGCTGTCCGGCGCGTCGGTAGTTCCGGCCGCACCGGCTCGACTCGCCCTTCGCGGCTTGCCCCTCGCGGCTGTCCTCCTCTCGGCTGTCCTCCTCTCGGCTGCCCTCCTCTCGGCTGCCCTCCTCTCGGCTGCCCCTTACTTTTTACCTTTCACCTTTCACTTTTCACTTTCCGTAAATCCCTGCGAGATGAAGGTGAGTATCGGTTCGAGGCCCGTGCGCCAATAGTGCCACGTGTGGCCGCCGTCGCGCATGCGGTATTGCAGCGGGACGTTGCGCTCGCGCATGAGGGCGTAGAAGCGGATGTTGCACGAGTAGAGGAAGTCGTCGTCGCCGCAGTCCACCCACCAGCGCACGTTGCACACGGCGGCAAGCTGTTCGTCGGAGAGCTCGCGCAGCAGTTTGACGGGCGAGTTGTCCACGACCGAACGCACGAAGACGTCCTCGTAGTTGCTTCCGTCGGGAAAGGCGTCCAGCAGACCGCTTAACGGGCAGGCCGAGCCGAAGAGCTCGGGGTGCTTGATGGCGTAGGCCGCCGATCCGCCGCCGCCCATCGAGAGTCCGGCGATGGCGCGGTGTGTACGGTCGCCGCGGATGCGGTAGTGCTGCTCGACGGCGGGCAGGAACTCCTCGAAGAAGAAGCGCTCGTAGCTCCAGCCCGGCACGTCGAAGTAACCCATGTGGGGTCCGGCGTAGTTCTCACCCTCGCCCGCGGCGTCGGGCATGACGATAATCATCCGGCTGGCCATGCCCTGGGCGATGGCGTCGTCGGCGATGCGCTGGACGTCGCCCAGGCGGGTCCAGTCGGTGTGGCAGCCGTAGGCGCCGTGCAGCAGGTAGAGCACGGGGTATTGCTCCGTCGAGGCGTCGTAGCCCGCCGGGAGGTAGACCGTACACGTCTTCTCCGTGCCGAGGATCGTGCTCGGGACGGTGAAGGTTTCGATGCGGCTCTGACCCTGTGCGAAGAGGGTCGTGCAGAGCAGCGTCAGCAGCGGTAAGAGCAGGGTTCTTTTCATCTTATTTTTGTGTGTTTGGGATTTGTCTGTTCGGGGTATGCGGCGGCTACTCGACGTAGAGCACCAGCCCCTTGAGGTACTCGCCCTCGGGGTGGTAGATGTTGATCGGGTGGTCGGCGGGCTGCGTCAGCTGGTGCAGGATGCGGACCTTGCGTCCGGCGATCGCCGCGGCCGAGAAGACCGTCGTGCGGAAGAGCTCCTTCGACACGGCCTGCGAGCAGGAGAAGGTGAAGAGGATACCGCCCGGCCGGATTTGCGACAGCGCCCGGGCGTTGAGCCGCTTGTAGCCCTGCATGGCGTTGCCGAGCACCTTGTGGTGCTTGGCGAAGGCCGGCGGGTCGAGAATGATCAGGTCGTAGCGGTCGCCGATGTCGCGCAGGTACTCCACGGCATCGGCCGCCACCTCGGTGTGCGGGGCCCCGTCGCCGAAGTTCAGGCGCATGTTCTCGGTGGCGAGGGCCACGGCCCGCTCCGAGGAGTCCACCGAGCAGACTTCCTTCGCACCGCCCGCCAGGGCGTAGACCGAGAAGCCGCCCGTGTAGCAGAAGGTGTTGAGCACGGTGCGCCCCTGTGCGTAGCGCTTCACCAGCTCGCGGTTCTCGCGCTGGTCGAGGAAGAAGCCGGTCTTCTGCCCCTGCTCCCAGTTGACGAGGAACTGCTCGCCGTGCTCGAGCACGACCTGCGGCGTCTGCGCCCGTCCCCAGAGGTAGCCGTCCACGGCCCCCGTGTCGGCCTTGTAGGGGAGCGTCTGCGACGACTTGTCGTAGATGGCCGTGATGTGCTCGCCGTAGACCGCGCGGATGGCCGCGGCGATCTCCATGCGGGCGCGGTACATGCCCACCGAGTGGCACTGGACGACGGCCGTCGTGCCGTAGATGTCCACGACAAGGCCCGGCAGCGAGTCACCCTCGCCGTGCACGAGGCGGTAGCATGTCGTCGAGGCGTTCTGCGTGAGCCCCAGCGTGCGGCGCACGTCGTGCGCCACGGCGATGCGCCGCTCCCACCAGGCGCTGTCGATCGCCTCGCGCTCGAAGGAGAGCACGCGCACGGCGATCGAGCCGATCTGGTAGTGGCCCCGGGCGATGAACTCCCCCGCGTGGGTGTAGACATCGACGAGGGCCCCTTCGGCGATCTCGGACTCCTCCTCGGCCTTGATGTAGTCGATGGCCCCGGAGAAGATCCACGGGTGGCGGCGCAGGAGCGACTCCTCCTTGCCGCGTCGCAGGTAAATACGCGGTATCATGGTTTCTGTCATTTGATTTTCGGCGTGTGTTGCAGCCGCTCGTAGATCTGCGTGCAGACCCAGGCGTCGGTGGCGGCGTAGAGCTGCTGCTTGGGCGTGAGGGTCGCGGCCTCCCAGTTGCTCAGCCGCTGGGCCTTCGAGACGCGCATGCCCAGGACGATGGCCGAGAGCTTGCGCAGGCTCTTCTCGCCGATGCCCCATTCGGGGGCGATCGCCTGCAGGTCGACGAACCCGCCGTCGCGGAAGCGCCGCAGCTGTCGGAGCGAGCGCAGGTCGCCGGCCACGTCGGCCCCGACCTTCACCACCTCGCGCGATTCGAGCAGCCGCAGCAGGGGCCGCGCAAGCGGAATCCGGTTGAGCCGGAAGAGGTAGCAGCGCTCCGCCGAGGAGAGTTGCAGCAGCGATACGCGGTAGGTGACGCCCGGCTGGAACGAGGGGCGCGTCTCGGTGTCGAAGCCGACAAGGGGCTGCTGCATGAGGTACTGGCAGGCGGCCTCAATCTCGTCCTCGTGCTCGACGATGCGGATCTCGCCGTGAAATTCGATGGCGGGGAGCAACGCGGTCTGTTCGTTGCTTATCTTGTCTGTGAAGCGGTTTTCGGTACTCATCCGGATGAAGATTCCCGCAAAATTACGCAATTATTTCCAATTTCCCATTGCTGCCCGTGGTGATTTTGCCCGCGGCGAGCAACTCGCGCACCGTGGCGGCAATCCGCCCGGGCGAGGCGGCCAGTTCGTCGGCCAGCGTGCGGGGATCGGCCGCGCCGCGCGAAAGGCGTTCGAGCAGGCGCGTGCGCAGCTCTTCATCCGGTGCGGCGTGTTCTGCCCGTGCGGCCGCTGTTGTTGTCGCGTGTCCGGTCGGGGCGGCTGCTGTTGTTGCTGCGGACCCGGTCGGGGCAGCTGCTGCCGTCGCGGGTTCCGATGGTTGTGCTGCCGGGCCGGCGCCACCGGGCGAGGTCTTTTCTGCTGCCGGGCCGGTGCCACCGGGCGAGGCTTTTTCAGCAGTCGGGGCGGTGCCTCCGGGCGAGGCTTGTTTGGCTGCGGCGGCCCGTTTGGCGGCGCGGCGGCGGGCCAGGCAGATGTCGCAGACGCCGCACGGCCCGGCCGGTTCGGTGCCGAAGTAGCGTTCGAGCACCGTGCTGCGGCACTCCTCTTCGTTCGAGGCGTAGGCGAGCATCTGCTCGAAGCGCTCGCGCAGGAGCTGCTGCCGCAGCCGGTAGGTCTCGGGGGCGATGTAGAGGTCGGCGCGCGGCAGCCGCTCCTCGTTCATGAAGAGCAGCGGCGAGCGGTTCGACGGGATGTAGCGGATCACGCGCAGCATCCACAGCCGCTTGAGCAGCTCGCGGACCCGCTCGACGGTGTAGCCGCTCCAGGTCGCCAGCTCGCCCTCGTCGATGGGGCGGAACTCGGTGAAGACGCCGTTGTAGAGGCGCAGCAGCGTGCGGATGAAGTGGTCGAGCTCGTCGCGCTGCACGCGCAGGCGGTAGAGGTCGTCGCGGCTCACGCAGAACATCACCCGCGCGGGGTTCTCCTGTGCGTCGGTCAGCGTCATGTAACCGTTCTGCTGGAGGAGCTTCAGGGCGCTGGCAACCGTCCCGGCGTAGAGGTGCTCGCGCGCGCAGAAGTCGTGGATGTTGAACTGGAAGGTGGCGCCGTCGCCCTCGCCGATGCCGATGCGCAGGTAGTTGCAGACCTTCTCGTAGATCTCCTTCACGCGCTCGAGCGGCGGAAACTCCTGCTCGAAGCGGCGGATCGTGCGCTCGCCGTCGTCGGCCGCGACGAGCAGCAGGGCGTAGGCGCGTGCACCGTCGCGCCCGGCGCGTCCGGCCTCCTGGTAGTAGCTTTCGAGCGAGTCGCACATCGAGTAGTGGACGACGAAGCGCACGTCGGGCTTGTCGATGCCCATGCCGAAGGCGTTGGTCGCGACCATCACCCGCACGCGGCCCGCGATCCACTCCTCCTGGCGCTGCGACCGCTCGGCATGGCCCAGCCCGCCGTGGTAGGCCGCGGCCGTGATGCCCTCCTGCCGCAGCAGGTCGGCGATCTGCTCCGTCGCCTCGCGCGTGCGCACGTAGACGATGCCCGAGCCCGGGACGTTGTGCACGAGGCGCAGCAGCTGGCCGTTCTTGTCGTCCGTATGGCGGACGCTGTACGAGAGGTTGGGCCGCGCGAAGCTGCTGCGCAGGATGTGCGCTTCGGGGAATTTCAGGTGGTGCATGATGTCCTCGGCGACCCGCGCGGTGGCCGAGGCCGTGAGGGCCAGCACCGGGACGCCGGGCAGGCGCTCGCGCAGCTCGGCGATGCGCAGGTACGAGGGGCGGAAGTCGTAGCCCCACTGCGAGATGCAGTGGGCCTCGTCGACGGCGATGAGCGAGACGTTCATGCGCACGACGCGCAGGCGGAAGGCCTCCGAGGTGAGCCGCTCGGGGGCGACGTAGAGGAACTTCACGTCGCCGTAGACGCAGTTGTCCAGCGCGATGTCGATCTGCCGCGGCGAGAGCCCCGAGTGGATGGCCACGGCCGGGATGCCCCGTGCGCGCAGGCGGTCCACCTGGTCCTTCATCAGGGCGATGAGCGGCGTAATGACGACGGCCAGTCCGTCGCGGGCCATCGTCGGCACCTGGTAGGTGAGCGACTTGCCGCCGCCGGTGGGCATCAGCGCCAGCGTGTCGCTCCCCTGCATGACGGAGAGTATGATCTCCCGCTGCACGGGGCGGAACTCCCGGAAGCCCCACCAGCGGGTGAGGGCGGCGTATATCTTCTCCTCGGCGGATTCCATAATGCAAAGGTAGCGATTTTGCCGCGGATTTGCCTCCCTCCGCCGGGGCTTTTTCGCTCGGAGGCGCGTCCCGGGCGGGCGGACCGGCGCGCCGCTTACGGTCCGCGTTCATTCCCGGGTTCATCCCTGGCTGCGTCCCCGCTCCCTTCCCGTGCGGAGCCGGGCGCGGCGGCGGGAGCGAAAAAATTAGGCTTTTTCCGAAATTTTGCGTACATTTGCGGCATATCGGCAGAGACCGGTGATACGAAAGATGAAGATTGACCCCAAATACAAGGTGCGCGAGCTGGCCGGCGAACACGTGGTCGTCGTGCAGGGCGCATACGGCGCCGACATGACGCGCCTGGTGGCGCTCAACGAGTCGTCGCGCTATCTGTGGGAGCAGCTCCGCGGCCGCGAATTCGACCTCGACGACGTGGTCTCGCTGCTCGTGGAGCGATACGAGGTGGACGAGGCAACGGCCCGGCGCGATGCCGGGGCGTGGATGTCCCGCCTTGCGGAATGCGGCGTACTGGAGCAATGAAGGCCCGCGGATACATAGCGCTGTTGTTGCTGACCCTCTACCTTGCGGCGGTCGGCACCCCGGCGTATGTCTCCCTGACGTGCAAGTGCAAGGCGCCGCGCGAGGCGCTGCAGCACACCGGCTGCACCTGCTGCGACCATACGGGGGATCTTCCCGCCGCCCGCGCCGACATTACGGCGCCCTGCTGCGGCACCCACCATTCGACCGACATAGCCCTCTACACGGGCTCCGGACCGGACCACGAGCGGCTCGTGCGCTGCGTGGTCCTGACGCTGCCGCCCGCCATCGTGGCGACGTGCGGCTCCGTCCCCGTGTCTGAAATCCATGCCGACCGGCAGGTCGGCCGCGACGTGCCGCCGCTGCGCGACGGCTTCGCCCGCTGTGCGGGGCTGCGCGCCCCGCCCGTCAGGGGCTGACCGCCGCATGCGGTCCGCCGGGTCCGCCCCGGCCGGATGTCGGAAGGACATCCCCGTTTTCCCTGACCATTCATTTATCATTCACCATCCGACGGACACGCTGTGCACGCAGCGTGCAGTTTGCAGAACATGAGTCACCCGCATTGCGAAGAGGTGCTCGAGGCCCACGGCATACGCCCTACGGCCCTCCGCATCCTGGTGCTGGAGGCGATGGAGACCTTCAGCGACACCTTCAGTCTGGCCGATCTGGAGACCGCGACCGACGGTCTTGACCGGTCGTCGATCTTCCGCACGCTGACCCTCTTTGCCGAACACCACCTGCTGCATGTCATCGACGACGGCAGCGGCGCCACGAAGTACTGTGTCTGCCACAACGACCATGCGTGCCGGATCGAGGAGATGCACTGCCACTTCCATTGCGAAGCCTGCGGCCGCACCTTCTGCCTGGACCATACGCACATTCCGGTGATCCGCTACCCGGCGGGATACGACGTGCGTCGGATCAACTACCTCATAACGGGTCTCTGTCCCGACTGCCGCAACCGGCGGCAGGAGTGATCGCGGCGGGGTGGGGCGGTTTGCAACCCGGTTGCAGACCTTTCGCACTACCTTTGTCCGCGGAAAAACAGAAAAAATACCATGAAACGAACTCTATTCCTTGTTTCGGCCTTTGCGCTGCTGGCGGCCTCCGCCGTGGCGCAGGATCTGCGCGGTGTCGTGCGCGATGCGGAAGGACAGCCGCTCGTCGGCGCTTCGGTCTACTGGGCCGGCACGACGATCGGTGCGAGCACCGATGCCGAGGGTGCCTTCCTGCTGCACCGCGTGAAGAACTACGACCGCCTCGTGGCGTCGTATCTGGGATATGTCAACGATACGCTCCGCGTCGAGAGCGGTACGGAGCGCGTCGAGATGGCGCTGCGCGCCGAGGGCGTCGAGCTCGAGGGCGTCGTCGTCGAGGGCAGCCTCTCGGGCAACTTCGTCAAGCGCGAGGGCATTCTCAAGAACGAGATGATCTCCTTTGCGGGCCTCTGCAAGATGGCCTGCTGCAACCTGGCCGAGTCGTTCGAGAACTCGGCGTCGGTGACCGTCGGCTACAGCGACGCCATCTCGGGCGCGCGGCAGATCAAGATGCTGGGGCTGGCCGGCACCTACACGCAGATTCTCGACGAGAACCGCCCCATCATGCGGGGGTTGAGCGCCCCCTACGGATTGAGCTACACGCCCGGCATGTGGCTCAACTCGATCCAGGTGTCGAAAGGCGTCGCCTCGGTGACGGCCGGACACGAGGCCATCACCGGGCAGATCAACCTCGAGCACCGCAAGCCGACCGATGAGGAGCGGCTCTTCGTGAACCTCTACCTCGACGACGAGCTGCGCCCCGAGGCCAACATCTCGACGGCCTTCCCCGTGACGCGCGACAAGAAACTTTCGAGCATCATCCTGCTGCACGGCTCGATGGATACCGACGCCCGGAAGATGGACCACAACCACGACGGCTTCCGCGACCTGCCCAAGTCGGACCAGATCAACGTCGCCAACAAGTGGCTCTATGCCGCCGACAACGGCACGCAGGTGCGCTGGGGCTGGAAATTCGTGCAGGAGAACCGTCTGGGCGGCATGCTCGGATACAGGAATACCGAGGCGATGCGCGAGGCGATGGCCGCGGACTGGGACTGGGAGCAGCGCGACGAGCGGATGCCCCTCTACGGGTCGCACATCCGCAACCGCAACGCCAACGGCTACGTGAAGATCGGCATGCCGGTCGGTCCGGCGGTCTACGATGCCGACGAGCAGGACGAGATGCGCTCGAACCTGGCCTTCGTCGCCGACTTCGACCACTTCGACGAGACGGCCTATTTCGGGCTGAACGGCTATGACGGCAACCAGAATTCGCTGTCGCTCAACCTGATGTACAATCACTATTTCACCTACCGTTCGTCGCTGAACGTCGGTGTGCAGGCCCATCTGGACTCCTACCGCGAGGGGCTCGACAACCGCACGCCCTGGATCGACAACTCGCGGCAGCTCTATGCGTTCGACCGCGACGAGCAGGAGGTGGGCCTCTATGCCGAGTATACCTACGCCGTGAAGGAGAAGCTATCGATCGTGGCGGGCCTGCGCGGCGACTACAATGCCTTCTACGACCGCTGCTTCCTCACGCCGCGCGGCCACCTGAAGTGGAACATCACTCCCACGACGACGCTGCGCGCCTCGGCCGGTCTGGGCTATCGCTCGACGGACATCATCACGGACAACATCGGCATGCTCGCGACGGGACGGCAGATCCGGCTGGTGGAGTTCCGCAACGGGATGCCGGCCTATGACGGCCGCTTTGCCGACTTCGACCGCCTGGAGAAGGCCCTGACGCTGGGCGGCAGCCTGACGCAGACCTTCACGCTCGTGCAGGCCGACGACGCGACGTTGAGCTTCGACTACTTCCGCACGCAGTTCTACCACTCGGTGGTGGCCGATCAGGAGTATGACCCCACGCAGATTCTGCTCTACACGTCGGACGGCCGCTCCTACACGGATACCTATCAGGTCGACTTCTCGTGGTCGCCCGTCGAGCGGCTCGACATCTTCGCCACGTTCCGCTATACGGACAGCGAGATGACGATCCAGCGCCCCGACGGCCGCACGGCGCGCGTCGAGCGGCCGCTGGTCAGCCAGTACAAGACGCTGCTCAACATCCAGTACGCCACGAAGTTCCGCCGCTGGGTCTTCGACGCTACGGCGCAGCTCAACGGCCCGGCACGCATCCCGACGCAGACGGGTAACCTGGCCGACGACAGCTACTCGCCGCGCTATCCGATGTTCTATGCGCAGGTGAGCCGCAAGGTGGGCAAGTTCGACATCTACGTCGGCTGCGAGAACATCGCCGACTACCGGCAGAAGGACCCGATCCTCAACGCCTCGAACCCCTATTCGGCGCAGTTCAACTCGATGAATGTCTGGGGACCGCTCATGGGCCGGAAGTTCTACGCCGGTCTGCGCTTCAACCTCTATTGATACCGAAACCTTAAAATACCGAAGCAAAATGAAAAAAATCGCTATGCTCTGCCTCGCCCTGCTGCTGGGCGCAGGCGTATCCCTGGCGGCGAAGCCGGCTGCCGGGAAGAAGATCGTGACGACGGTCTTCGCGGCCGATGTCGACTGCGAACACTGCGTCAACAAGATCATGAACAACGTGCCGTCGCTCGGCAAGGGGATCAAGGATGTGCAGGTCGACCTCGAGAAGAAGGAGGTGACCGTCGTCTACGACGCCTCGAAAAACAGCGACGAGAACATCGTCAAGGGGCTGGCCTCGCTCAAGGTGCAGGCCGAGCCGAAAGAGAGCACCGAGGCCGGCAAGTAGCCGCCGGGACGGGATTGTTATCGGAAGGAGGGGAGTGCCGCTGCGGCGTTCCCCTCTTTTTTGTGCCCGGAACAGCCGGTCGCGGGGAGGCGAGGACCCCGGTCGCGGGAGGAGGAAGCTCCGGTCGCGGGAGGGGGCTTCGGTTGCGGGAGGGAGCTCCGGTTGCGGGGCAGAGGATGGCCGCAATATGGAGATGGCTGGTCGCGGGGTTTGTGCGGAAGGACGTGACGCTGGGGCGGATGGCCGCGAATTGCGTGGAACGCGGGGACGGCCGCTGTCGGGAGGCCGGAGAGGCCGGCGGGTCGTGAAGAGACGTCGCGGGCAGTCGGGACGCCGGGGTGGCGGATCGTTGCCGGACGATGCCGGGGAGCGGGCGGCGCCTTGCCATGCCGCGGCGGGAAAATCGGCCCGAGGGCGCGCGGCGGCTTTTCCCGATGTCGGCGGAATGGGGTCAAAAGGGCGGATTTTCGGCTTCGGGTTTGGAAATACGGCCGAAAAGGCTACCTTTGCCCCCGCAAACGGTTCCCTCGCGGTGCGGCCGCAGGGATTAAAAGGGAATGCAGTGCAAGTCTGCAACAGTTCCCGCTGCTGTGAGTTTCGTCCCGGATGCTCCGGGCTGTCGTCGCGACAATCTCTTGCCACTGACCTTGCGGTCGGGAAGGCGTCGCGCCGGAAACGAGTCAGAAGACCTGCCTTTGCCTGTGTCGAGCGCAAGCCTGCGGAGAACGGGCGGAGTGAGGATCGGACTCGTTCCCGGTTTTTCTGTTCCGAATGTTCCTGATGGCGGTGCCCACGGTGCGGTGAACGCCTAACCTTTTAATTGTACAGGAATATGAAGAAAATCTTGGTGCTTTTTGCGGCCGCGCTGACGGCCCTGCTTCCGACTTCGTGCCGCAAGTCGGAGTCCGAACCGGCGAAGTCGCTTCCGGCTTCCGTCTCGATTGCGGAGGTGGCGCCCGCCAAGCGGGCGGTGAGCTTTACGCTGAATCCGACGAATGCCGTGCGTGTGCTCTACTGCTGCGTGCTGCGCGGCGAAACGCCGGCCGAGTCGGCCTGGATCGCGCGCGAAGCCGCGGCGCCGGTGCAGCTCACGGTCGGCGAGCTCGAGGCCGGCACGGCCTATACGCTGCTGGCCCGGGCCGAGAACCGTCGGGGTGTGGCCGGTGAGACGGTAACGCACGATTTCGAGACGCTGCGCCTGCCGTCGCTTGTCGTGGGTGACATCACGACGACGGCCGAAGGGGCCGAGGTGCGGGTGAAGACGGCCGATGCGCAGCAGTTGTTCTGGGCCTGTGTCCGTGCCGAGGCCGAGGACCCGACGGAGTTCACGCAGATGGAGGCTGCGGCGGAGGCGACCGTGCAGCTCACGGGGCTGATGCCCGACACCGAATACCGGTTCTGCGCCTATGTGGCCGATGCCGATTCGCGCAGCGACCTGGCCGCGTAGAACTTCCGCACGGCGGCTCCCGACGCGACCGATCTGAGTGCCGCCGGGACGGCCAACTGCTACGTGGTGACGGCGCCGGGCGTCTACTCCTTTGCCGCCGACGTGCGCGGCAACGGCGTCAGCGCCAACAACGACAAGGAGAGCAAGCATTTCGAGGCGGCGATTGCCGTCGGTGCGGACTGGAGCGCCGACTGGCTGTGGGCGTCGGCCGAGGGGCTGGTCTCGAACGTGACGCTGGACGCCGCCTCGAAACGCATCCGCTTCGAGGCCTCCGCACAGCGGGGCAATGCGGTCCTCGCCCTGTTCGACGGCGTGCAGCAGCTCGTCTGGAGCTGGCACATCTGGATGACGGACGATCCGTCGGTGAACCTCGTAAGCGGCTCCTCGCCCCAGTATCAGTTCCTCGACCGCAACGTGGGGGCCACCTCGACGGCGGTTGACGACGTGGCTTCGTTCGGCTTCTTCTACCAGTGGGGACGCAAGGACCCCTTCATCGCCGCCTCGGCGCCCGTCAACCCCGACGGCGCGGCGATCCCCGACGGGGAGGCTTTCCAGACCGCGCTGGAGGGTGCCTGCGTCTTCAACACGGCCCGCACGACGGGGTGGACGACCCTGCGCAACGACGATGCCGCGATTGCCACGGGGCAGTCGGTCGACTATGCCGCGGCCCATCCGATGACCTTCATCACCTACGGCGCACAGGTCGGGACGAGCGGTGTCGGTGCCTGGTTCAACGACGACAACGTGCAGTATGCCGAGCTGTGGGGCTACGATTTTGTCAACCATACGAACCTCAAGACGATGTTCGACCCCTGCCCGCCGGGATACAAGGTACCGGGATGGTATCAGGAGGTCATGGCCGACGCCAGCAAGACGACGCTGGTCGAGACGGGCGCCTACCAGTCGCGCACCTACAACGGCGGCTACTGGCCCGCGCAGGGCTACCGCACGGATGCCGGACGGCTGTCGAACGTGGGCCGCTACGGCTACTACTGGTCGGCGTGCAGCTACAACCACAACTATCCGGCACAGGGCTACAAGGGATACATGCTCTACTGGTATTCGCGTGCGGTGAGCAACAACAACGCTCAGAGCGAAGCGATCGGCGGCAATATCCGCTGCATCCGCGAATAGCGGCCGCCCGGCCGGTTGCCTTTCTGTGGTGGTACGGCAGCCGTTTCGTGGGGAGCGCAGCCGTTTCCCGCAGGGCGGTAACGAAGCGAGGGAGACAGCATCCGATGCTGTCTCCCTCGTCGCTTGCCGGCGGGCCCGCTCTTCGGGAAAGCCCCGGCGGGTCCGCTCCCGGCATCCCGGCGTCCTACTCCAGCGGGCGGACGCGGACCTCGGTGACCCCCTCCAGCTCGGCAACCAGGCGGTCGATGTCGGTCTTCTCGTCCACCTCGCCGTAGTGGTAGGGGTAGAAGATGGCCGGGCGGAACGCCTTGACGGCCTCGACGGCCTGGTCGACGGTCATCGTGTAGGGCTGGTTCACGGGCAGGAAGGCGACGTCGATCTCCTTCAGCCGCTTCATCTCGGGCGTGGGTTCCGTGTCCCCGGCGATGTAGATGCGCGTGCCGCCGATGGTGAGGATGTAGCCGCAGTCCTCGCGCTCGCGCGGGTGGAACTGCAGGTGTCCCGGCGTGGTGTTGCACGCCACGACGGCCTCGACCTTCAGGTAGGGCCGCGGTGTGGCGACGCTGCCCGGGCGCATCGTGTAGCAGTTCATCTCGAAGGCTTCGGCCGACGTGCGGTCGCAGAGCACCTCGGTCTCCGAGGTCAGCAGCGTCTCGACGGCCGCCCGGTCGAGGTGGTCGTAGTGCGAGTGGGTGATGAGCACCACGTCGGCCTTCGGCAGCGAGGCGTAGTCGGCGTAGCCGCTGACGGGATCGACATAGATGTACTTGCCGCCCACGGTGATCGCGAGCGAGGCGTGTTTGAAGAAGGTAAGCGTGGCCTGTGAGCCGTCGCGCAGGGTCAGCACGTCGGCGGGATATTCCGGAGCGGACTTGCGGCCGCATCCGAAGAGCGATAAGATCGACATAAGTAACAGGAGTTTGGTTTTCATGTTGCGATGAACATGTCTATTCACACCCAAGATAGTAAAAAAAAGTGAAATATTCGTACCTTTGCGGCGGGGTTGGCCCGGAATATGGAAAAAATTTTTTCCGGGATGCAGTAAAAAACCTCCGGACACGTTTAAGCAACAGTTATTCACCTTATCCACGAAAGACGATCATGAAGAAAATTTTGGGAACCCTGCTGCTCGGCCTTACGCTGCTCACGGGCTGTGTCGACAGCAACAACGGCTATGAGGAGCTCAAACCGTTCCTCCCGGGACTGAACCTCTACCAAAACTGCCAGCTGCAGACGACGCTCGCCCTGCAGCCGGCCAATGTCGGCATGCGCCTGGCCATTCTGCTTGCCGAGGTGGACAAGCAGGCGGCGACGGGCGAGACGACCGATTTCGGGAGCGTCACCTACGAAAACAAGAATGTCAGGGAGCAGCTCTTCGGTACGAGCATCACCATCACGAAGAGCGACCCTGCGGGCGACTACAAGGTGACCTTCATGCCGGACAGCCGGGTCTTCGGCTGCTACTTCTCGGGGTCGCTGACCGTGAAGACGGGCAATACGCCCCTCGCGGAGACCTCGCTCATCGCACCCTGGCGTGTCGAGATGACCGACTATGAGGCTCAGGTCGACCAGGGGGCAGGTTACCGCCAGTCCATCCTCTTCAACACGGGCGAGACGCTGCTCTACGCCAATGGCGACGGCAGCTATACGGTGTCGCTCGCAGCCATGGACATGAACGTCAAGGATACGCAGATCCACTCCGAGTGGAGCGGCTCCTACCGGCTGCGCCCCGAGGCAAACGGCCTGGCCTACTCCGAGTGCTCGGGCAAGGCCTTCACCGTCGACGGATCGTTCGGCGGCCCGTCGATCTTCTCGCTGACGAGCTCCTCACAGACCATGCAGGCCACGAAGATGAGCCATCAGCTCTCGAACGGCAAGTATCTCTTCGCCGGGCAGGTGCTCACGGGTACGATCGTGGCGCGTCTCACCGGTATCAACGACTACAACGCCTCGTACTATGTCAGCCCCGAGGTGAAGGTCACCTGGACCTACGACGAGGAGAAAAATTCGCTCTCGCAGAAGGTCGAGTACAACGGACAGACCATGTAGGCTGCTCTCGGCCGATACGGACGGCGCCCCGCATATCGGGGCGCCGTTTTTTTGTGCCGGTTTTCCGGGTGGGGATGTCCGCCGAACGTGCCGCCGAACGTGCCGCCGAGCGTGCAGCGGGTGCGGGAAGGTGCGGGGAGAGACGGGGAGTGGCAGAGGAGATGGGGGCGGGCGGGGCGCTCTTTTGCCCGGCTACTCTTCGGATATGCGCGCCGGGGCGTCGGTTTCCGGACGGGAACATCCGCCGAACGTGTTGCGGGTGCGAAGGAAGGGGCGGGGACCTCTTTGCCCGGCTACTCTTCGGATATGCGCGCCGGGGCGTCGGTTTCCCGGGCGTCGGTTTCCCGGGCGTCGGTTTCCGGGGCGTCGGTTTTCGGGGCGTCGGTTTTCGGGGCGTCGGTTTTCGGGGCGTTGGTCTCCCGGGCGTCGGTTTCCCGGGTGTCGGCCTTGCGGGATGAAGCGGTTGCGGGCGCTTTCGGCCGGCCGGCGGTTCCGCTGCCATTGTCGAGGCGCATGACCGAAGGAATGCAGAAGGCGGCGAGACCGAGCAGGCAGATGATCGCGCCGGCCAGGACGAATGTGCGGGTGATGCCCACCTCGTCGGCCAGGAACCCCGTGCCGAGCAGCCCGATGGCCGAGGGCAGCAGTCCGAAACTGTAGTAGAGCGACATGACGCGCCCGAGGACCCCGGCGTCGATGCGGCTCTGGATGAGCGAGACGAACGAGGCGTTGAAGACGCTGCTCGAAATGCCGGCCGCCGCGGTCAGCAGGGTGAAACAGATGAATCCCGAGGGGGGCAGCAGTCCCGAAAGGAGGAACGATACGCCGACGAGCAGGTACATCAGGTTGATGAGCAGGATGCGGCTGACGCGGTAGTGGCGCATGCCCATTACGGCGCCGCCGAGCAGCGCGCCGCCGCCCCAGACGATCTCGACGAGGCTCATTTCGGTGGCCCCGCCGCCGAAGTGCTGCAGCGTCATGAGCGGAAAGAGCACCCCCACGGGCATGATGAAGAACCAGACGGCGATGACCAGCGTGAAGAGCCAGCCCATGCCGGGCGTGGCGTGCATGGCGGCGAACCCTTCGCGGAATTCGCGCCACAGGTTCGGGCGCCGGTCGCTCCGCGCGGGGTTGGGAATGTGGATGAAGAGCAGCGTCGTGCAGGCGGCGACGGCTCCGGCGACATCCAGCAGCAGGATGTTGCCGATCGAGGAGGTGTTGAGCAGCAGGGCGCCGAGGGCCGGGCCCGCGATGTCGGAGAACGAGACGATCATCTGGTTGACGCCCGCGATGCGTGTCAGCTCCCGCTCGGGGGCCAGCAGCGGCACCGAGGCCTGCATGGCCGGGCGGTGGAAGGCCGAACCGGCCGAGCGGCAGGCCAGCAGCAGGTAGACGTGCCACAGCTCGGCGCGGCCGCTCCAGAAGAGCAGGGCGAGCAGCAGCGTGCAGGCGGCGATGAAGAGGTCGGCGGCAATCATCGTGCGGCGGCGGTCCCAGCGGTCGATGTAGACCCCCACGACCGGGCCGAGGAGCGACTGCGGCAGCATGCCCGCGATCGCCGCCAGGGCCAGCACCTCGGCCGAGCCGGTCTCGAGGCTCATCCAGAAGATGACGGCATAGCCGACGATCGAGCTCGTCAGGATCGAGACGAACTGCCCGCTCCAGATGATGCCGAATGTCCGTTTCCAGTTCTCCATGCGCCTGTTCCGTGTGTTGCCTCTTCGAGTGTTGTCCTTCGTGCGGTTCTGCTTCCCGTTCCGTGCCCGAATTTTTCGGGCTCTTCAAGGTTCTTTCGGGTTCTTTCCGGCCCCTCCGGCTTTTCCGAAACTTTTCGCCGGGTTCTTCCGTGCCTTCCGGGTTCTTCCGTGCCTTCCGTGCCTTCCGGGTTCTTCCGTGCTCTTCCGGGTTCTCACGAGTCCTTCCGGGTCTTTCGGAATCTTCCGGCCGGGCGGCTCCGATGGCTCCGGAGGCGGGAACCGGATGCAAAAATACGAAAAAAAGGCGGACACCGGAGTGTCCGCCGCCGAAATCCTCCGCAGAGGATTATTTAACTTCCTTAACTATTGCCTCGAATGCCTTCGGCTCGTTCATGGCCAGGTCGGCGAGCACCTTGCGGTTCAGGACGATACCCTTGGCGTTGAGTTTGCCGATGAATTGCGAATAGGTCATTCCCTGGGCGCGGACTGCGGCGTTGATACGCGTGATCCACAGCGAACGGAATGTCCGCTTCTTGAGCTGGCGGTGCGCATAGGCGAACTGCAAGCCTTTCTCGACCGTGTTTTTCGCAACGGTCCATACGTTTCCCCTTGAACCAAAGTTACCCTTGGCAAGTTTCAAAACTTTCTTTCTTCTTGCGCGTGACGCAACTACGTTGACTGAACGTGGCATAATGTAAAAGTTTTTGAAGAGCTGTCAGCGACGCGGTTCTCCCGCGTTCTTCGGGGCTGTTTCGCTCCGGTTAATAAATGCGGTTCCGCCGGTCGGATGTTACTTGACCAGCAGGTTCTTGATTTTGGCCTCGTCGGCCGCAGAAACGATACCCGAATAGCAGAGGTTGCGCTTCTGTTTCGTCGTCTTTTTGGTCAGGATGTGACTGTGATAAGCGTGCTTGCGCTTGATCTTTCCTGTGCCGGTGAAGGTAAAACGCTTCTTCGCAGCGGCAT
>ERZ809276.238-NODE-238-length-21871-cov-9.855794_pt1 | contig 21871 bp, 17 predicted proteins | sample MGYA00520512_ERZ809276 | MGnify/ENA primary metagenome ERZ809276 (study PRJEB31576, sample SAMEA3212661) | Homo sapiens | biome: human-gut; feature: human gut; material: fecal | place: Sweden | collected 2012 ...
TGTCGCCACCTCATTTGTTTTCATCCTGTCTACGGTTCTTTTTTATCTGGCGTATATTCCTTATAAATTCCCATATATGGAAGTGCAACCTTAAACACACTTTTCATCACGGGTGCTGCGATCGTTCCTCCATAATATGTTCCATAAGGTTCATCGATCAGTACAATACCGATGATCGTAGGGTTCTTTGCTTTCGCAAATCCTAAAAACGAAGAAATATACTTTCCATTTCCTCGCGGAAGTTTCTCACTTGTCGCTGTCTTTCCTCCAATTGAAAATCCTTCAATCTTGCAGTTTTTACCAGATCCATCTGAGACAACTGCTTCTAAAAGCTCTTTCATCGTCTCAGAGGTTTCTTTCTTAATAACATGTTTCTTTGTCTTATAAGTAAAAAACTTCTGTTTTGTTCCATCTTGTGTCTGAAGATATACTCCAAAATGTGGAGTGACAAGTTTGCCTCCATTGATCACTGCACTGACTGCTCTTAAAAGTTGTAATGGCGTGATCTGGATTGACTGCCCAAATGACATTGTGGCAAGTTCTACCGCCCCGACATTTTTCTTCTGATGCATGATCGAGGATGCTTCCCCGGCAAGATCAATTCCTGTTTTTTCAAATAAACCAAGCTTCTTGAAAGTCTGATACATTCCATCAACACCAACCCTCGCTCCAACATCCATAAATACTGGATTGCAAGAATTCATAACACCTTCTTTGAAAGTCTCACTTCCATGTCCTCCGACTTTATGACATCGTATCTTACGATCCTCGACAATGCGGAAACCTGAGCAGTTAAAATGATCATTTACCTGTACTTTGGAAAGTTCAAGTCCTGCTGTTGCCGTTATAATCTTAAATACAGAGCCTGGCTCATAAGTATCATTTAAGCAGGAATTTCTCCATTTCTTATTCAGATACTCTTGTTGTTTTTTGCTATTCTTTGCTCTCTTTTGAGCTGACAGTGAAAATGGTTTATTCAGATTATACTCTGGTTCATTTACCATTGCATAAATCTCCCCATTCTGAGGATTCATAAGGATCATAGATACCTGTTTCGCCTTCTTCTCTTTTTTTACCTTCCTGCATGCCTGTACTGCATAATTCTGCAGATTGACATCCAAAGATGTATAAAGATCATTTCCCGAAACCGGCTCTTCCCTTTCCTCATATGCACCATCAATCTCCACACCTTTGCCATCGGTGAGTGTCCGGATCCTTCCAGTTTTTCCTTTCAAATACTTGTCATAAAAAACTTCTAATCCCAGAATTCCCTGATTATCTCCACCTGTAAATCCAAGGACTTTCGATGCTAGTTTGTCATATGGATAAACTCTTTTGTAATCTTCATCCACTTTAATCCCCTCAAGTTTATATCTCCTGATGCGATCAGCGATGCTTTTTTCTACATTACTTTTAATTTTTTCCCTTACTGAATTTTTATATACTTTTTTTCTGATCAAAGATTCATCGATCAGAAGATTCTCAGATAATATTTTAATTACTTTTTCCCTGTCTGTTATCTGAGAATAAATCACAGAGATCGAGTAGACTGCCTTATTTGAAGCAATATTTACACCATTCCTGTCGTAAATATTGCCTCTTGGTGCCTTGATCTCCCGGTCTCTTTGGTGCAGGTTTTTGGCTAAGCTTAAATATTTATCCGCTTGAGCGATCATTACATAAGAAAGCCTTATCGTTACAACCAAAAACCCTGTGAAAACCATGCTCACAACAAGCAAAAGTCTTTTCTTTGCTTTCGTTCTCATCTCCATAATCCTCACTTTATTATTAATAAGGTTATGAAGAAAATTTTTCTATATTACTTTTTGTTGCTTTTTGGAACATTTAGTTCTTTTAATGAACCCTTTAATACGTTCTTAGCAACCTCCACTGCAAGTCCTGTATTTGTCTGAGATTCTTTTTGAATCTCATCGATCACAACATATACAAGTACCTGTGGATTCTCAGCTGGTGCAAATCCACAAAATGATACAATGTATGTTCCTGCACTTCTTGGTATCTTCTGTGCCGTACCAGTCTTTCCTCCTGCCGAATAATCTTTCATCTTCGCTTTTGTTCCAGTTCCTGATTCTACGGTTTCTTTCATGTATTTTTTTAATTTATCTGAAGTTTCCTTAGAAACAGTCTGTTTTACCATTGTAGGTTCTATATTACTTACAACTTCTCCAGAACTGCTTCTTAACTGTTTCACAACATGTGGTTTGTAGTAATATCCACCATTGATCAATGAGCTGAAAGCACTGGCCATCTGAATCATAGAACAGTTAAATGACTGTCCAAAAGAACTTGTTGCAAGGTCTGCTGCTGTCATATCTTTCGCATCATGAAGCAGTGATGCTGTCTGTGCTTCTCCTGGAAGATCGATTCCTGTTTTCTTTCCAAAATTAAAATTTCTCTGATATTTTGCAAATACATTCTTTCCTTCTTTCTCTGCAATCTGCATCAGAGCATCATTACAGGAAAGTGAAATACTTTGTGACAATGTGATCAGCCCATGTCCATTTCTGTGAGAACAATGGATCGTATGTGGACCTACTTTCTGATAGCCGTCACAGTAAAATGTTTCATTTCCTTTTAAGATTCCTTCTTCCAATCCTGCTGCCATAGTAAATGGCTTATAAGTGGATCCTGGTTCAAACGCATTGGAAACAATTGGATTCTTCCAAATCTCATTGAAAGCTTTTGTCTTTTGTTTCTCACTCATATTATTAATCTGGCTCTGTGAGTATTTCTTCAGCAGATTTTTGTCATCTCTTGGGCTTTCCAGATTATAAGACGTAGAATTAGCCATAGCATAAATCTCTCCGTTATTTGGATTCATAACAAGAATACTGCTTCCTTTACTGCCATATTTTTTTTCAAATTTAGCGAGCTCTTTTTCTGCCAGCTTCTGAATATTAGAATCAAGTGTTGATACTACTGTCTGTCCATTTTCTGGTTCTACAATTGAATTATCCTGTTCCAGTTCCTCATTAAGATATTTGTATTTTCTTCCATTCACTCCAGAGAGTGTACTGTTATAATACTGCTCAATACCTCCTGTTCCGATCGTTCCATCAGAAACAAATCCGATCATCTGACTTGCCAATGACTGGTTTGGATAACGGCGTTTGTATTTCTCACTAAATACAATTCCTGAGACATTATCTGCCTTATCAGAAGCAATAAAATCCTTAAGATCAGCAATATCACTATAGGCAAGTTCATCTTTATACACAGAATAATATGAATTCTTATGTTTTTTTATAAATTTTAATAATTCATCTTTATCGATCTTCATATATTTATGAAGTGCATTGATCGTTTCTTTCTGTATCTTATCAGATCTTAGAATATTTTTTGGCTCTAAGATCAATGTATACATTTTCTGACTTGTTGCCAATATATTTCCATCACGATCCAGAATATCCCCCCTCTTATAAGGAAGTGTTTCACTGGAATAATTCTGCTGTGACAAAACCTGTCTCTTATAAATATTATTCTTAAAAACACTGAAATAGACAAGTCTTCCGATCAAAATAACAAAAAGAAGTGCTATGAAAGCACACGCAAAGATCGTACGTTTTTTCATAGCATTGTTTAATCGTCTGATTGGTTTTCTTCTTCTCTTCTTCAAGTCAACCACCTCTTAGTCTGCATTTGGTATCTTTCCATACTGCCGTATATATTCAGCATCCTGACTCTCATAACGGAGAATATGGCTTGCATCTGGTTTGCTCATTCCATATTTCTTTGCAGCTGTCTCAATCGTATCAAATTTGATACTCTGTTCGATTTCTAAATTCATATCCTCATTCTCTACTTGTAATGTATTAAGCTGTGTCTTTGAATCAGAAAGAACTGATTTCTGCTTCATAAACTGTGCACGCTCTGACAGATAAAAAAAACTCATTGCTGCGATCACACAGATGCCTGCAACCAATACCTTGATAAATGCAAGATCAATAGATTGCACTCTTTTCTGATTCTGTTTGGTCTGCGGTGTTGTCTGTATTTTTCTTCTTGGTCTTTGTTTTCTCTCTGGTTGTGTGCTTGCCGGCTGTGTGCTGGCTTCAATCTTCCTCGCTGTATTGCCATATATCATATTATAACGTTCTTGTCTTGTCTTATCCATTGATCTTCTCCCTCTTTATGCCCTTTCAAATACTCGAAGTTTGGAACTTTTTGCTCTTTTGTTGTATTCTAGTTCTTCTTCCCCTGGAATGATAGGTTTTCTTGTTAACTGCTTTCCTTTGGATACGTTGCCGCATACACATACTGGGAAGTTTGGCGGGCATGTACAAGGATTCTCATTCTTCTTAAAAGCTCTCTTGACAATACGATCTTCTAGGGAATGGAAAGTAATGATACATAATCTTCCACCTGGGTTTAAAAGATCGATCATCGCATCAATACTGTCTTTCAGTACGTCTAATTCTCTATTACATTCGATACGGATCGCCTGAAAAGTCTTCTTCGCAGGATGTCCTCCAACCGCTCTGACCTTCATCGGGATCGCACCTTTGATGACTTCTATTAACTGTCCGGTTGTCTCGATTGGACTTTCTTTTCTCTTATTGACAATATGTTTTGCAATATTCTTTGCAAATTTCTCCTCACCATAATCTCTGATAATATGGAACAGTTCCATCTCTGAATAATCATTAACAATGTCTCTGGCTGTCAGCGACTGTCTCTGATCCATTCTCATATCAAGCGGAACGTCTTCTCTATAAGTAAATCCACGTTCCTTCTCATCTAGTTGAAATGATGAAACTCCAAGGTCTAACAGGATTCCATCAACATGTTCAATTCCAAGATCATGTAATACTTTTGGCATGTTAACATAATTATCACGCACAATCGTTACCTTATCTTTGAATGGGGCTAATCTCTTCGTACTTGCAGCAATCGCATCCGCATCCTGATCGATCCCTATGTATCTTCCTTTCTCTGATAGTTTCTGGCATACATGATATGCATGTCCGCCTCCTCCCAGAGTTCCATCCACATAGATTCCGTCTGGTTTAATATGTAGTTCTTCAATCGTTTCGTCTAATAAAACGGAAATGTGTTTAAATTCCATAATCCACCTAACTTATATGCTTAATCCTAATTCCTGCATGCTGGCTGCGATCTCATCCATATCTTCTTCATCGTAAGAATTGTTCTCGATCCACTTCTCCTTACTCCAGATCTCGATCCGGTCAGCCATTCCTGTTAATACAACTTCTTTCTTCATCTGAGCAAATTCTCTGAGTGTTGCCGGGATCAATGTTCTTCCCTGCTTGTCCATCTCACACGGAGCTGCTCCCGCCATAAAAAATCTAGAAAATCTTCTGGCATCTTTATTGATCAGTGGCAATGTCTTTAACTTTCCTTGAAAGCTTTCCCATTCATTTTGTGGAAACACAAACAGGCACCCATCCAATCCCTTTGTCATCACAAATTCCTGACCTAACTCTTCGCGGAATCGTGAAGGGATGATCAGCCTGCCTTTTGCATCGATTGTGTGATTAAATTCTCCCATAAACACAGGTATCACCACTTTCCACCACTTCTAACCACCTATAAACATTATTTTATACGATACCTCTATAAATTGCAAGGAATAATGCACAATCAAATCTTAGTTTTTTCTTAGAAATTCATGTTTTTTTGCACAAAAAAGAAGGGGCTTCCTGAAAGTGCATAAAATTCCCTTCTTTTCGTGCTTAGATGTGTGATTTTTGTGTGATTTATCTGTGATTTTTCCGTGATTTTCTGCGGTTATATATGATCCAGCCAATTCCAAAAACTGCAAGGATCAGTGCTAACATCTGGGACACCCTGATTCCTGTCGATCCGATCATTAGGGAATCCATTCGTAGTCCCTCAATCAGAAATCTTCCAATTCCATATCCAATACAGTAAATTGCGATCAGCTCTCCATCAAATTTCTTTCTCTTTGTAAAAAAGAATATGATTAAAAGCAATAATGCAAGATTCCACATAGATTCATACAAAAAGGTTGGATGTACCTGGATAAAAGTTGCTGCTTCATTTCCAGATACTACATAGGTTGCTTTATCATATAATCCATTGGATATAATTTCATCAATTCTTCCATGTTCCACAAAAAAGTTCGTTGGAATCTGCATTGCAAACAGGCTATTTGTATAAGATCCAAATGCTTCCCTGTTAAAAAAGTTTCCCCATCGTCCAAGAATCTGCCCAACAAGCAGTCCTTTTACTGCAACATCTCCAAATTGAAGAATTGATATATGTTTCTTCTTGCAGAATATATATAATGTAATCGCTCCTGCGATCACTCCTCCATAAATTGCAAGCCCTCCATTTCGAATCTGTATGATCTCAGATAAATGATTCTTATAATAATCCCATGAAAAAATCACATAATAAAGTCTTGCTCCAACAATTGCTGGAATGATCATAGCGATCAGATAGTCGAAAACTAATTCTGGATTGAATTTATTTTCATGTTTTGCTGCGTAATAGGAAACGATCAGTCCAAGTAAAAAGCCCGTTGCAATGATCATTCCGTAATATTTAATTTCAAAGCCACCGATATTAATTCCATCACCGACATTTTTCAGTACAATTCCCAGATGTGGAAATCTGATTTGATGTTCCATCGTTTTCTCTTCCTTTCTATCATCTTAATAAGTCTCTACCTCATTTTGCTGCATACATTTGTTGTCTAAATCAAAGATATCTTATCCCATTTCTCTTTTCTTTTCAAGTCGCTTATGGTAAACTATTCACAGTATGGCCTTGGATATTTTCTTCCGGGTCTGTTTTAAAGAATACCCATGAGAAAGGAATTAATAGATTATGAAATTAGGAATCGTAGGATTACCAAACGTCGGAAAGAGTACATTATTTAACTCTTTAACAAAAGCTGGTGCTGAATCCGCAAACTATCCATTCTGTACGATTGACCCGAACGTGGGAATCGTAACAGTTCCAGATGCTCGTGTTGATTATCTGGCTGAGAAATACCATTCAAAGAAAGTGATCCCTGCAGCGATCGAATTCGTTGATATCGCAGGTCTTGTAAAAGGTGCTTCCAAAGGTGAAGGTCTTGGAAATCAGTTCCTTGCAAATATCCGTGAAGTTGATGCAATCGTTCATGTCGTTCGTTGTTTTGATGACGGAAATATCGTTCACGTTGATGGTTCTGTAAACCCACTTCGTGATATCGAAACGATCAACTTTGAGCTGATCTTCTCTGATATTGAAGTATTAGACCGCCGTATCGCAAAATCAACAAAAGGATCAAGAAACGACAAATCTCTTGCTCACGAAGTTGAATTCTTATCTAAAGTAAAAGCTCATCTTGAGGATGGTAAACTTGCCAAAACTTTTGAGGTAGATGATGAAGAAGATCAGGAAATCTTAAATTCCTGCAACCTTTTAACGATCAAACCAGTCATCTTTGCTGCTAATGTTAATGAAGATGAACTTGCAGGAGAAGATAATGATTATGTAAAAGCTGTTCGTGAATATGCCGCAGACGTTGATGCGAAAGTATTCGTTGTATGTGCTCAGATCGAGCAGGAAATCTCTGAATTAGATGATGATGAGAAGAAAGAATTCTTAGAAGATCTTGGATTAGAAGAATCTGGTCTTGAAAAACTGATCTCTGCCAGCTACTCACTTCTTGGATTAATTAGTTTCTTAACTTCTGGAGAAGACGAAACACGTGCCTGGACGATCAAAGAAGGAACAAAAGCTCCTCAGGCTGCTGGTAAGATCCATACAGACTTTGAGCGTGGATTTATCTGTGCTGAGGTTGTTTCTTTTGAAGATCTGAAAGAATATGGTACGATGCAGGCTTGTAAGGAGAAAGGACTTGTGCGTCAGGAAGGGAAAGAGTATGTTGTTAAGGATGGGGATATTATTGTATTCCGCTTTAATGTTTAATTTATAGTTTCTTTACCATAGACTTTGAGTATATAAGATATCATAACAATCAAATAGTTCCCGTCCACAACACGCGTTTTATTCATCATTTTTGACCGATCGCTGATTCGCCGACATTCCTTGTATAACTCGCTTATGGAAGTCCAAAATGACTTCCATATCGCTCAGACAATACACCATGTCGGCTGCGAATCGGTCAAAAATAATGATAAAACGCTAATCGTTGTGGACGGGAACTATTTGATTGTTATGATATCTTACATACTTGAAGTTTATTGGAAAGAACTATTGAATAATAAAATGTGTTGGTTATATCACAACTGTTTCCCTAAAACTAATACTGTCCTCTTTAATGTATTATTTTATGAATCACATTTTTTACTATTTTAAATATAGCTATATATAGTACCACTCCAATAACTACTGTGATAAGTTGTATAATTAGATCTGGTATTAACATTTCTTTCCCCTCTATTTCGCTTCTTCTGTTTCCCAGATAATGATGTTTTTCTCATCTTTACCGGAGTGTTCTTTTTTTAGTTCTCTGACCTGTTGTTTTGTCACTTTTCCTTTGGCTTTGTCTTTGATCGTTACGCCTTGGTATTTGTTTGTTGTGACTGTGTCTTCTTTCTGCTTGGCGGAGTTGGTTTTGTTTTGTCCGTAAGTTGTGCCTGCGCTGTATAGTGCAGCTGTTAGGCATACCCCTGCATTTCTTTAACAATAAAATAAAAAAACTGACCCGAGGAAGATTCTGGTCAGATTTTTCATTTTGCTTTGTTATGTTTGTTTTTGTTTTATGTTAGTTAGTCTTAACTAACTGTTATTATAATATCCTATCTTGGATGATTTGTCTACCTTTATTTTTGAGAAGTTTTCTCGATACCAAGAATCTTTTCTGCCTTTGCTACGGCTTCTTCACTTGGTGGCTGTACCCCTTCTAATGGATACTTAATTCCTAATTTTTTCCATTTAAAGAGTCCAAGTGTATGGTATGGCAAGATTTCTACTCTCTTGACTGTCTTTAGTCCATCGATGAAGTGTTTTAAGTCTGCTAGTCCTTCTTCATCGTCTGTTAGGTCTGGGACAAGCACATGACGGATCCACAGATCTACTCCTAGGTCTGAGACTTCCTGTGCCATTGCTAAAATATTGCTGTTTGGACAGCCTGTCAATTTCTTGTGTTTTTTCTCGTCCATTTCTTTTAAGTCTAAGATGACAAGGTCGGTGTATTTCATTAATTCTAACCATTTTGTATGGAATGGTTCTTCTTTTGTATATGGATTGGCAGAGGTATCCACGGCTGTGTGAATTCCTTCTTGTTTTGCCAGTTTAAAAAATTCAATTAAAAAGTCGATCTGTAAGAGGGGTTCTCCACCACTAACTGTGATCCCTCCATCTTTTCCCCAGTACATGCGGTAACGCAAAGCCCTCTTTAAGAGGGCTTCAGGCTGCCAGTCTTCACCGCAGTTTTCCTGCCAGGTCTCCGGATTATGGCAATATTTGCATCTCATCCGGCAGCCCTGCATGAAAGCGATAAACCGCACACCGGGACCATCCACAAGACCAAAAGTCTCGATGGAATGGATTTTTCCGGTTATTTTTTCATTCATAATTCTTTTCCACTAATTCAAATTACATTGTTTTATGACATGTTCTGGAAATAACGTCCATCTGCTGTTCTCTTGTTAAGTCGATGAATTTCACTGCATATCCAGATACACGGATCGTGAAGTTTGCATATTCTTCTTTTTCAGGATGTTCCATCGCATCGATCAGTTTCTCTTTACCGAATACGTTTACATTTAAGTGATGCGCTCCCTGATCAAAGTATCCATCCATGACATTTACAAGGTTATTGATTCTTTCCCCATCTTCATGTCCTAAAGCATCTGGGTTGATCGTCTGTGTATTAGAAATACCATCTAATGCCCATTCGTATGGAATCTTAGCTACAGAGTTTAAGGATGCTAATAATCCGTTCTGCTCTGCACCATAACTTGGGTTCGCTCCTGGTGCTAATGGTTCTCCTGCTTTTCTACCATCTGGCATTGTTCCTGTTGCTTTTCCGTATACAACGTTAGATGTGATCGTCAGGATAGATGTTGTAGGTTCAGAGTTACGATATGTGTGATGTTTTTTGATCTTTGCTAAGAATGTTCTTAACAGCCATACTGCGATATCATCTGCTCTGTCATCATCGTTTCCGTATTTAGGGAACTCTCCGTCGATTTCGTAATCAACAACTAATCCTTCTTCATCACGGATTGCTTTAACTTTTGCGTATTTGATGGCGCTTAAAGAATCAACTGCATGAGAGAATCCCGCGATTCCTGTTGCGAATGTTCTTTCAAGTTCTGTATCCATTAATGCTAATTCCGCTGCTTCATAGTAATATTTGTCATGCATATACTGGATTAAGTTTAATGTATTTACATAAAGGTCTACTAACCAATCCATCATAACGTCATATTTCTGCATAACTTCATCATAATCTAAGTATTCAGACATGATAGGTTTGTAGGCTGGTCCTACCTGCTGTTTTGTCTTGCAGTCTACACCACCATTGATCGCATATAATAAGCATTTTGCAAGGTTTGCTCTTGCTCCGAAGAACTGCATTTCTTTACCAGTCTTAGTCGCAGATACACAGCAGCAGATTGCATAGTCATCTCCCCATACTGGTTTCATGACATCATCATTTTCGTACTGGATAGAGCTTGTACGGATAGAAATATCAGCTGCATATTTCTTGAAATTCTCTGGAAGTGCAGAAGAATATAATACAGTGATGTTTGGCTCTGGTGATGGTCCCATGTTCTCTAATGTATGCAAGAAACGGAAGTCTGTCTTTGTAACCATAGAACGTCCATCTACACCGATACCAGCAAGATCAAGTGTTGCCCATACTGGGTCTCCTGAGAATAACTGGTTGTAAGAAGGAATTCTTGCGAATTTAACCATTCTGAATTTCATTGTTAAATGGTCGATCATTTCCTGTGCTTCTTCTTCTGTGATGATTCCTTTGTCAAGGTCACGCTGAATATAGATATCAAGGAATGTAGAAACACGTCCGATACTCATAGCAGCTCCATTCTGAGTTTTGATCGCTGCTAAATATCCAAAGTACATCCACTGAATTGCTTCTTTTGCAGTTTTAGCCGGTCTTGAAATGTCAAATCCATAAATCTGAGCCATTTCCTTCATGCCTTTTAATGCTTTTTTCTGTTCTGCTAATTCTTCACGAAGACGGATCACATCATCTGTCATAACACCGCATCCGCAGTTTGCAAAATCATTTTCTTTTTCTTCTAATAAGTAGTCGATTCCGTATAAAGCAACACGACGGTAGTCACCTACAATACGACCACGTCCATAAGTATCTGGAAGACCTGTGATGATCTTGTTATGTCTTGCTTTTTTCATTTCTGGTGTATAAGCATCAAAAACAGCTGTGTTATGAGTCTTTGAATATTTTGTAAAGATTTCATGTAATCTTTCACTTGGTTCATAACCATAGTTACGACAAGATTCTTCTGCCATTTTGATACCACCATATGGCATAAATGCACGTTTTAATGGTTTGTCTGTCTGAAGACCAACGATCTGTTCTAAATCTTTTGTTTCTTCACTAATATAACCAGGTCCGTGAGAAGTTAAAGAAGATACGATGTCTGTATCCATATCAAGAACTCCGCCTTTTTTTCGTTCTTCTTTCTGAAGTCCCTGTAAGATACCCCATAATTTATCTGTTGCTTCTGTAGGTCCTGCAAGGAAGCTTGCATCTCCATCATAAGGTGTGTAGTTTTCCTGGATGAAATCTCTTGTATTGATTTCTTCCTTCCACATTCTACCTTTAAAACCTTCCCATTCTTCAAACTGTTTCATTTTGAAAACTCCTCCATTTCTTGGATCAAAATAATTTCTATTACATTTATAAGTTAGTCTAATCTAACTACTTTTATTATAGCAAAATTTAGATCGAATACAATATACCTATCTGATAAATTTTCTCGTTAAATAAATAACAAGTCTTATTTTCGGTACTTTTTTCGTACATATATCCTATTTTTCTTTGGTAATCTGATTGAAATTTTCTTTGAGATATCATACTGGCAGCAGTCATGAAACCGTGGCTCCTGCCAGTATCTTGTTAATTGATATGTTTTTATGTCTTTTGAAATTCTAGTGATGGAATAATCTGATTCCTGTAAATGCCATTGCCATGTTGTATTTGTTACAGCAGTCAATAACGGCCTCATCTCTGACTGATCCACCTGGCTGTGCGATGTATTTTACTCCACTCTTATGTGCTCTCTCGATATTATCAAAGAATGGGAAAAATGCATCAGATCCTAAGGTAACATCTGTTAATTTGTCTAACCATGCTCTCTTCTCTTCTTTTGTGAACACTTCTGGTTTCTCAGTAAAGATATTTTCCCATGCTCCGTCTGCTAAGACATCCATGTATTCGTCTCCGATATAAAGATCGATCGCATTATCTCTGTCTGCACGGCGGATCTTTTCTTTAAATGGCAGATTCATAACTTTTGGACACTGTCTTAACCACCAGTTGTCTGCTTTCTGTCCAGCAAGTCTTGTACAATGTACACGAGACTGCTGTCCTGCTCCAATTCCAATTGCCTGTCCATCTTTTACAAAGCATACAGAATTAGACTGTGTATACTTTAATACGATCAGAGAAATCTTCATATCGATCAATGCTTCTTCAGGAATGTTTTTATTCTCTGTCACAATATTAGATAATAATTCATCATCAATTGGAAGTTCCTGTCTTCCCTGTTCAAATGTAACACCAAAGACCTGTTTATGCTCTAATGGTGCTGGTGTATAGTTCTCATCGATCTTAATGATGTTATAGTTTCCGTTTTTCTTTGCTTTTAAGATTTCCAGTGCTTCATCTGTATATCCTGGTGCGATCACTCCGTCAGATACTTCTCTCTTGATCAGACGTGCTGTATCTGCATCACATACATCAGATAAAGAAATAAAGTCACCGAATGAAGACATACGATCTGCACCTCTTGCTCTGGCATATGCACATGCTAATGGAGATAAATCTCCCATATCGTCTACCCAGTAGATCTTCTTTAAGGTATCAGACATTGGACGTCCTACAGATGCTCCCGCAGGTGATACGTGTTTGAAAGAAGTTGCCGCAGGAAGTCCTGTCGCTTTCTTTAATTCTCTTACCAGCTGCCATCCGTTAAATGCATCCAAAAAGTTGATGTATCCTGGTTTTCCGTTTAATACTTCGATTGGAAGCTCACTTCCGTCTGCCATATAGATTCTTGATGGTTTCTGGTTTGGATTACATCCGTACTTTAATTCTAATTCCTTCATTTTTCTTCTCCTTTGATCTGCTGATTGACTGATTATTTGTTCTTATTTACGATTCTTGTCTCATATTCCCCTGTTGCAATATCAATATAACGTACAAATAGAGATACTTTGTTGTCTTCATTTAAGCTGTTCCAAAGTGTGTTTGTGAAATCATCGATATCTTCTTCGATTCCAACAAATTTAGGTTCTCCCTCGAAGCTTGGAAGTGGATTTCCATCATGCATATATGTATGGATAAAACGTCCTTCTCCTGCGATCGGATTCTCATATGTATATGTGTATCGGTTACAGGATTCTGGATTTCCATTATCACTCTTTAAAATGGACATTGCATAGTGGAATGTTCCGTCTGCAATCTTCATAAGACCTGAGATTCTTGGTGTATAGTTTGGTCCGTCTGGTTCAAACTCACGGCTTCTTAAAGACTGCTCAAAAGTAAGTCCTTTTTCTCTTCCTTCATAAACAGTGTCTGTCTGATCTCCATTCGTAACGATCGTTTCGTCCCCAAGAACACGGACAGGTGCATAGATGATAAGGCTTGGATCTTCTAACTTCGCTGGATCAAATGCCTGTGTGCGGATTCCTTCTCCATCTTCTACAAAAACACGGTTACGACTGTTCTCACTGCGTCCCATGATAAAGTATGCAGTCACCGCTTTCTTTCCATCTTTGGATCTTCCAATAACGATTCCACGTCCTGGATAAGCATTTTCCTTTAATTCCTGAGCAAGAGCTAACTTCTTCATTGGTCTTAAATCTCCTTTTTTGAAAATCTTAATTTATATTTCTTCTATTGTATATAAAAAATGGATTTAATACAAGAAAAATCTCATAATCACAAAATAAAGGACAGGTTTACCGAAATTTTAATTAATCCTGTCCTTTATTTCTATCACTTTTTACATGAACTTTCTTTTTCTACCTTATGATTTATTATAGCCTAAACAAAAAAAGAATGGAACACCCTATTCCTGATATCCCATTCTTTTCTAAATCGCATATTTAATTTAATAATTAAATTACATTCTCTTGATTCGTTCGATCGCTTCAACTGTATTCTCATAGTTACCAAACGCTGTAAGTCGGAAGTATCCTTCTCCGCTTGGTCCGAATCCTGATCCTGGTGTTCCAACGACGTTGGCATCTTCTAACAGATGATCGAAGAATTCCCAAGATGTCATGTTGTCTGGTGTCTTTAACCAGATGTATGGTGCATTGACACCACCAGATACTGTGTATCCTGCATCCTGTAATCCGTTAAAGATTACTTTTGCATTGTTCATGTAGTATCCAACCTGTTCTTTTAACTGAGCTTTTCCGGCTTCAGAGTAAACTGCTTCTCCAGCTCTCTGTACGATGTATGGAGCTCCGTTATATTTTGTTCCGTGACGTCTTGCCCATAACGCATGTAACTGTGTATCTCCACATTTTAAATCTTTAGGGATAACAGTATATCCTAAACGAACTCCTGTAAATCCTGCGTTCTTAGAGAAACTCTTTAATTCGATCGCACATGTTCTTGCACCTTCACATTCATAAATTGTGTGTGCAACGTTATCTTCTGAGATATATGCTTCGTATGCTGCATCATAAATGATCACGCATCCGTTTTTGTTTGCATAGTCTACCCATCCCTGTAACTGGTCTTTTGTGATTGTTGATCCAGTTGGATTGTTAGGGAAGCAAAGGTAAATGATATCTGGTACTTCGCTTGGGAAATCTGGTGCGAAGTTATTCTCTGCTGTACATGGCATGTAGATAACATCACTCCATGTTTCTGTTGCTTTATCATATGTTCCGGCTCTTCCTGCCATAACGTTTGTATCTACATATACTGGGTATACAGGGTCACATACGGCAATCTTGTTATCCTGTGCAAAGATTTCCTGAATATTTCCAGAATCACATTTTGCTCCATCACTTACAAAGATTTCATCTGCTTTGATATCTGCTCCACGATCCTGATAATCATTCTTTGCAATTGCATTTCTTAAAAATTCATATCCAAGGTCTGGTGCGTATCCGTGAAATGTTTCTGCATGTCCCATTTCATCTACTGCTTTGTGTAAAGAATCAATGATCGCTGGTGCCAGAGGCTGTGTTACGTCTCCAATTCCTAAACGAATAATATTTTTGTCAGGGTTTGCCTCAGAATATGCATTCACTTTTTTCGCAATTGTTGAAAATAAGTAGCTTCCAGGCAGTTTCAAGTAGTTGTCGTTAATTTTAAACATAAATTCCTCCTAGTTATGATATATTAATGATTCTTTGATCATTTTTGCCATTTCGATAAGTCCCACACCACTGTTCATACTTCGCTGCTGTATATATGTGTGGGCTTCGCTTTCTGTGATCTGATTGTTCTGCATCAGTAATTCTTTGACTTCATCAAGCAGACGGATTTCTTCTCTGGTACGTTGTTTCGGCCGTTGTTTCCTTCGTCTTTGCTTCTCAGAAATTTCGGTAACGATCTCTCTCGTTTTCTCGACAAGTTCATGCCCCTTAAGAGGCATCGGAAGTCCTGTCACGTTCGAATACACACAGTCATCTAAATATTGGCGAGAAGCGATCAACAGCATCTTTATCTCTCCTGAGAGGTATTCTCTTAACTCGCTGTAGATCATATCTGAGCATTTGTATCCGCAGACGACAAGCCCTTCCTCAACACCTTCCATACGTTGAACTACCTGTGCACCCGTTGCACACACAGCGGTTACTTCAAAACCGCTTCTTACCAGAAGATTTCTGATACTTCTGGCGACTTCTGTTTTCGGGAATAAAACGATGACGTTTACCAAGCTTCTCACCTCCCGTATCAAGTATCTGTCAATCATTAGATCTTATATAAATAACGATCGACTTCCCATTGTGATACGAACTGTTGGTAAGATTCCCATTCAGCACTCTTAGCTTCCACATATTTATTAAAGATATGATCTCCTAAGAGTTCTTTCATATAAGTGCTTTGTTTGAAAATCTCAAGAGCTTCTTTCATGTCTCTTGGCAGTGTATTGATTCCTGCTTTTTGTTTTTCTCCCTCAGCCATCTCATACTGATTCTTCATGGAACCCTTTCCAGGGGTTAATTTGCGCTTGATCCCATCTAATCCTGCTGCAAGGCTGACTGCCAGTGCAAGGTAAGGATTGGCTGCAGAATCAGGACTACGAAATTCAAGTCTTGTTCCGCTTCCACGGGCTGCCGGTACTCGAATGAGCGGGCTTCTGTTTGACGGTGACCATGAAACATCAACCGGTGCCTCATATCCTGGTACGATTCTCTTATAAGAGTTGACCAGTGGATTTGTGATCAGACACATCTCATTTGCATGTTCCATGACTCCTGCCATAAAATAGAAAGCTTCATCACTGATCCCAAGTTCATTCTTAGAATCAGCGAAAATGTTCTTTCCATTCTTCCATAAGGACATGTTAAGATGCATTCCAGAACCATCCACTCCTGTAATTGGTTTTGGCATAAAACTTGCATAAAGTCCATGTCTTTTGGCAATATATTTTACGATAAATTTAAATGTGAGGATGTTATCGGCCGTTCTTAAGGCATTGTCGTACTTAAAGTCAATCTCATGCTGTGCAGGTGCAACTTCATGATGAGATGCCTCGATCTCAAATCCCATATCCTCAAGATTCAAGATCATATCTCTTCTGGCACTTTCTCCAAGGTCTAATGGAGCTACATCAAAATATCCGGCTTTCTCATGAGAAACCGTCGTTGGGCGGCCTTCTTCATCTGTGTGGAATAAGAAAAATTCACATTCCGGACCGACGTTAAATTTATACCCCATCTTCTGGCACTCAACCATCACACGTTTTAGTACATTTCTTGGATCCCCTTCAAATGGGAGTCCATCCTGACCATATACATCACAGATCAGTCTTGCCACACGGTTTCCTCCCGCATTCCACGGGAAGATCGCAAAGCTGTCAAGATCTGGATATAAATACATATCAGATTCTTCAATGCGGACAAATCCATCAACACTGGATCCATCAAATGTACACTTGTTATCTAATGCTTTCTCAAGCTGTCTTGCGGTGATCGCGACGTTCTTCATTGTTCCGAACAAGTCAGAAAACTGTAGTCTGATAAATTCTACATCGTTTTCTCTGACGAGGTCTATCACATCTTGTTTTGTGTATCGACCCATAACATCACTCCTTCTTACTTCTATTAAATCTGTGCGATATCAACTACGCTGAGCTGATCTCTGTTTCCTGTTTCCAAACTAGTCAGCAGAGCATCTGCCGTATCAAGACTTGTAAGGCATGTTACTCCTGTTTCGATCGCGTAACGGCGGATCAGGAATCCATCTTTGCTTCGACCTACACCCTGTGATGGTGTATCAATGACTAAATCAATTTTATCATCTAAAATGAGATCTAGCAAGTTTGGAGATGGTTCTTCTAATTTATTGATTGGTTTTGCATGAACTCCAGCTTCATTTAAGACTCTGCATGTGCTCTTTGTTGAGAAGATCTCATATCCTAACGCTTCAAATCTATGTCCGATATCGATCGCATCAATCTTATCAGAATCCTTGACTGTTAAGATCATCTTCTTATATTTTGGAAGATTGACTCCAGCTCCTAAGAACGCTTTATATAATGCTTCATGGAAGTTCTTAGAAATACCTAAGCACTCACCTGTAGATTTCATTTCAGGTCCAAGGCTGATCTCTGCTCCTCTTAATTTTTCAAATGAGAAGACAGGTTTCTTCACTGCATAGTATTCAGATTCTTTCTGAAGTCCTGGTTCATATCCAAGATCTCTGATCTTTGCCCCTGTGATCACTTTCGCTGCTAATGCTACGATCGGAATACCTGTTACTTTACTGATATAAGGTACAGTACGGCTAGATCTTGGGTTTACTTCGATGACATATACTTCATCATCTGCTACGATAAACTGAATGTTGATCAGTCCGATAACGTGTAATGATTTTGCAAGTTTTCTTGTATATTCTGCGATGATTCGTTTAATCCTGTCTGTTAAATTAATAGATGGATATACAGAAATGCTGTCTCCTGAATGGATTCCGGCACGTTCCACATGTTCCATGATTCCTGGGATCAGAATATCTGTTCCATCACAAACAGCATCAACTTCGACTTCTTTACCAACCAGATATTTATCGATCAAGATTGGATGTTCCTGCTCGTAACGGTTGATAACTTCCATAAATGCTGTAATATCTTCATCAGATACCGCAATCTGCATTCCCTGTCCACCAAGTACATAAGAAGGTCTTACAAGCACTGGATATCCAAGTTCATGTGCAACTTTGATTGCTTCTTCGCATGTAAAGACTGTTGTTCCTTTTGGTCTTGGGATACAACATTCTTCTAAGATCTCGTCAAATAATTCTCTATCTTCAGCTGCATCTACATTTTCAGCACTTGTTCCAAGGATTGGTACTCCCATCTTCATCAGTGCTTCTGTTAATTTGATCGCTGTCTGTCCACCGAACTGTACGACTGCACCGTCTGGTTTCTCAAGATCTACGATACTTTCTACATCTTCTGCTGTTAATGGTTCAAAATAAAGTTTATCAGCAACATCAAAGTCTGTAGAAACTGTTTCAGGGTTGTTGTTTACGATGATTGTTTCGTATCCTTCTTTGCTTAATGCCCATACACTGTGTACAGAACAGAAGTCGAATTCGATACCCTGTCCGATACGGATTGGTCCAGAACCAAGTACCATGACTTTTTTCTTTCCTGATGTTTCTTCGACTTCATTTTCTCCGTCATAGCAAGAATAGTAGTAAGGTGTTGCTGCATCAAACTCAGCTGCACATGTATCTACCATCTTGTAAGATGCATGAATATTATATTCATTTCTTAATTCTTTGATCTCACGTTCTGTCTTACCTGTTAAGCTTCCGATCACTTTATCTGGGAATTCTAAACGTTTTGCTTCCTGTAATAAAGCTTTATCTAATGTATCGGCTTGTGCTAATTTCTTTTCCATCTCAACTAAGACTGCGATCTTATCTAAGAACCAGCGGTCAATCTTTGTGATGTTAAAAATCGTATCATAGTCAAATCCACGACGAATTGCTTCTGCAATCACATAGATACGAAGGTCGTCGATCTTTTCAAGTTCTTTTAATAATTCATCATCTGTTAATTTATCGTAATCACCGAAAATTAAGCTGTCTACATGCTGCTCTAAGGAACGGATGGCTTTCATTAACGCCCCTTCAAAGTTTGTTCCGATACTCATAACTTCTCCAGTTGCTTTCATCTGAGTTGTCAGAGTACGTTTTGCATGAATAAATTTATCAAATGGAAGTCTTGGCATTTTCACTACACAATAGTCAAGCATTGGCTCAAAACTTGCATACGTTTTCTTTGTTACCGCATTTTCGATTTCATCTAATGTATATCCAATCGCGATCTTGGCTGTTACTTTCGCGATTGGGTATCCTGTTGCTTTGGAAGCTAACGCTGAAGAACGGCTTACTCGAGGGTTTACCTCGATAACACAATATTCAAAGCTGTCTGGATTTAATGCATACTGTACGTTACATCCACCATGAACATCTAATTCTGTGATGATATTTAATGCAGATGTACGAAGCATCTGGTATTCTTTATCTCCTAATGTCTGAGATGGAGCAACTACGATACTGTCTCCTGTATGAACACCAACTGGGTCGATGTTTTCCATGTTACAGATTGTAATACATGTTCCATTTTCGTCACGCATTACTTCGTATTCGACTTCTTTCCATCCACCGATGTAACGTTCTACTAATACTTCCCCTACACGGCTTAAACGAAGACCATTTTCAAGGATTGTCTCTAATTCTTCCTGATTGTGGGCGATTCCTCCACCACTTCCTCCAAGTGTATATGCTGGACGAAGTACGGCTGGATATCCGATCACTTTGGCGAATTCTACTCCATCTTCTACAGTTTTAACAACCTGTCCTGCTGCGATCGGTTCTCCGATCTTTTCCATTGTCTGCTGGAATTCCAGGCGGTCTTCTGCTTTCTTAATTGTTGATGGAGATGTACCGATCAGTTTCACTCCAGATTTTTCAAGATATCCGCTTTCTACTAATTCCATTGCAAGGTTTAAAGCTGCCTGTCCACCAAGTGTTGGAAGGATACTGTCCGGTTTTTCTTTTTCGATGATCTTTTCAATGACAGGAGCTGTTAATGGCTCGATATATACTTTATCGGCAATATCTTTATCTGTCATGATTGTTGCAGGGTTTGAGTTTACTAAAACTACTTCCACTCCTTCTTCCTGAAGTGCTCTACAAGCCTGTGTTCCTGCATAGTCAAATTCTGCTGCCTGTCCAATAACGATTGGTCCTGACCCGATTACAAGTACTTTCTTTATATCTTCTCTCTTAGGCATTTTTTGCTCCTTTCATTCTATCCATAAATTCATCAAATAAATAATTGGTATCCTGTGGTCCAGGACATGCTTCTGGATGGAACTGAACTGTTCGAATATTTTTATTTTTATAGTCTAATCCTTCGATTGTTTTATCATTTACATTGATAAAGGAAACTTCTGCAACATCTGGATCGATTGTTTCTTCTTTGATCACATATCCGTGGTTCTGAGAAGAAATGTAAACACGTCCGCTCTTTAAATCTTTGACCGGATGATTTCCTCCACGATGTCCCCAACGCATTTTTTCTGTGTCTGCACCTGTTGCAAGTGCCATTAACTGATGTCCTAAACAAATTGCAAAAATTGGTACTTCACTGTCATATAACTTCTTGATCTCTTTGATGATCTCTACACATTCTTTTGGATCTCCAGGTCCGTTTGATAACATAATTCCATCTGGATCATCTCCTAAGATTTCTTCCGCTGTTGTATCTGCAGGATAAACTGTAACGTCACATCCACGTTTTTGTAAAGAACGGATAATATTATTTTTTGTTCCAAGATCTAATAATGCAACTTTAAATCCATCTCCAGGAAAATGTTCTTTTTCTGTTCTTGAAACAGTTTTTACTGCATTTGTCACTCTGTATTCTTTTAATTTTGGAAGGATTTCATCTAAATTAAAATTAGGATTTGTAGTGATCATTCCACCCATGCATCCGTGCTCTCTTAAGATCTTTGTGATTGCTCTTGTGTCAACACCACAAACACCTGGGATATCATGTTCTTTTAGATAATCTTCTAAGTCTTCTTCCCTTCGGAAGTTACTTGAAGTTCTTGAGATTTCTCTTACGATAAAGGCTGAATGCCAAGGTTTTTCAGATTCGATGTCCTCTAGACATACTCCATAGTTTCCAATCAGTGGATAAGTCATTACGACTCCCTGTCCCTGATAGGAAGGGTCTGTTAATACTTCTAAATAACCTGTCATGGAAGTATTAAATACGACTTCACAGATCACTTCTTTTTGGGCTCCAAAACTTTTTCCCTCAAATACGTGTCCGTCTTCCAATATCAAAAATGCGTTCATGTAATTTTTCCTCCTAAAAAGTCTCATTCATAGGGTATATAGTAGAAAAGACTAACTTTCTACCTATAGAATAAGGGTTTGCTCATAACCCTTATTGTTTGTATAAAAAAAAGAAATATCCTA
>ERZ809276.247-NODE-247-length-21592-cov-9.201421_pt1 | contig 21592 bp, 25 predicted proteins | sample MGYA00520512_ERZ809276 | MGnify/ENA primary metagenome ERZ809276 (study PRJEB31576, sample SAMEA3212661) | Homo sapiens | biome: human-gut; feature: human gut; material: fecal | place: Sweden | collected 2012 ...
CCACCGAGATCTACACTCTTTCCCTACACGACGCTCTTCCGATCTGCTCGCGGAGGTTCGCGCCGACGTCGGCGACGGTCGAGGCCGCCGAGGCGAAGTCGGTGCGCTGGCCGGCCGCGTCGAAGCAGCCGCACATCAGCGCCGCATTGTAGCGCCACCACCCCTCGTAGCGGCTCGAAATCTCGATGGTGAATCCCTCCCTGTCGCTCATGGGAACAAAGATAGCGCATCGGGGCGGCTCCTCCAAATTTATTTGCGGGCGGGCGTGTGAAACCCCGGCTGCGGGGCCCGATCTGTGCTAAATATCTGCGATTCCTTTGCAAATGTCTTATTTTTTAGTAACTTTGCGCACTAAACGCGTACAAATGGAGGTCGGAAAAACATATTCGATCGCGTACAGGGGGCTGAAACCGGGCCCGCACGACTTTGATTTCAAGGTCGGTCGTGAGCTCTTCGAGGCCTTTTCCGCCGGGGACATCAAGGACGGCGCGTGCGACGTGCACGTGCGGCTGGACCGTGCCGAGACGCAGCTCGTGATCGACGTGCGCATCACGGGCCATGTCGTCGTCGAGTGCGACCGCTGCCTGGAGGACTGCCGCATTCCGGTCGACTACGACGGCCGGCTGCTGGTCCGCTTCTCGGACGAGGAGCGCGAGTACGACGGGGATGTGCTGTGGCTCTCGCCCGTGGAGGACGAGGTCGACCTCATGCAGTATATCTACGAGAGCATCGTGCTCTCGCTGCCCTATCAGCGGGTGCATCCCGAGGGGGAGTGCAACCCCGAAATGATGCGGCGGTTCCGCATCGTCTCGGGCGAGGAGTTCGCCGGCATCGAGGCCCGCGCCCGCGAGCAGGCCGAGGAGTCGATCCCGGCGGAGGGGCTGTCGAAACTTGCGGCGCTGAAGGCGGAGATGGAGGCCGCGGAGCGGACCTCCGGCACCGGAAAAGAGGAAAAACAGAGAGAATAGATACGTCAAACTTATAATTCTTGTTGTAAAATGGCACATCCTAAACACAAAATCTCGTCGACGCGACGTGATAAGAGAAGAACTCACTACAAGGCCGTTGTTCCGACGGTCGTTACCTGCTCGAACTGCGGCGCTTCGGTGCTCTACCACCGCGTATGCCCCGAGTGCGGTTTCTACCGCGGCAAGCTGGCCATCGAGAAGAAGGCGGCCGAATAACCGCCTGCGAGAAGAGCGCATCCCCGCGGGGAGAGGCTCTTTTTGATTTTCATGATGTCTTCGCGCCCGCGCGTGCGTTCGTGCGGCTGCGGGGCGGGGACGATAACCACCAAATCGCACGAATATGTTAAAGATTGGTATTGATGCCATGGGCGGCGATTTCGCTCCCGAGGCGGCGGTCAAGGGTGCCGTGATGGCGCTCGAGGCCGTAGGCGCCGACAGCCGGATCGTGCTTTTCGGCGACGAGCGGCGCATCCGCGAGGTGCTGGCGGCCGAGGGCTGCCCGGCCGAGCGGTTCGACATCGTGCCCACAACGGAGGTCATCGAGATGGGTGACCACCCCGCCAAGGCGTTCCAGACCAAGACCGATTCGAGCATCACGGTAGGTTTCGCCTGCCTGGCCAGGGGAGCCGTCGACGGCTTCGCGAGTGCCGGTTCCACGGGCGCCATGATGGTCGGTTCGATGTATGCCGTCAAGCCGATCGAGGGGGTCATCCGCCCGACGATCTCGTCCGTCGTTCCCACGGCTGCCGGACGCCCCTCCCTGCTGCTGGACGTGGGGCTGAACGTCGACTGCAAACCCGAGGTGCTGGCGCAGTACGGTCTCATCGGCTCGATCTATGCCGAGTCGGTGCTGGGGATCGAGCGTCCGCGTGTCGCCGTGCTCAACATCGGTGAGGAGGAGACCAAGGGCAATGCGCAGGCCAAGGCGACCTACGAACTGCTCAAGGCCGACGGCCGTATCCACTTCGTCGGCAACGTCGAGGGTTCGCACATCTTCTCCGGGCAGGTTGCCGACGTGATCGTCTGCGACGGCTTCGTGGGCAACACGGTGCTGAAGATGGCCGAGGGCCTCTACCGCATCAACCGGGCGCTCGGCGGCGGCAACGCCTTCTGGGACGCCATGAACTACGAAAATATCGGAGGTACGCCCGTGCTGGGAGTCAACGCGCCGGTCATCATCGGCCACGGGTGCTCGTCGCCCAAGGCCATCCGGAGCATGATCCTTTCGACCGAGCAGGTCATCCGCGCCGGTCTGACTGCCAAGCTGCAGCAGGCCTTCCAAAACGAATAAGTCAAATCAGGTAAAGGAAAAAGTTAATGGGTAAAATAACAGCTGCGATAACGGGTGTGGGGGAGTACCTTCCCGATTACATCCTGACCAACGAAGAGTTGAGCCGCATGGTCGATACGACCGACGAATGGATCATGTCGCACGTCGGCATCAAGACGCGCCACATCCTCAAGGGCGAGGGCATCGGCACCTCCTACATGGGAGCGCGCGCCGTGCTGAACCTGCTCGACAAGACGGGTGTCGACCCGATGGAGATCGACGTCGTGATCTGCGCCACCGTGACGCCGGACATGTTCTTCCCCTCGACGGGCAACCTGATCGCCGACCAGGCCGGGTGCAAGAACGCCTTCGCATACGACGTGTCGGCGGCGTGCAGCGGCTTCCTCTTCGCCCTGACCACGGGCGCGAAGTTCATCGAGGCCGGCACGAGCAAGAAAATCATCGTCGTCGGTGCCGACAAGATGTCGTCGATCGTCGACTATACGGACCGCACGACCTGCCCGATCTTCGGTGACGGTGCCGCGGCCGTGCTGCTCGAGCCCAATACGGAGGGCTACGGCGTCATCGACTCGATTCTTCACTCGGACGGCTCGGGCGAGTTGCAGCTCTACATGAAGGCGGGCGGTTCGCGCTACCCGGCCTCGCTCGAGACGGTGCAGAACAACTGGCACACCATCACCTGGGACGGCCACGCCGTATTCAAGGCTGCCGTGTCGAAGATGGCCGACGTTTCGGTCGAGATGATGGAGCGCCACCACCTCACGGGCGACGACATCCGCTACCTGGTGCCTCATCAGGCCAACCTGCGCATCATCGACGCCACGGCCCGCCGCATGGGGATCACCACCGACAAGTGCATGATCAACATCGACCGCAACGGCAATACCACGGCCGCGACGATTCCGTCGTGTCTGTACGACTACGAGCACGAGCTGCGCCCGGGCGACAACCTCATCCTGTCGGCCTTCGGCGGCGGTTACACGTGGGGTGCCATCTACGTGAAGTGGCTCTACGACGGCTCGAAGGCTTGCCAGGTGAAGCCCGAAGCCAAGCAGGAGTAGTCCGCTTCCCGGAGCGGTCCCCTTGCCGGGCACGCCGGGCGAACAGACCGGCAGATCGGGCGGAGGGGATGCAAAACGGATAATTCCGACCGGGGCGAACGGCCAATCCGATTCGGAGGGGAGCGCACCTCCCCCCCCCGGGCGAACGGCCAATCCGACGGGTGGGACGAACGATCCGGACCTTGATATTTTTCCCGGAGCGGAGAAGCCCGGATGCCCGCCTGGCCGGCGGATCAATCAAATGGAGAAAGGTTGCACGACGAAGGTCGCTGCGGCCTTTTTCCATCTTTTCGGGGTGCCGCCCCGGACCTGTTTTCGTATCGAACGAACGCCGCATGAAACGATGAATGAACTGAACCGCATCTTCCACAACAAACCCGTCAAGTTCTTCTATTTTGTCCGGAACTTTGTCCGCTATGCCGTGCCGCGGCCGCTTCTGCAGCGGCGGCTCGACGAGGTGCTCTCCGAGGTGGAGCGGCGCAGCGACCGGGACTACATCCTGCAGCGTGTGTCGTATTACAACCGCCTGCCCGAGGGGGCCACGTTGCCGGTCGAGCAGTCGAAGCCGCTCGGCGAACACCGCTTCGGAAAGGGGGTCCGCACGGCCTACTTCTTCGACTCCTACGAATTCACGCGCTGGTTCGACGACGCGCTGCGCTGGAACATGATCCCGGGGGACGTGACGCAGGTGCCCGACATCCCCTCCGTCGTCAAGAGCCGGCCCATCGCCGGGGACAACGCCAACTCCGTGCTGCTGAATCTCGACAAGTTCCGCCACTTCGTCTTCCTCAGGGACGACATCCCGTTCCGGGAGAAGGAGGACCGTGCGATCTTCCGCTGCGCGATCAACTGCCACCATCCGAACCACCACCTGCGCCGCCGCTTCATGGAGCGCTACTTCGGTTCGGCCTGTTGCGACGCCGGCATCTCGAACCGCCACGCCTCGCTGCCGCCCGAGTGGACGAAGCCCCACATCTCGATGTACGACCACCTGCGCTACCGCTACATCCTGACGATCGAGGGGAACGACGTGGCGACCAACCTCAAGTGGGTGATGTCGACCAATTCGCTGCCCGTCATGCCGCGCCCGACCTACGAGACCTGGTTCATGGAGGGGACGCTCGTCCCGAATTACCATTATGTCGAAATCCGGCCCGACTACGCCGATCTCGAGGAGTGCATGCACTATTTCAGCAGCCACCCCGAGCAGGCCGAGGCGATGATCCGGCACGCCCACGACTACATCCGTCAGTTCCGCGATCCGCACCGCGAGCGGCTCATCTCGCTGCTGGTGCTGCACCGTTACTTCGAGTGTACGGGGCAGCTGTAGGGCGGATTTCGGTTTCTTTTCAGATTTGCCGGCGACCTTTGCACAAAACGATATGCCATGAAACTGCTCATTGTCGAAGACGAACCCTCCCTGCGCGAGATCATGACCCGCACGCTCCAGCGCGAGCACTATGTCGTCGAGCAGGCCGCCGACTACGCCTCGGCGCTCGACAAGATCGCGGCCTACGACTACGACTGCATCCTGCTTGACATCATGCTGCCCGGAGGCAGCGGCCTGCGGCTGCTCGAGGAGCTCAAGCGGCAGCGTCGCCGCGCGGGCATCATCATCATCTCGGCGCGTGACTCGCTCGACGACAAGATCGAAGGGCTGGAGCTCGGAGCCGACGACTACCTGCCCAAGCCGTTCCACCTGGCGGAGTTGAGCGCCCGCATCCGCAGCGTGCTGCGCCGCCACCAGCGCGGCGGCGAGCAGACGCTCGAGGCGGGCAACGTGCGCGTCTATCCCGACAGCCGCCGTGTGGAGGTGGCGGGCCGCCCCGTCGAGCTGCTGCGCAAGGAGTATGACATTCTCTGCTACTTCATGAGCCGCCCCGGCCATACGGTCGACAAGACGACGTTGGCCGAGGCCGTGTGGGGCGACCACATCGACCAGGTCGACAACTTCGATTTCGTCTATGCCCAGATGAAGAATCTGCGGCGCAAACTCGCCGAGGCGGGGGCCGACACGGAGATCCGTGCCGTCTACGGCTTCGGCTACAAGCTCGTTCAGCCGTGAAACTCGTCTACCGGATCATCCTCCATATTTCGTGGGTGCTGTCGCTGCTGCTGGCGGCGTGGGCCCTCTTTTTCTACGTCACGCTCGTCGACGAGATCAACGACGAGACGGACGATGCCCTCGAGCACCGTGCCGAGGCGATCATCGCGCAGCAGCTCTCCGGCCGCGAGGTGATCTCGACGGCCTCGGGCAACGAGGGCTACTTCCTGAAGGAGGTTGCGCAGGAGTATGCCTCCCGGCTTTCGCACGAGCGTTACACGGACGAGGAGATCTATATTCCCGAGCAGGATGACGAGGAGCCGGCGCGCGTGCTGCGCACGATCTTCCGCGACCGCGACGGCCGCTGGTTCGAGCTGACGGTGATGACGCCGACCTTCGAGAAGGACGAGCTGCGCGAGGCGATCCTCTGGTGGATCGTCTGGCTCTATCTCTTCCTGCTGCTGACGATCCTGGCGGTCAACGTGCTGGTGCTCCACCGCACGCTGCGGCCGCTGCGCGCGCTGCTGCGCTGGCTCGACGAGTACACGGTCGGGGGGAAGAACCCGCCCCTGGCGTGCGACACGAACATCACGGAGTTCTGCCGGCTGAACGAGGCGGCGAGCCGCTATGCGGCGCGTGCCGAGCAGCTCTTCGACCGCCAGAAGCAGTTTATCGGCAACGCCTCGCACGAGATGCAGACGCCGCTGGCTGTCTGCCGCAACCGCCTGGAGATGCTGGTCGACGAGGGGGCGACCCTCACAGAGGCGCAGCTGGGCGAGATCGCCAAGGTGCAGCGCACGCTCGACTACCTCGTGCGGCTGAACCGCTCACTGCTGCTGCTCTCGAAGATCGACAACGGGCAGTTCCCCGAGACCGGGGAGGTCGATTTCAACGCCCTTGCCGGGCGCATGGCCGAGGACCTCTCGGAGATCTACGCCTCGCGCGGCATGCACCTTGCGATGCACGAGGAGGGGCGTCTGACGGTGAACATGAACCCCACGCTGGCGGCGAGTCTGGTGAGCAACCTGCTCAAAAACGCCTTCGTGCACGGCGACGCGGGGGGTGAGATCGTCGTGACGCTTTCGCCGCACGGCCTGCGCGTGGAGAACAGCGGGGCCGCGGGGCCGCTCGATGCCGCACACCTCTTCGAGCGCTTCTATCAGGGCGCGAAGAAGGAGGGATCGACCGGTCTGGGGCTCTCGATTGCCGAGGCCATCTGCCGCCTCTCGGGCCTGCGCATCGAATATGCCTACGAGGCCGGGATGCACCGCTTTACGGTGACGCTCCGGTGACGGGATGCCCGGCGGTGCCGCGTGTCCGGCACGCTTCACTTTGGTTCTTCGGCTCCGGCGCGCAACCGCAGGTTGCCGCCGAGCATCGGTGATCGGAAAGACCGGAAAACGGCTGCCTGCAGGGCAGCCGTTCTTTTTTTGCAAAAAAACCGCTCCCGGGAAGGTTGTTTCAGATTCGTTTCAGATTTCCGCCGCACCTTTGTCCCCGGAAAGATACGAAAACCCGAACGCAAAAGAGAGGCAACCATGAAAAGAACACGAATCATACTGGCCGGCATCCTGCTCTCGGCGTGGACGCTCCCGGCCGCGGCCGGCAATGACCGCCCGATCGTCGTCGGAGAGCTGCCCGCCGCGGCGCGCGAGTTCCTGCGCACCCATTTCGACGGGCTGGAGGTCTCCTACGCCAAGGTGGACGAGGCGCTCTTCGACAAGGAGTACAAGGTGGTCTTCGTCAACGGCGCGAAGGTCGAATTCCTGGAGGACGGCCTCTGGAAGGAGCTTGACTGCAAATACGGCGAGGTGCCCGCGGCGGCTGTTCCGCGGCAGATTGCCGACGAGGTGGCGCGGCTCTTTCCCGGGCGGAAGATCGTCTCGATCGACCGCGGCCGCCGCGACTACGAGGTCGGCCTGGACAACGGACTGGAGCTGACCTTCGACCGGAAGTTCCGCCTCACGGAGATGGACGACTGATTGGTCCGAAACCGCAGAGACGACACCATACAGGACAGATAATTATTGACCATTAAAACGAATTTTGACTTATGACTGCAACCACGATGAAAAAATGGATGATTTATTCCGCGGCTGCGTTGGCACTCTTCACCGCAACGGGCTGCGACAGGGAGGATGACGATGATGACCGTCTCACATACGTGCCGTCGGGTGTGGAGGAGACCTTCCGCGCGATGTACCCCCGGGCCACGTCGGTCCGCTGGTCGGACCGCAGCGGGTATATCGTGGCCGACTTCCGGGAGGACGGCACCGCGGCGCAGGCCTGGTTTGCACCGGCCGGCGAGTGGCACATGACCGATACGGACATCCGCTATGCGGAGCTGCCGCAGGCCGTGCGCACGGCGTTCGAGACGGGCGACTATGCGTCGTGGCGGGTGGATGACGTCGATCTGCTCTCGCGCCGCGGGCTCGAGACGGTCTATTCGATCGAGGTCGAGCGCGGCGAGTCCGAATACGAGCTGCTCTACGCCGAGGACGGCATCCTGTTGAGTGCCCTGCCCGACACGGACGGCGGCGACCACGCCGACATGCTCCCCTCGAACCTGCCGCAGGGGGTGCAGTCGTACCTCTCGCAGCACTATCCCGACGCCCGAGTCGTCGATACGGAGTTCGAGCGGGGTGTTTACGAGGTGGAGATCGTCGACGGACGCACGGTGCGCGAACTGCGCTTCGACGCGGACGGCAACTGGCTGGAGACGCGGACCGAGGTGCGGGTGAGCTCGCTGCCCGCCGCGGTGCTCGATGCCGTGCGCACGTCGCAGTACGGCTCGTGGCAGATCGAGGATGCGGACCTGGTCCAGACGCCCGACGGCGAGTGGTATGAGGTCGAGCTCGAGGAGCCGCGCACGGATCGCGAGGCCCGGCTCCGGGTGCGTGCCGACGGGACGATCCTCTGACCGGAGGCGATGCCGCATGATCGACGGCCCGCACTTCCCGCATCGGGAGGCGCGGGCCGTCCCCGCATGGACGGGGCTCCTATCGGACCCGTTTATGACACTATAAAATGATATGATCGAAAATGTTGTGCAATCTTGTGAAACAGTTGTATATTTGTACCAACAAATAAAATGTTACACTTAAAAACCAGATTGTCATGTTAAGCAAGAAACTGCACGAAGCGCTCAATGAGCAGATCAATGCCGAGCTGTGGTCGGCCTATCTCTATCTTTCGATGTCGGTGGACGCCGAGGCCAAGGGCCAGAAGGGCATCGCCAACTGGTTCTATGTACAGTTCCGCGAGGAGCAGGACCATGCTCGCATCCTGATGAACTACATCCTTTCGCGCGACGCCGCCGTGGCGCTCAAGCCCATCGCCGAGGTGCGCACGTCGTGGGCCTCGCCGCTGGAGATGTTCCGCGACACGCTCGAGCACGAGCAGGTCGTGACGGGCATGATCAACAACCTGGCGGCCATCGCCCGCGAGGACAAGGATTTCGCCTCGGTGAACATGCTCGCCTGGTTCATCGACGAGCAGGTCGAGGAGGAGGAGTCGGCACGCGGGATGATTCAGGCCTGCGAGGCCGTCGAGGGCAACAAGTTCGGGCTCTACATGCTCGACAAGGAGCTTGCCGCCCGCGTCTACTCGCTGGCTGCGCCCCTCGCGTCGAAGGAGTAGCCTTCCGCGTTGTCAGGTAAGCAGCGGTCCGGTTCCCGATAGCGGGAGCCGGACCGTTTTTTGTGGCCGGTACGCCTGGCGGCGGGGAGGTGCGGGCCGTGGCGCAGGCGCATCATCCTTCGGTCGGCGCATCGGGCCGGAGCTCCATGCCGAGGCGCACCATGTCGCGGCATTCGATGCCGTTTTCGATGATCGGGGCGGGGTAATATTTGCGGAAATAGTCGCGGTCGATGCCGCAGCGCACGAATCCGCAACGTTCGTAGAGGGCGATTTGTCCGGTGCCGGTCTCGCCCGTACCGATCTCCAGCCGCCGGAACCCTGCCGCGCGGGCCGTGCGGATGGCATGGTGCAGTAGCGCCGTGCCGATCCCCCGGCGCTGGCAGGCGGGATCGACGGCGATGGAGACTACCTCGGCCGTGAAGGGGCGTGTGTGGAGCAGCAGGTATTGGCCGACGGCCCGGCCGGCAAGCTGCGCGACGAAACAGCGGCTGCGGCCGACATAGTCGGCAACGGATTCCGGGCTCTCGTCGGCCAGCATCAGCAGGTCGTGCGACGGAGAGGAGGTTTCGCGGATTTCGGGATCGGGATTCATGGATGGCTTGGAAAGTCGTGTGGGATGCGGGAGGCGGTGCGGGTCGCCGGTTCAGAAGAGCGAGACGGCCCCCTCGAAGGTGAGCAGCAGGATGACGTAGCGCAGGGCCTTGCCGACGAGCATCGACGCGCCGGTGATCCAGACGTTGCTGCGCATGAGCCCCAGCACGACGGCCAGCGCCTCGCCGATCGTCGGCAGGAAGCCGAAGAAACCCATCAGGGCGCCGCGTCCGGCGAGGAACTTCCGCGCGCGGGCCAGCTGCCGCGTCGAGATGCCCAGGCGCGTGATCCACTCCGTGCGTCCGAACGTGCCGATCCAGTAGCAGGTCATGCCGCCGAGCGTGTTGCCCGCCGTGGCGGCGACGACGCACCACACGGGGTCGAGCCCCATGCGCGTGAGGACGATCATGACGGCCTCGGAGCTGAACGGCAGGATGCTCCCGGCGATGAATGCCGAGAGGAAGAGGCCCAGATAGCCCCAGTCGATGAAGAATTGCGTAACGGCTTCCATGTTGCGGTTGTCTGTCCGGTGCCGGAGGGGCTGCCGCGGTGCGGAGCGCGGTGGCTGTCCGTGCCGACTGCCGGATGGACAAAGATAGTGTTTTTTTGCGGAGTCGGGATGTTGCGGCGGGTGCGGGGTACACTTTCCCGTTGCGCGGGGTGCTCTTTTGCGTTGCGCGGGTGCTCTTTCCGGACCGTGGCGGTGCGGCGGGCGGGCGATGCGGGGGCGTCACTCTCCGATGACGGTCGCCACGATGCTGCGGCCCGAGGCCCGGTTGCGGAACTCGCAGAGGCAGATGCCCTGCCAGGTCCCCAGCCCGAGCCGTCCTTCGACGATCGGGATCGTCATCTCGCACCCCGTAAGCGTCGCCTTGGCGTGCGCCGGCATGTCGTCGGGACCTTCGAGCGTGTGGGCATAGTCGGCACACCGCTCGGGGACGAGGCGGTCGAGTATCCTTTCGAGGTCCGTGCGGACGTCGGGATCGGCATTCTCGGTGAGGGTGAGCCCGGCGGAGGTGTGGCGCAGGAAGAGGTGCAGCATGCCCGTGCGGGGCAGCGGCGGCAGGTTGGCAACGATTTCGTCGGTTACGAGGTGAAGCCCCCGGCGACGGGGACGCAGGGTGAATATGCGCTGTCGGATCATGGTTTCGGTGCGGTGTCGGCCGGAGCGTTCGGTGCATCCGGCATGCAAAGATACGAAATCCTCCGCATCGCGCGGCCTGTTTTGCCGGGAAGTCCCGGATCGGCCACTTTTTGCGACGGAACGGAGGGTCGACCCGTTTGCAGGGGCGGCGGAAAAGTCGTATCTTCGCTCTCCGTAAAGAAAAGGTTATCCGACATGAAGAAGATCATCAATCCGTGGCGCGGGCTGGAGGGCTATCGCTGTTTCGGCTGCGATCCGAACAGCCCGCAGGGCCTGCGCATGGAGTTTTACGAGGAGGGCGACGAGGTCGTGTGCCGCTGGCGGCCGCGTCCGGAGTTTCAGGGCTGGGTCGACACGCTGCACGGCGGGATTCAGGCGACGCTGGCCGACGAGATCAGCAGCTGGGTCGTCTTCCGCAAGTTCCAGACGAGCGGCGTGACGTCGAAGATGGAGGTGCGCTATCTCCGGCCCATCCATACGACCGACGATCACGTCCTGCTGCGGGCCCGCGTCGCGGAGCAGCGCCGCAACCTCGTGCGGATCGACGTGCGGATTTTCGATGCGCAGGGGGTGCTCTGCACCGAGGCGTCGTGTCTCTATTTCCTCTTCCCGAAGGAGAAGGCGCACCGCGATTTCCACTTCTGCGAGTGCGGCGTGGAGGAGACCGGCGAGTGTCGGGCGGAGGCATCCGCCCCCTCCGTTTCCTCCGCCCCTGTCCGGTAGGCCGCTCCGGCCGGCACGCAAAGCGTCAGGCTTCGATGTCGGGGGTGCGCATCTGCTCCGCCGAAACTCCGTACCGCCTGCCGTAAAGCACCCAGTAGCGGTTGGCCGTCAGGCAGAAGAGCCCGGCCGTCAGCGGCAGGGTGGTGTGCAGCACGGGGTGCTGCCCGTCGGCGACGGCCCGGGCCAGCTGCCGGATCTTCCGCACGGCAAGAAGGCGGAACGGCGTTTCGAGAATGGCCTCGCCGCTGCCCAGCATCAGCACGGCACCGAACGGATAGCCGTGCCGATGGCAGAAGAGGCGGAGCATGGCGACGGCCGTTTCGTTCTGCCGGTATTCCCGGAATCCGCAGTTGACGAGTACCGACACGACGGGGCGCCGCTTCCCCGCGTGGAGTTCCAGTGACTTGAGAAAGTCGAGCAGCCCGACGGGCAGGCTGTCGGCGTAGAGCGGAAATACGAGCAGCAGATCGCTGTATGCGTCCATCCGCCCGATGAGCTCCGCGTGGTTGCGGGCCGTGATTTCGAAATAGTCGCTCCCGGCAGGGCAGTAACGCCGGAACAGGGCGGCGTAGCGTTTGGAGTTGGATTTCGGCGCCCGCGGGCTGCCGTTGAGTATCATGATCTTTCCCACGTGGCGATGAGCTGTTTTACGGTGTCGTCGACCTCGTCTTCGCGGACGAACAGCACACGGTGTTCGGTAAAATTCATGTTCCGGGCGTTTCGGGCGACCAGCTGCCGGAAGAGCTCCTGCTCGTCGGGCGTCTCGGCCCCGTAGGCGACGATCGTCGCCCGCTTCGGTACGACGGCCCGCTGTTCGTGGTGGGTCTCGCCGTCGACCACGCGGATGAAGGCCTGCTGGACCGGAATGGCCCGCTCGAGCATGGTCTTCATGACGGTGTCGTAGCCGCCGTACCGGATGCGGCTGACATAAAGGAGCGTATCGCTTCGGGCGATCAGCGGATAGATGCGCGTGGCGTCGTCGCGGATGACGCAGCGGCCCGGGGTGCGGGTCCAGCATCCGAAGCACCCGACGCAGCGGGCGATCTTCCGTGTCGTGAGGTCGACGTATGCGGTCTTGCCGTCGTCCGGAACCGCTACGCGGAGCGCTCTGTCGGTAAGGATCAGTCTCATGCGGTGTCTCTTGTCGTATCCGAAGCGGGCAGGGATACAAAAAACGCGCCGCAGCGGATCACGGTTGCGGTCTGTTGCGGCGCGGTGTGGCGCGGGTGTCCTGCACGGCCGCGCCTCGGATCGAACCCGGAACGGCGGGTGCAGGGTGCTGTCGGATCTATTCGAGGTGCTTCAGGCAGGCGGCGACGTGCTCCTCGATGCGGCGCAGGATGGCCTCCGGGTCGGATGCCTCTGCCGCCTTGACGAACGGCTCGCCGGTGATCTTCTCGTAGAGCTCGACATAGCGGTCGGTGATGCCCGCGACAATCTCGAGCGTCATCTCGGGAACCTGCTGCCCCTGCTGTCCCTGGAAACCGTTGGCCATGAGCCATTCGCGGACAAACTCCTTCGAGAGCTGCCGCTGCCGCTCGCCCCTGGCCAGGCGCTCCTCGTAGCCCTCGGCGTAGAAGTAGCGCGACGAGTCGGGGGTGTGGATCTCGTCCATGAGGTAGATGACCCCGTCCCTCTTGCCGAATTCGTATTTCGTGTCCACGAGGATCAGCCCCATGCGGGCGGCGATTTCGCAGCCCCGGCGGTAGATCGCCCGCGTGTAGCGCTCCAGCTGTTCGTAGTCCTCGCGGCTCACGAGCCCCGAGGCGATGATCTGCTCCTTCGAGATATCCTCGTCGTGGCCGGCCGCGGCCTTCGAGGTCGGGGTGATGATCGGCTCGGGGAAGCGCTGGTTCTCGACCATGCCGTCGGGCATCTCCACGCCGCAGATCGTGCGCCGGCCGGCCTTGTACTCGCGCCAGGCATGGCCCGAGAGGTAGCCCCGGATGACCATCTCCACCTTGAACGGCTCGCACTTGCGGCCGACGGTGACCATCGGGTCCGGCACGGCGATCTTCCAGTTCGGAAGGATGTCGGCCGTCGCGTCGAGGAACTTGGCGGCAATCTGGTTCAGAACCTGACCCTTGTAGGGAATGCCCTCGGGCAGGACGACGTCGAAGGCCGAAATGCGGTCGGTCACCACCATGACCAGGTACTTGTCGTCGATGTCGTAAACGTCGCGGACCTTGCCGGTGTACTTGCTCTTCTGACCCTCGAAGTGAAAATCGGTGCGTGTGATAGCGTTCATTGTGTTTGCAGGTTTACTGCCTGCAAAAATAGATGTTTTTGTGCGAATAAGGAATCTTTTCGGGGATTTTTCTGCATGGCCGCCCGCAGGGCTTCGTTACGCCACCGGGGACTTTCGGCCGGGAGCCATTCTCCGTCACGCCGCCTTTCGGTCGGGAGCCATTCTCCGGTGCATGCCGCCTGGTGTCCGGGCCCCGTTCAGCTGCCGGAGGCTTTCGGTCGGAAACCATTCTCCGTTCCGGCGCCGTCCTCCGGCCGGGAGCCGCTTCCCGCGGGCGGGTCGGGAAGGGTGCCGCCGCGTCACTTCCGCTCCTTGATCCAGCCCCCGCGATAGGCCGCCAGCAGCTGCAGCAGGTCGTCGATCTGCCGTTGCAGCTCCTTGCCGATCGTCGTGTCGCGCACGGTGATGCGGTCCGTCATTGCCTCGACGATCATCTTCGTCGAGATGATGTCCCGCCCCTCCTCGACGGCCTTGACGCTCGACTCGAAGGGTTCGTGCTGCACGAGCTGCAGCCCGTGCGAATTGAAGATCAGCGTGTAGCCCGCAATGCCCGTTTCGGACTGGTAGGCCTTCGAGAAGCCGCCGTCGATCATCAGCAGCCGTCCGCCCGCCTTGATCGGGCTCTCGCCCTTGCGCGTCTTCACGGGCACGTGCCCCGAGATGATGTGCGACCGCTCCGGGTCGAGATCGAAGGCGGCGAGAATCCGGCGGCACATCTCGGTATCCTCCATGTGCTTGTAGTAGGCCCCCTTCTCCTCGTGCTGGGCCCGCTTGTCCTCGATCAGGTAGCGCTCGAAGGTCGCCATCTTCGACTTGTCGAAGAACGGCGAGTCGGGACCGCACCACAGGTACCACATGTAGTCGAGCGCCCGCTCGCGGCTCTGCTGTCCGTTGCCGCCGAAGTAGGCCTCGCGCGCCAGCAGGTCGAGCCGGTCGAGCAGCGCACGCCCCGCGTAGGACTTGCCGTCGATCAGTACGCTCTTGAACTCGCCGTCGTCGGTCATCGGGATCGAGGCGTGGTACATCAGATTCGAGTTGACGGCCAGGTAGATGCTCCCCTTCAGGTAGAGCAGGCGGATGTGCTTCTGCAGCTTGTAGCTGTTCAGGAACGAGGCCTGCAGCGTGCGGATCAGCCGCTCCTCGGCCGGGGTCAGCGCGTAGGGGTTTGCCGGGTCGACCGTCGGGAAGTCCGCGTCGCGGAGCGGGTACTCCTCGCCGTCGAGCCGGATGGTGCCCCGCTTGTAGTCGATCTGCTCGAGCAGCAGCCGCGACGACATGCCGTATTCCGGATGGCGCTTGATGAGCTGCCCCTCGATCTTGAACTGCAACACCGTGATGGCCTTGTGCATCTGGCTCGTCAGCAGCGTGTCGCGCTCGTTGCCTCCGGTGTCGGGCATCGACTTGGGCCTGTAGGGCGCGCAGGGGGTGTTGTAGTACTCCATGGCGAAGCGGGCCAGCGGCAGCAGGTTGATGCCGTAGCCGTCCTCCAGCACGTCGAGGTTGTCGTAGCGCGCCGACAGGCGGATGACGTTGGCGATCGAGGCCGTGTTGCCGGCCGCGGCACCCATCCAGAGGATGTCGTGGTTGCCCCACTGGATGTCGTAGCGGTCGTATTGCGCCAGCGTGTCGAGGATGATGTGCGGCCCGGGCCCGCGGTCGAAGATGTCGCCGATGATGTGCAGGCGGTCGATCGTCAGCCGCTGGATCACGTTGCTCATGGCGATGATGAAGGCGTCGGCCCGGCCGATCGCGATGATCGAGTTCAGGATGCCGTTGAAGTAGTTCTGCTTGGAGGAGCCCGGCGAGTCCGACTCGTGGAGCAGCTCCTGGATCACGTAGGAGAAGTCGGGCGGCAGCATCTTGCGCACCTTCGAGCGGGTGTACTTCACCGAGACGGCGCGGCACACCTCCGTGAGCTGGTTGAGCGTCACCTTGTACCAATCGTTCAGGTCGGCTTCGCGCGCCTTGATGAGCCGGAGCTTCTCCTCCGGATAGTAGATCAGCGTGCACAGCTCGCTCATCTCCGACTCACGCAGCGTGTTGTTGAACACCTCGTGCACCTTCTGCCGGATGACCCCCGAGGCGTTCTTCAGCACGTGGCGGAAGGATTCGTACTCCCCGTGGAGGTCCGTCAGGAAGTGTTCGGTCCCCTTCGGGAGGTTCAGGATGGCTTCCAGGTTGATGATCTCGGTGCTCGCATCGGCAATGGTCGGGAACTTCTCAGACAGCAGTCCGAGATACTTCAAGTCGGCGGCGGTGTAGGCCGCATCTGCGGAGGTGCTCATGGACGGTCGCTCAAATTTTTTACTAAAGTAGCGGATATTTCCCAAAGCGCCAAACATTTCCGCCAAAACCCACGTCGATGGAGTAGTGCCGGATGCCGGGCGGACGAGGCAAAACCGAAGATGGAACGGTGGATGTCGGGAAGGTGCGGAGGCAATCGAGAACAGCTTTTGTGAAGGCGACAGCTGGTTTTGTCACTGTTTTCGTGGTCCGGTTCCCTTGGGAACAGGCAGGGTATCGGTTCGGGGTTCGATCGTGGATAGGGCTTTCCTCTCCTGATACTGTGTTGCGTTTGGAGGAAACTTGATTTTTCTTATCTCTTGTTCCGGTGCTTTTTCAAGACCTCTTCTCTGGACTCGAAGTTTTGTTTGCCCGACAAGGCCCGTTCTTCGGCTTTGCGCTGTCGGATGCGTCCGACCCAATCCGGTGCTATTTCAATCGAGACAATCCACGCAACCTGCATGAAGCAGTACAGCAGCGTTTGCGTGGAAAACGAATAGTGCATTTCGGCCGGGAACAGTCCGTTGTAGGTTGCCAAAGGGACGAATGCATTGACGATCAGCATCAAGGCCTCCGTTTCCCGTTGCCGGCGCGTATATCCGAGGTGTTTCCGGGCGATCAGGATTAAAAGCACGTTGACCCCGAGCAATGTCCAGACGATTGGCCACGGTTTGATAACCGCCTCCGGCTGCGAGTTTGCGATGAACCAGGCCGGAATAACCGGAGCCAGTCCGTTGATCAGCAGCGTGAAAACCTTGAAAACCATCGTGAAGCCTATTTGCTCTTGAATCCAAATATAAGAAAATATCTCGAAATTCCCGATTATTTACGAGAATTGTTATTTGAGCATAATTCATTGTACTGGCGAAATTGTGGACGGGAACGACATCGACCGTTGCCCGCTGTGCGGCGTTGCACTCAATGAGGAGGGTGTATATCCGAAGTGCGGGTACCGCAAGAAGAAGTAGCCGTCACACTCTGTGGATAGGGTAGTCGGGTCCCGAAAATCGAGATCCGACTATTTTATTCTGTTGGAAACTTCCAGAAGAATATGATATATTTTGCGCAATATAGATTGTTGTTCGAAAATACACCTATCAATGTAATGTCCGATTGCCTTATCCCAGTTTGGTTTGCAATTCAGGCTTCGAGTTGTATCGGTATCAAAGATGATGTGTGTAATCATCCACAAACAGAGTTGGCTTCGTTTTTTACGACTGATTTTGCCCTGCGGGCATATCATAGCCATCTCCCATTTGAGAAGAGTCGAACCCTGCCGATTTTAATCTTTGTTTGCAGGTTGGGGCTATTTGCCGACGCACCATAATATTCTCATTGATTATCAATGTCTTATGTCTTAAAAGGTAGACTACTCAAAAATTTACTTGTTTTTTTGCGAAAAATCGAAGATTTAACGTTTTTTTTCATCTGCTCCCTCCGAACAGAGGGAAAAGAGGCAAAAACAGCCCTTTCGGGCCCCGACAGACCTCGTCTGCAAAGATAGGGCATGTCGGGGTTTATTTCGCCAAAACGGGCTGTAAAATCGAGCATGGATTCACGGATATTTTTGGGTTCCGAGTAAGGTATTTTGTGCTTGATTGGAATGGCCGTTTGGGACTGACCTTTACAACCGGATTGTTTATAAGAATTGCAGCCAAAAGAAAAATGGCTGAGACCATTTAGCCATGGCGCAGCCATCTCTTTTCTTCCCTTAATTTGACTTTACTTTAATGAACGTATATATGAATACGGGGATAAAGTAAAGTTGTGGCAATCCGTCGAGCCATACCATCAGAAGAAAACCATATTTGGCCGGATCTCCTCAATCATCTTTTGCGGCACCTCACACTCCCGGGCGATCTCCGGCCATCCGGATGCCGCCTGGCAAACCTCGTCGATAATCCGTGCGGCATTCTTGATATTGTTCTTGGCTGCGCATTCGAGCAGGTCGTCTTTGGTGATGCTGCTGAATTTGCCGTTTATCGACATCTGGTGGGCCGAGGTCCACTGGCCGTCGGGATTGTAGGCGTAACCCATGTCGTAGGCCGGAGAAAGGTGCCATTCCCCGCCTCTGTCCATCAGGAAAGAGATGTTCTTCGTGTGGTCGTCCTGATTGCGCACCACGACATTGAACACCATTCTGCGGAACATCTCCTGCGCCTCCTTGTATGTGAGCCGCAGCCCGCGCATTACGGCGAACGCCTGTTCGTAGGAGTAGGCCCTGAGGAGCCGGTAATCGAAGTGCGCTATGCCGCAGAGCGTCTGCATATGCACTTTTGCACCGTTTATCCGGTCGAACCGCTTTGTCAGGAAATGTGCCCTTCCGTTCTCCTCGATCAGCGAGCATTCCGCCATGTCGATGCCGCATTCCTTCACAAGACGTGAGAAGGAGTATTCCAGACGCCCGAAGTTCTCCGTCTCCCTGAATCCGGCCGTGGCGGATACGCCGTCCAGCTTGATGATGTAGTAGTCGAACCCGTCGGGAGCCTCGACCTGTCCCGAACGGATCTCTCCGGTGGCTTTGTTGTAGGCAATGATTGCCTTGGCCCGTTGCCCGCCGGCAGAGGTGCCGAGGCGCAGAATTTCTGCAATGGCAGCCTTTTTGTCGGAGCTGATGTTCACATTGAAACTTGATTTGTCGGCAAGGGCTTCTCTGGCTACATCCACCAGAGAATCGACCTCTATCCGGATGTCCGTATCGACTGCGTCGATGGCCGGCTCGAATTCAAGGGCTCCCATGCATCGTTTGCCCAGAAAACAAAGCGTCTCGATCGCATTGCCGCTGGTCCGGCCCGTCAGGGTCAGCCACTTCTCAAAGAGGGCCCGGCCGTATGTATCCGGCAGGGAGTCCGCTAGCATTCCGGGCAGGCCTTTGAAGGTCGTTTTGTTGAGCTCCCCGAAACTGTACACACGTCCCTTCCTTACGGGCATCATCAGCGGTGAAGGCTCTATGCCCTGTCGCACAAAGTCCGGATCGTACTCGAACTGTGCGATTCCATATCTTTGGTCCCAACGTACCGAGCCTATGGGCTGGCCGTATAGATTGACACGAGCTACGTCTACCATTCCGATTCCTCCTTATTCTCTTTTGTGTAACCTTTGGATGCCCGTTTGCGCTTGGGCTTGTTTACTTTGCTGGCCAACTCGTAGTATTCATTCGGGCTCAACTGTTCCTCCTCGACGAGCGGGATGAAGATGTCGAGCTTGCCCAAGGTGCGCAGGACGCGGATCAGCGACTCGAAGTTCTTTATCTCTCCGTCTTCCATGCGTTTTATGGTGGAGATGGAGACACCGCTCTTGTCTGCCAGCTCGGCCTGCGACATGTTCTGCTTCAGGCGCACTGTTTTTATTTTGGCTGCAATCCTGTTGCAAAGCTCGGTATCTGTCAGTATGTATATATTATTCAACATATCAAATCTGATACTTGTTGCAACAAATATAATAATAAAAGTTCACAAATGAAATTTTGTTGGGGGATGATTTAGGTGCTAGTCAACTTATATGTCGTGAAATTTGTTGTTTGGTGTGTTTTGCTCGGAGATATCTTTTGCCGCCAAAAGAAAAATGGCTGAGACCATTTTCATGGCGTAGCCATCTCGCCTCTTCCCTCATTTTGACTTTACTTTAATGAACCTTTTTACATCGCATTATTTCTTCACTTTTCCAAAAGATTTGGCATTATAAATACACACTTTTTCATAGGAATAATTCTTTTAATTCTACACTATACCATTATTCAGTATCGTCATTTGTACTGGTTTGAAGAAGCTGTCGTATATTGAAAGCAACTTTAATTTATCCCCGTATTTATATAATAAATATATACGTTAGATTAATTACACGATGACCGACTCCAGATCTAATGAGGATAAGATTCTCCTAATTGAGTGGTGTGACGGATAGGTAGGTCTTATATTATAAAAGATTTGGGGACAGAACTTTATGGCAACTATGTGGAAATAAACTTCGTGGAAAATGATGTAGGCAATATGATATTGATTCCATTTGGCATTTTCATCCAATTTCAATATCCTGAAGGAGAAACTCAACATCGCCAAGATCACCTTCACGAGCGGTGTGAATGCGGCTTCGGCGGAGTTTGTGACCAAGAACGACATTGACCGCTGCCCGCTGTGCGGCGTTGCACTCAACGAGGCGGGTGTATGTCCCAAGTGCGGGTATCGCAAGAAGAAGTAGTCGTCACACTTTGTGGATAGGGTAGTCGGGTTCCGAAATTCGGCCCCGACTTTTTATCTATGCAAGTGATATAATCCGTTAAAAATCTTTACTAAATAGGATTTATACTTTTGTAGTCAAAATGACAAAAGTTATCAAGATACAGCCTTCTCTTTCCTTTCCTCATTTGTATGCATTTAACTCTAATATTGGTACTGCTAATGTGTGGAATCAATAGTATTTAACGAGAAAATGATGAAAAGGCTATTTCTGTTTTTTTACAAAACTATTCTACAGAGTGGTTCTATAAGCATTCGCCAGTAGATATTTCTAATACTTTTCTGTAAAAAAATTGTCCTTTTGTAGGCAGGACCGCCTTCATCTGCTGGCCAGCATGGGGCTCAACTATTTTGAGATTTTTCTGTCGAATATTACTTTGATCATGACAAAAAACCAAGAAGAGATGTAACAATAATATTGAACTTCGAGGCGCTGATTATGGTAATTATTTTAAAAGATACTAGTCATATATTATGCATGATATTTTTGCAGAGAAAAGGTGAAACCTATATGTTTTAACTACAATCTTTGTATAGTTTTATTGGTCTAGACTATAAATTTTTCAAGAATTATCGTTATGGTGTTTCTATTATATGATAAATTTTATTTGTTATATTTATCCTTCCATTCTGTTACACAACGAAGTCTATGGCTATCCTCAATAGTCGCAGCGCCATTTGAGCTACCATCAAATCTTATTTCACCCTTATGAGCTCCAGAATCATCACATAACTCAAATTTACCATGTGCTGTATCAATCGAAATAAATTGATATTTATTGTTTTTCTTTATGCTGAATATTCTAGAGACCTTTGTGTTGCCATGATTTTTTTCAAGTCCTTCTAACTCAATTTCACGATGATAATAATTTACATCGCAAATTAATGCACCGATATACTCAGAATAAGCTTTTAAATTCTTACCTTGGTGCCGAATTACAATATTGTTATGTTCTGATACTATTGTCTCATCGTTAGCATCTTTCCAATTCGTAGACTTTAATTCCATAAATTTACAATGGGGCAAACCTAGGTTATTATTACCATTTGGACTTATATGGGATTGAAGATCGATCAATTCTTGTCGTAAGATTTCTATAATCTTATTACGGCATGGCATAACTCCATTGCTTCCATTCCAATCAATTTCTTCAGGATGTTCGTAGTAAAACGCGCAATGCCACCTTTCCCAAGTTTCTTGATTATGAACATAATCTGTCGATGGATGACCTTCATACCCATAGCCTCCATGACTTTTGGGCTCTGACATAGCTTCAAACATAGAAATGTCATCAATTAATTTTTGGGGGTATGCACATGCTTGAAGAGCTGTAATATAAGTCATATCTACACCTTCCCAATATG
>ERZ809276.249-NODE-249-length-21577-cov-8.569139_pt1 | contig 21577 bp, 16 predicted proteins | sample MGYA00520512_ERZ809276 | MGnify/ENA primary metagenome ERZ809276 (study PRJEB31576, sample SAMEA3212661) | Homo sapiens | biome: human-gut; feature: human gut; material: fecal | place: Sweden | collected 2012 ...
AATGCAGTTGTTGTTTCCATAGTGTTTGAAAAGGATTTTGATTGTTATTTGATTTGATTTCTATTCGCCTGTCTGATCCATTTTGCGGATGGGGTCGAACGACCGCGTGGCCATCTCGAAGCCGGCGTTCTTGAAGAACTCCACGAAGGTGAGTCGCATCGGGTGGACGAACGACGAGATGGTCGACATGAAGAGGTTGATGCCGTGGCCGATGAGCAGGATCGGGATCATCACCAGCAGCCGCACGAAGATGTTCGCGCCCTCGGGCACGAAGCCCTCGGCCAGCGTGTTGAAGACCAGTGCCAGCACACCGCCCGAAAGTCCGATGGCAAACAGACGGATGTACGACAGCACGTCGCTCAACAGCCCCGTGATGTTGTTGTAGAGGTCCCACAGTCCGGCACCGGCATTGATGAGCGGATTGCGCTTGACGTTGTTGAGCAGCAGCAACAGCACGAAGCCGATGCCCAGCGCCACGTAGAAGGCCACCGATCCGGCCGTGAAGCCCGGGATGGTGATCGAGGCCATCGGAAGCGCCACGCCCAATACGCACGTCAGAAGAATGACGAACCAGCCGATCTGGCCGAAGGCCTGCGCGATGCCGAAGCAGCGCGTCGTCGTCCAGATGTTGAGCGCCATGCCGAAGAGGATCTGCACCAGACCGATCACGAGCGAGATGATGAAGAACTTGCCCTGGAAGTCGAAGAAGGGAATCGAGGGGAAGTACTGCGCAAGGCTCAACCCGAAGAACGAGCCGCAGATGCCGCCGAAGACGATCGTCGCAATGGCGCAGAGCGTGGCGAACCATGCCGCACGGCGCATCATGCCCGGCTCGCGGAACTTGCGCAGCATCACCAGTCCGGCAGCCAGCAGCACGAGGCCGTAACCGGCATCGTTCAGACAGATGCCGAAGAAGAGCATGTAGAACGGCGCGAAGAAGGGCGTCAGGTCCAGCGTGCCGTACTTCGGACGCGCGTAGAGGTCGCCGATCATCTCGAAGATCCGCGCGAAGCGGTTGTTCTTCAGCTTGACGGGCGTATCGTCCTCGGGCGTCGGGTCGCTCTTGAGGTAGATCACGTTGGGATACTCCTCCAGCAGCGCATCCACGCGCGCCGAGGTCTCCGTCTCGGCCCAGCCTTCGAGCACGAGCAGCGTGCCGTCGGCAGCCCGCGCGGCCGACTCCTCGACACGCACTCCCTGCAGGCGTTCGCGCAGCGACGCCCCGTAGGCGGCCAGCAGCTTCTCCGAAGCCGCCACGCGCGAGAACTCGGCGTCGAGCGCCGCGAGCTTCGCACGGGCCTCCCCGATGCGACGTTCCACCTCGCGGATATCCATCGTCGGGGTCTTCATCTCCTGCGCATCGAACGACACCTCCTCGCCGGGAGCCGTCACCACGACGAACCACACGGTCGAATCGGCCCGGTTGATAACCTCGAGCGGGTACTGCGCGCGCCATTCGTCGGCATTCTTGTCAAAGATGTTCGCCTGCGTGAAGAAGCAGCGCACGACGACACCCCGTTCGGCGAGCGTCCGCAGCCGTCCGGCGTCGAACGCACCCCACGGGCGCAGCTCGTCGGCGGACTTTTCGAGACGGCCGATCTCGGCGCCGAGCGCCGCGGCTTCGTGCTGCGCGGCGGCATAGTGTTCGTAGGCCTCGGCACCCGAAGCGAACGGCGCAGCCTGCCCGTTGCAACGTGCAGCATCGGCACGGAACGTCTTGAGGAACTCCGCGGCCTTCGTCGTGCCCTCGATGTCGAGCAGCAGCTGACGGTCCTCGTCCGAGGGTTCCCAGCCCGTGGTCGTGATGTCCACGAGCCCGAGTTCACGCAGCCGGTCGATGAAATCGCCGCTCTGCGCCGCATAGAGCACAAAGTCGTATTTCGACATTCTCGCTATCATAACATCGCGCCCTCCCCGGCGTGCTGCTGCTTGTTCTTGACGATCTTCTGCGAGGACTTCGAGAGGTTCTCCTCATCCTCCATGAAGCGCTTGATCTTGCGTATGGCGTCCTCGTACCCGGGTATCTGCACCTTTTCGTACAGGTTCACCTTCTGAGTGGTCTTGCGGCGCGCACGGTCCAGCAGCTCCATTCTGCGGTTGTAGACCTCGTATTCGAGGCCCAGCCGTGCCAGCCGCTTGAGAACGTCCACCCCGTCGGCGAACCAGACGGGCGAGGAGAAGAGGTCGTAGGGTTTCTCCTCGAAGCGGACATCCTGCAGCACGGGCGTGCGTACTCCGGCGATCTTCTGCGTCGAAAGCTCGACGTCGGCGATGCGCAGGAGCCCGCTGTCGAACTCGCCCCACAGCGACACCATGTAGTCGTACTCGCCCTTCAGGGCATCGAGACGACGGCGGTAGTCCTGGGCCGAATCCTTCGCCTTCTTTACCTCGGAACGCAGGGCCGACTCCTTGCTCTTGATCGTAGGGAGTGCCTTTTGCCGCATTTTCAGCTGCTTGCCCAACTCGCCCAGCGAGGTCTTGTTGTATTGGAACTTGATTGCCATCGGTTAGGCCTCCTTCCAGTACTTCTTGATAAGCTCCTCCTTGATGGCGACCTCCTCCTTGGAGAAGTATTTCGAGAAGAGCGTCCACGCCGTGTCGAGCATCTGCGTGATGTCGATGTTCACGTCGATCGAGAGCAGCTTCTCCGAATAGTCGTGTGCGAAACGGATCGTGCGCTCGTCGTAGTCCGAGAGGTCGAAACCGTTTTCGAGTTTCGTCTTGGCATTGGCCGCGTCGGCGTACAGACGCACGCAGGCATTCATCACCTGCGGGTGGTCCTCACGCGTCTTCTTGCCGATGACCAGCTGCTTGAGTCGCGACAGCGAACGGAACGGGTCGACGATCACGCGGCCCGTGTCGGTGTCGTTGCGCAGGTAGAGCTGGCCCTCGGTGATGTAACCCGTGTTGTCGGGCACGGCGTGCGTGATGTCGCCGCCCGAGAGCGTCGTCACGGCGATGATCGTGATCGATCCGCCGTTGGGCAGCTGCACGGCCTTCTCGTAGATCTTCGCCAGGTCCGAATAGAGCGAACCGGGCATCGAGTCCTTCGAGGGGATCTGGTCCATACGGTTCGAGACGATGGCCAGGGCATCGGCGTAGAGCGTCATGTCCGTCAGCAGCACCAGCACCTTCTCGCCCTTGTCGACGGCGAAGTACTCGGCGGCCGTCAGCGCCATGTCGGGAACGAGCAGACGCTCGACGGGCGGGTTCTCCGTCGTGTTGACGAACGAGACGATGCGGTCGAGCGCTCCGGCGTTCTCGAAGACCGACTTGAAGTAGAGGAAGTCGTCGTTGGTCAGACCCATGCCGCCGAGGATGATCTTGTCGGCCTTGGCGCGCAGCGCCACGTTGGCCATCACGGCGTTGTAGGGCTGGTCGGGGTCGGCGAAGAAGGGGATCTTCTGGCCCGTCACGATCGTGTTGTTGAGGTCGATGCCGGCAATACCCGTGGCGATGAGCTCCGACGGCTGGATACGCTTGAAGGGGTTGACCGTCGGGCCGCCGATCTCGCGCTCCTCGCCCTCGACGATCTCACCGCCCTCGAGCGGCTCGCCGTAGGCGTTGAAGAAGCGGCCTGCGAGGTTGTCCGAGACGCGCAGCTTCGGCGGCTCGCCGTGAAAGATCACCTCCGAGGCGGTCGAAAGGCCCTCAGTACCGGCGAAGACCTGCAGCGTGACGTGCTCGCCCATGATTTTCACCACCTGCGCCAGCTTGCCGCCCACGGTGGCCAGCTCGTCGTTGCCGACGCCCTGCGCACGCAGCGTCACGGTCGCCTTGGTGATGTTGTCGATCTTGGTATATATCTTCTGAAAAGCTCGTGTTGTCATGGTCTATTTCGTTTTTTCACCCACATATTGTTCGATCTGCTTCAGGTAGCCGTTGAACTTCTCCGACTGCCACTCCGAATAGTTCATCTGGCGGAAGAGGTTGATCAGACCCTTGAAGAACTGCGAGCACTGCTCGAAATCGGAGAATCCGAAATCCTTGCGGCAGATGTCGAGCACCATCTTGTACATCATCTTCTGGCGCTCGATCGGGCAGTTGGCGTCGATCTCGTCGAAGGCGTCCTGCTGCAGGATCACAAAGTCGATAAGCTCCGACTTCCAGAAGCGCTCGTGGTACTCGACCGGCACGCCGTCGTCACCGAGGATGTTGATCTGGTCGTTGGCCTCCTTGCCGCGCTGGACGATCGTCTTGCCGGCATAGACCGCATCCACCCAGTCCTTCTCGATGTGCTCGTCGAGGAAGGCCCGGATCTCGGGATACTCCAGGTACTTCGAGTAGGACTCCAGCGGGTCGATGGCCGGGTAGCGCTTCGAGTCGGCACGTCCCTGCGAGAGGGCGTAGAAGCAGCGTGCGGCCTTTTTCGTCGACTCCGTGACGGGCTCCTTGAGGTTACCGCCCGCGGGCGAGACCGTACCGAGGAAGGTCACCGAACCGGTCTGGCCGTTGTAGAGCTTCACCAGACCGGCGCGCGAGTAGAAGTTCGAGATAATGGCCGAGAGGTCCATCGGGAAGGCGTCCTGGCCGGGCAGCTCCTCCAGACGGTTCGACATCTCGCGCAGCGCCTGCGCCCAGCGCGACGTCGAGTCGGCCATGACGAGCACCTTCAGGCCCATCGAACGGTAGTACTCGCCGATGGTCATGCCCGTATAGACCGACGCCTCACGCGCCGCAACGGGCATGTTCGACGTGTTGCAGATGATGATCGTGCGCTCCATGAGCGTGTGACCCGTGTTGGGATCGATCAGCTCGGGGAACTCCTTGAAGATCTCGACCACCTCGTTGGCACGTTCGCCGCAGGCCACCATGATGATGACGTCGGCATCGGCCTGCTTCGAGATGGCGTGCTGAAGCACCGTCTTGCCGGCACCGAACGGCCCCGGGATGAAGCCCGTACCGCCCTCGGCCATCGGGTTGAAGGTGTCGATGGCGCGCACGCCCGTCTCCATGACGCGCGAGGGGCGCGGCTTCTCCGTGTAGCAGCGGATGGCCTGCTTGACAGGCCACTTCTGCACCATCGTGATCTCGTGGTCGACGCCGTCGGCATCGGTCACCACGGCCATCGTGTCGGTCACCTTGTACTTGCCGGCCGGAGCCACGCTCTTGACCGTATACGACCCCGTCATCGTGAAGGGGACCATGATCTTGTGGGCGATCCACTTCTCCTGCACCTCGCCCAGCCACGACGCCGCCGAGACGCGGTCGCCGGCCTTGGCCAGCGGCTTGAACTCCCACTCGGCCGCAAAGTCGATCGGCTCGGTCACCGAACCGCGCGCGATGAAGAGACCCTCCATCTTCTCGAGGTCGTTCTGCAGACCGTCGTAGTTGCGCGACAGCAGACCCGGCGCCAGCGTCACCTCGAGCATGTGACCCTCGAACTCGACCCGGTCACCGATCTTCAGACCGCGGGTGCTGTCAAAAACCTGGACATAGGCGTCGTCGCCCATGACCTTGATGACCTCGGCCATCATTCTGGTATTCCCCGCGTACACGTAGCAGATCTCGTTCTGGCCCACGGCGCCGTCGGCCTTGACGATGACGATGTTGGAGATGATACCGTTTACTCGTCCTGTTGTTTTCATCGTATGTGTTTGTTGTATTATTCCTGTTCAATGAACTTGCGACCGTCGAGCCCGGCGACGAGCCGGTCGAACATCTCCCGGCCGCGCGCGGCGTCGAGCCGCATCCAGCGGGCCACGATGTTGATCCGCACCAGGTAGGAGAGGATCGCGGCGATGTCGAAATAGTCGAACGTCGCCAGCTCCAGGGACTCGTTCCAGCGGATCAGGTCGATCTTGTGCTCCTTCTCGACGAGGTTGGCCTCGTCGTTCACCGCGGCGATCACGGCGTCGATGTAGGGCAGCTCGCCCCGCAGTCCGAAGTCGGCGGCCGAGCTGCGCTGCAGCTGATCGACGACATCGCCTCCGCCGACGGTCACCTCCTCGACCGGACGCCCGGCGGCACGCGCCGTGACGGCGGCCGCGACGTTGCGCAGCGTGCGGTCGAAGGCCGACCACGCACGCAGGAAGCGGCAGCCCTGCTTCTCACAGACGGCGTAGTAGGCGCCGAAGAGCGCCTTCTCGAAACGCTGCGCCGTGTCGATCTCGGCGGCCTCCTCGCCTTCGGGATCGGCATAGGCGCGCAGCACCTGCTGCACGGCGTCGGGCAGCAGGCGGGGCGAGCGCAGCTCCTCGGCCAGCTCGTCGGGCGTGAGGTTGCCCAGCCCTTCGCTGACCGTACGTCCGGCGTGCAGCGCCGCAAGGTGCTCGCAGTCGTAGTAGGTGTAGAGCAGCCGCACCTGACGGGCATCGGCCCGGCTCACCCCCTCGAGGATCTCGGAGACGATGGCCCGGGCGTCGAACCCCTTGGCGTCGGCTTCGAGCGTATACTCCCGAAGTCCGGCCACCAGGCAGTAATAGTTGCTACCGAACATGCCCGCTACGCCTTAAAGAGCATTTCGGAGACCTTCTCGCGGAGGTATTCGCCCAGCAGCGCCTCGACGTCGGCATCCGAGAACGAGATGTAGTAACCGCCGTCCTTGGCGCCCACGCGGAATCCGCTCTTCACATCCTTCGAGTAACCCACCTCGACGCCTGCGGCGAGCAGTTCAGCGGCGCACTTCGTGAAGGCGGCGTCGAGCTTCGCACGCTCGGCCTCGGGCAGCAGGGCCTTGAGCTCGACCTTGCCCGAATCGGCACCGTTCCAGTTGCGGGCCACGGCCACGAGCATCTCCTTGATGAAGGCGGGGTCCACGACGGCCTCCTGCACGCCCTTCGCCGTCGCCTTGGCGACGATCAGCGAGGCGATCTCGGTCTTGATTTTGGCCACGGCCTGCTTGCCGGCCAGCGTGATCTCGGTCATGGTGTTCTTTTCGACATCCTCGGCCTTCACCTGTGCCTTGCGGACGATCTCGTCGGCCTGGGCACGCGCCTCGGCAAGGATCTTCCCGGCTTCGGTACGGGCCTCGGCCACCAGCCGGTCGGCCTCGGCGCGCCCTTTTTCGAGCCCCTCGTCGTAGAGTTTCTGGGTCAACTGTTGAAGTTTGTTTTCCATAGCGTTATGATGGTTTTAATTATCGTTTTCAGTTTGCGCACACAAATATATAAAAGATTCTTCAAGAATCGGGGACTGAACTAACAAATTATTCCGCTTTTGACAAAACAAAACACACGCAGCGAAACTCCGGACACGAAACGGACGGCCCTTGAGCCGTCCGTTTCCCCCAAAAAACCGTGTCTAACCCCCGGAGTAAACCCCGGGACGTTGTCGATGTGACCACATATCACATGCTACACGCGCAAATGTAATAAAAAAATTACTCCCCTTTTCGTTTTTTCAGTAAACATTTTTACTATTTCGGCATTTCAGACTACGCAATCGGCAAAAAAGGACAATCGCAGATCATCCATGAGAATGGAAACCTCATCCGGTCCTCGGGCCCAAATACGGCAGGGCGTCTCCGGAGGCCGGAGAAAGCCTCATCAAGTAAATCATTTTACTTTCGATGCCAGATTGAATAATTTTATTAAATTTGTAACAGGCAACAAACTAAACATTTTAATCAAACCAAAATCCGACATGAAGATGCTGAAACTTCTCGTCCCGACGCTCCTGCTGCTCTGCACGGCAGGCTGTCGCCGCGACGACGATGCGGCCGTCCGGGCGCTGGCCCGCCGCATCATCCCGGAGCAGGAGGCCCGCTTCCGCTTTGAACACCTCGCCGACACGGGCGACTCGACCGACCGCTTCGAGCTCGAATCGCGCGGCGGACGGATCATCATCCGCGGCAACAACTCCAACTCGATTGCCGTGGGGCTGAACCACTACCTGAAGAACTACTGCCTGACGACCGTTTCATGGTCGGCCTGCAATCCGGTCGAGATGCCGGCCGTGCTGCCCAAGATCGAGGGCACGGTGCGCGACACGGCCCGCGTAAAGGATCGTTTCTTCCTGAACTACTGCACCTTCGGGTACTCGATGCCGTGGTGGGGCTGGAAGGAGTGGGAGCGCTTCATCGACTGGATGGCGCTTCAGGGTGTCACCATGCCGCTGGCCATCACCGGACAGGAGGCCGTCTGGCAGCACGTCTGGACCCGTCTCGGACTGACCGACGAGGAGGTGCGCGCCTACTTCACCGGCCCGGCCCACCTGCCCTGGCACCGCATGTCGAACATCGACCGCTGGCAGGGTCCCCTGCCGCAGGAGTGGATCGACGGACAGGCCGAGCTGCAGCAGCGCATCGTGGCCCGCGAACGCGAACTGGGCATGACGCCCGTGCTGCCGGCCTTCGCCGGACACATCCCGCAGGAGCTCCAAAGGCTCTATCCCGAGGCGCACATCACGCGCGTGAGCTACTGGGGCGGCTTCGCCGACGAGTACCGGTGCAGCTTCCTCGATCCGATGGACCCGCTCTTCAACAAGATTCAGCGCGCCTTCCTCGAGGAGCAGACGCGCCTCTTCGGCACGGATCACATCTACGGCGCCGACCCCTTCAACGAGATCGACGCCCCGACGTGGGACCCCGAGACGCTCGGTAGCATGTCGCGCCACATCTACGAGTCGATGGCGGCCGTCGACCCCGAGGCCGTCTGGCTGCAGATGGGCTGGCTCTTCTACGCCGACCCGACGCACTGGACCCAGGAGAACATCCGCGCCTTCCTGCGCTCCGTGCCGCAGGACCGGCTGCTGATGCTCGACTACTTCTGCGAATTTACCGAGATTTGGAAACAGACCGAGCGCTTCTACGGGCAGCCCTACCTGTGGTGTTACCTGGGCAACTTCGGCAGTAACACGATGCTGGCAGGCAACTTCCGCACGGTCGCCGAACGCATGGAGGAGGCCTTTTCAGAGGGCGGCGACAACCTGCGCGGCGTCGGCTCGACGCTCGAAGGGTTCGGCGTCAACCAGCCCATGTACGAGTTCGTGCTCGACAAGGCGTGGGAGACGGGCCTGAGTGACAACGAGTGGATCGACCGTCTGGCCGACCGCCGCACGGGGCACCGCGACGCCACGGCCCGCGCATTGTGGCGCACGCTCTGCGACAGCGTCTACACACTGCCGTCGCAGACCGGACACTCGACGCTGACCAACGCCCATCCCTCGCTCGAAGGGAACTGGCACTGGACGACCAAACCGACCGTCGGCTACCGTTTCAGCACGCTGTGGCATCTTTGGGAGCAGCTGCTCACGGTGGAGAGCGACCGCGACACCTACCGCTTCGACGTGGTCAACATCGGCCGGCAGGTGCTGGGCGACAGCTTCCTGACCCTGCGTGACCGCTTCACCGAGGCCTACAAACGGCACGACCTGCCGGCGATAGAGCACGAGGCGGCGCTCATGCGCGAGGTGCTGGCCGACCTGGACCGCCTGACAGCCTGCCACGCGGAGTTCTCGCTCGGCCGCTGGCTCGATGCGGCCCGCAGCTTCGGCAGCGACGAGGCCTCGAAGAGGTACTACGAGACCAATGCCCGGACGCTCATCTCGGTCTGGGGCGACAGCTACCTCCTGACCGACTACGCCAGCCGCACGTGGGCCGGCATGGTCTCGACCTACTACGCCCCGCGCTGGGAGCTCTTCATCGAGCGTGTGACCGAAGCCGCCCGTGCCGGACGCCCCTTCGACCAGAAGGCCTTCGACCGCGAAATCCGCGACTTCGAGTGCCGCTGGGCCGACGCCTCCTCTCCGCTGGCGCTGCCCGCGGAGGGCGACGCCCTGACAACGGCGCGCGAGCTGGCCGTCAAGTACAAACCGCTCTTCGACACCCTGCCGTAGCCTGCAAGGTTCATACCTATATATAAATAGGCTGCCGACATCACACGAAACGCCCCGGAGTCCGTCGGATTCCGGGGCGTTTCATGCTGGCAGCGCGGTCAGGGTGGCGCGGTCGGCGCAGCGCATTCAGGCAGCGCGTGCAGGGTAGCGCGGTCAGCGCAGCGCATTCAGGACAGCGCGGTCGGCGCAGCGCATTCAGGACAGCGCGGTCGGCGCAGCGCATTCAGGGCAGCGCGTGCAGGGCAGCGCGATCGGCGCAGCGCATTCAGAGCAGCCCGAGCGACTTGCTGCGCGCCAGCAGGCAGGCCCCCATGACCCCGGCCCGCTCGCCGAGCGTCGAGAGCTTGATCTGCGTATCCTTGTTGACGAGCATGAGCGAATACTTGTTCACGGCGTTGCGCACCGGGAGCATCAGGTACTCCTTCGCCACGGAGAGCGTGCCGCCGATGACGATCATCTCGGGATTGAACATGTTGATGAGCCCCGCGATGGCCTTGCCCAGCGTATGGCCCACCGAATCGAGCACCTCGATGGCCAGCACATCCTCCTTGAGCAGGGCGTCGAGGATGTCGTTGAGCGTGATCTCCACCCCCTTCTTGAACTTCTCCGAGAGCATCGACACGCGCCCCTGCCGGAGCTTCTCGAGGAAGATGCGGTGCAGGGCCGAGCCCGAAGCGCCCGTCTCGAGGCACCCGCGCTTGCCGCAGCGGCAGATGATCTCGTTGTCGAGCAGCGGGAAGTGTCCAAACTCCCCCGAAAAGCCCGACTTGCCGTAGAAGATCTTGCCGTCGATAATCATGCCCAGACCCAGGCCCCAGCTGGCATTGATGTAGAGCATCGTCTGCTCGTTGTGGGCGTCGCCGTACATGTACTCGCCGTAGGTCGCCGCGCGCGTGTCGTTCTCGATGTAGACCGTCGTGCCGAGCCGCTCCTCGAGCAGCATCGTGAGCGGCTGCTCCTCGACGAAAAAGTAGCTGTAGCTGTATCCCGTCTGCGAGTTCACCCGCCCCGAGATGTTCACCCCGATGGCCAGCACCTTGTCGCGCGTGATCTTGTGCGAGCGGACGAAGTTCAGGATCACCTCGCAGAGCTTGTCCAGCGAGTGGGGGTCGTTGTCCATCTGGAACGCCACGGTCGTCTCGTCGATGAGCTGCCCCTTGAAGTTGATCGCCGCCATCACCACCGAGTCCTTGCGGATGTCCACGCCGATGAAGTAGCCCGCATAGGGGTTCAGCCCGTAGATGTTGGGGCGCCGGCCGCCGGCCGTCCCCTGCTCGCCGAAATTGTGGACGAACCCCTCGTCGATCAGTTCGCCGATCAGTTTGGTCACCGTCGGCACGCTCAGATTCACGGCCTTGCTCAGGTCCGTGATGCTCGAATCGCCGCACAGAATATACTGACAGATGATCTGCTGCTTCAGAATCGCATTCTTGTTGCCCTCCGTGGCCAGTTTGAGAAACGAATTGGTCATGATCGAATTTTTTGCTGCATATACATAGATATGTAAAGATAAAAATAAATCGCGAATCGCGCAAACGGAACAAATAAAATAAGACAATTTCGGCCCAATAATGAAAATTCTTTTTTTCGGGCTTCGTTCCGAAGCAATCCTTTATGAAAGAAACGGACCGGTCCGCTGAAAGAAATCGCCTGTCGTTTTGTCAAAAGGAGACTTTTTTACACAAAACACCATTCTAATAAGTTTTATTATTATAAATCCCGGTGATAATAATTTTACCACCGCCTATGTTTATCGGAAGCTTCCGATTTTACACAAACGGGAATCAAAATCGAATATATTATACCATGCAGGTCCCAGGGACCTTCCCGGACGAGATCAGCCACGACATTCCGCACCGGAACTGGGGCAAAAAGGAGTGGGACGCCGACTTCGGATACATGCGCCGGGCCGGCATCGAACACGTCATCCTTATCCGGTGCGCTACCGGCCCGACATCGTCGTCATCAAGCCCGGGTCCAACGACTTCAGCACGGTCATCCTGCCGGGCGTCACCAACTGGGACAGCGACATGGGCGCCAACTACCACCCCAACCACCACGGGCACCGCAAGCTGGCCATGTCGGTGATTCCCTACATCGCGACGATCACCGGATGGGAATTACCCGACACGAGTGTCGAATAATCTCGGGGATTTTGCGTATCTTTGCGTGAATCATAACCACGCAACCTGCTTACAGAACCCGAAAATGAACCACACGAAAACCGAACCGTCCGTGCGCCGCTCGCCGCTCACGTGGGTCCCGACCGTCTATTTCGCCATGGGACTGCCGTTCATCATCGTCAACATGGTCTCGACGCTGATGTTCCGCGGTCTGGGCATCGACGACGCGCGCATCGCCCTGTGGACCTCGCTCATCATCCTCCCGTGGTCGCTCAAGCCCATCTGGAGCCCCCTGATGGAGATGTTCCGCACCAAGAAGTTCTGGGTCGTCACGACGCAGCTCGTCTCCGGCCTGGCGCTGGCCATGGTGGCGCTGTCGCTCTCGCTGCCCAACTTCTTCCCCTACGCCATTGCGCTGATGGCCGTCGTCGCCTTCAGCGGCTCGACGCACGACATCGCCACCGACGGCGTCTACATCACCGAGCTGTCGAAGACCCAGCAGGCCCAGTTCATCGGCTGGCAGGGCGCCTTCTACAACATCGCCAAGGTCTTCGCCATGGGCGGTCTGGTCTACGTGGCCGGCGCGCTGAAGGAGCGCGTGGGCGTCGTCGAGGCCTGGATGATCGTCATGGCGCTGTGCGGCGCGCTGCTCTTCCTGCTGGGGCTCTACCACCTGCGCATGCTCCCCTCGGGCGGCGAGGCCACGGCCCACGCCGGAAGCGTCGGCGAGGCCATGCGCGAGACGGCCGAGGTCTTCCGCAGCTTCTTCGTCAAGAAGTACATCTGGATCTACATCGCCTTCATCGTCTTCTACCGCTTCGCCGAGGGCCTCGTCATCAAGATCGTGCCGCTGTTCCTCAACGCCCCGGTCGCCGACCAGGGCCTGGGCCTCACCGAGCAGCAGATCGGTCTCTACTACGGCACGTTCGGCGTCATCGCCTTCGTTGTGGGGTCGATCCTCGGCGGCTACTTCATCGCCTGGATCAAGCTGCGCCGCGCGCTGCTGCCGCTGATCTTCATCTTCAACATCCCGTTCGTCGTCTACGCCCTGCTGGCGTGGTTCCAGCCCGCCTCGAGCGTGCTGATCTGCGGCGGCATCGTCTTTGAATACTTCAGCTACGGATTCGGATTCGTCGGCCTGACGCTCTTCATCATGCAGCAGGTGGCACCCGGACGCCACAAGATGGCCCACTACGCCTTCGGCTCGTCGCTGGCCAACCTCGGCGTGATGCTCCCGGGCATGGTGAGCGGCTGGCTGTGCGAGCGCGTCGGCGGATACCACTACTTCTTACTCTGGTCGCTGCTGGCCACGCTGCCGATCTTCCTGATCGCCTGGCGCATCCCCTTCTCCTATCCCGACACCGAGGAGGAGCGTGCGGACGAGGAGGCCGTGGACAAGGAGCTTCTCAACGATTAAATCACCAATCCCTCATACCATGAACACCTCACTGAAAGGAAAACTCCGCATGCTGGCCGCCGCACTCTGCCTTGCGACGACGGCCGCCGCCCAGGCACCCGACGACTGGGCCAACTTCGCCCGCTTCGAGCAGGAGAACGCCGCGCAGACCACCGCGCCGCGGGCCGTGCTGATGGGCAACTCGATCACCGAGGGGTGGATCGGCAAGCATCCCGACTTCTTCGCCCGCAACGGCTTCGTGAGCCGCGCCATCAGCGGACAGACCACCTCGCAGATGCTCGTGCGATTCCGCGCCGACGTCATCGAGCTGCACCCGAAGATCGTGGTGATCTGCGGCGGCACGAACGACCTGGCCCGGAATACGGGCTACATCTCACCGGAGCATATTCTGGACAACATCCAGTCGATGGTCGACCTGGCCCGCGCCAACGGCATCCGGCCGATCCTCTGCTCGATCCACCCCACGGGCGACTATCCGTGGCGTCCGGGGATCGAACCGGCGCAGAAGATCATCCGGCTCAACGCCGCGATCCGCGCCTACGCCGAGCAGGAGGGCATCCCCTACGTGGACTACCACACCCCGATGGCTGCCGGGGACGGCTCGATGATCGCCGCCTACACCAACGACGGCGTACACCCGAACGAGGCGGGCTACGAGGTCATGGAGCGGATTCTGCCGCCCGTAGTCGACCGGCTCGAGGCGGAGATCGACCGCGCCGCAGCCCGGGCGAAATAACAAAATAACAGGAGAAACACCCCGGCAGGCGCTGCGGCGCCGATGGCCGGCAGAGACGAAAAACGGGACCCGACGGGGTCCCGTTTTTTTGTGGCCTGACTGGCCGGAGCAGGAGGCGAAAAGGCCGCAGTCCCGACAAGCGGGCGCGCCGGGTCAGGTGCGCCAGAAGAGCCGGCGGCGCGTGAAGGCCGAGGTCAGCAGCATGGCCAGCAGGGTGACGACGACGCCCCGGGCGATACCCGCGCCGCAGCCGCCCGCACCCCAGATCCAGGGCATCGGGAAGCCCCACTGCTCCTCGATGAAGAGCAGCGGCACGACGACATAGCCCGCCGCCGTATAGGCGATCATCGGATTCTCGCCGCAGCGGACCAGCAGCCCCGCCCGGCCGTGCAGCGACTCGAAGAGAAGCGTGGCCAGCAGCAGCACGTGCGAAGCCATGCCCGCCGTCACAAAGAAGTAGCTTACGGTGGCGGGGTCCTTCTTGATGCCCCCTTCGAGCGGCTCGAAGACCAGCCCGAGCAGCAGCCAGAAAAGCCCCGTCGCGAAGAGCGCCGAGAGGAGCTCCTGCAGCGCGGTGCGGGGGCGGCGCAGCAGCCAGGCAGCCGCTCCGCCCGCAAGCAGCGTCAGCAGCAGGTTCGCCGTCAGTGCCCGGACATACAGGCCCCAGAGATTCACCGCAAGGAGCAGAAGGACCAACGCCCCGGCAAGACGGAAACGCCCGGGCAGCGGCTCCGCATCATGCGAAGCGGCTGCCGGCCGTGCGCCCTTGCCATCGGCCGGGGACGGCACGGCGGCTGCCGGGGCGGAAAGCGAGGCGGAAGAAGCGGCGGAAGCCGAACCGACACGGGCAATCCGGACGGCCGAATCTGCCGCAACGGCCGCCCCGGTCGGGGCAGCCTGTCCGTCCGGAAGCGGCATGGCGGCTGCCGGCGTGCAGGTGACGGAGCTGACGAAGTGCGGCGGGACTGCGGCCGTGACGGAGGGTTGGGCCGAAGCTGCCGGCGTCGCGGCGCCCTTATGCGCAAGCCACCGGGCGATCAGTTCGCCGGCCACGCTGCCCGGCAGCACGATGCAGAGGTATTGCAGGAACTCCGTATGGTAGAGCCAGGGGGCGAACGTGGCGTTCCACACCTCTGCGGTCCACGATCCGGGCACGGCGGCCGAGAGCTTCAGCGCCACGAGCAGCGCCACGAGGCCCATGCGCAGCCCCGGCTTGCGGCGCGTCAGCCACCAGAGGAACGACCCGGCCACGACGACATTGGCGAGGATCAGGATGATGATGTCCGAGCGGTACAGGTTCACGTCGACCCCCAATGCGCGGTAGAGCACAAGCAGGAGCAGCAGCGCCGCGATGCCGCAGCCGTTGAGCAGCGTGTTGAACCGCTCGCTCCGGTTCCGCAGGCGGACGAACATGGCGAAGAAGGCCCCCCAGACGACCAGCGTCAGCAGCGAGGCCGCCACGGGGCGCTGCAGCGCCTCATGAAGCGTCCAGAGGTTCGTGTTCCCCAGCACGATGGCGAAGAAGGCCAGCAGCAGGCCCCGCCGGAGGATCGTCCAGGCGACCTGCACGGCCGCTGCGCCCCGGTCGAGGCGCCGTCCGATCGAGAAGGGGAAGGCGGCCCCCATCGAGAAGAGGAAGAACGGGAAGACCAGATCGACCCACGTGATGCCCGGGACCGAGGGGTCGAAGGCGAACGACGGAGGCGGCAGCTGGGCATGAAAAAGCCACGCGGGCAAATCGGGATTGCGCGAGATGTATCCGGAGAGGACCATCCCCACGATGGCCAGGCCCCGCAGCAGGTCCACGGCCAAGGCTCGCTCTTTCATTCGGAAAGCAGTTTTCGGGTTCGTAAATCAATTTTCTGTCACCTACCGCAAGTTTAAGCAAAATTATTTTCACACCGCAGCAAAATAAGAAAATTTACGATTAACCAACAGCTTCCGACACAAAAAAGCGGCCCCCGGAGCCGGAACTCCGAAGGCCGCACGGGGAAACCTCCCTCCCGGGACGGATCACTGCTGGTGCTGGGGGCGCAGCAGGTCCTGGACGACCTTGACGGGCGAGAAGGTCGTGATGGGCACATCAACGAAGACCGTGTTCCAGCGGGCCATCGCGCCGTTCCACAGTCCGGGCAGCTCCTGGGCGCGCAGCTCGCGGCCGCCCGACGACTTCGACGAGATGAAGCCCGTCGAGGGATCGGTATAGCGTCGCAGGTCGAACTTGCCGCCCTGCGACGTGCGCACGCCGCAGACGAGGTCGACGGGGTTGAAGTGCGTGGCCGACTTCATCAGCGGCATGTCGTCGGGCGAGATCTGGCTCGACTCGGCGATCTGCAGCGACTCCGTGCCGTCGGGGTTGGCCACCCAGAAGGGGCCGCCGCCCGGCTCGCCCTCGTTGCGGACCATGCCGCAGACGCGGATCGGGCGGTCGAGCACCGCACGCAGCAGCGCAGCATCATACGCGGCGGGCAGCTTCACGCAGAGTCGCTGCTCGACGAATGCGGCCACCTCGGCCAGGTCGGCAGTGCCCGCCTCCAGCGCCCGCAGGTGGGCGAAGGCCTGCTCCTGCAGTTCGAGCAGCAGCCCGGCCAGCACCTTCTTGTAGCGGATCGTGTCGCCGCGGCGCGCGTCGGTCGTCACGTTGTCGATATTCTTGATGAAGATGATGTCGGCGTCAATCTCGTTCAGGTTCTCGATCAGCGCGCCGTGGCCCGCGGGACGGAACAGCAGGCTGCCGTCCTCCTGGCGGAAGGGGGTGTTGTCGGGATTCACGGCGATCGTGTCGGTCGAGGGCTTCTGCACGGAGAACGAGATCTCGTAACGGATGCCGAAGCGCTTTTCGTAGAGGGGTACCTTCTCGGCGAGCAGGCTCTCGAAGCCGGCACGGTGCTCGGGCGAGACGGTGAAGTGGATGCGGGCCACGCCGTCGGTCGAGGCGTAGGCCGCCCCCTCGACCAGGTGCTCCTCGACGGCCTTACGGGCGCCGTCCGGATAGGCGTGGAAGGTCACCAGCCCCTTGGGCTTCTGTCCATAGCCAAGCCCTTGCTTGACGATGCAGCTCACGACGGTCCGATCGTCGGCACCCTCCGGCAGCACGGCTTTCAGTTCGGGCCAGAAGGCGAAGCGCTCGATGTTTTCGAGCAGCGTATCGATGCCCTTGCCGCGCTTGCCCTCGTTGACGAACTCGAACAACTCCTTGAACATGCGCGTGGCGGCACCCGACGCCGGAACGAACTTCACGACCGAGAGGCCGTGCGCAGCCTGCTCGTAACGGGCCTGCGCCGCATCGGCCGCCGCGTCGTCCACGACGACGACCCCGTCGCCGGGCGAGGCGGCGCGCACCACCTTCAGGAAGGGAAAGCCGCGGCGGAAATTTTCGATCTGGCGCTCCACGGCCTCGCGCGTCAGGCCGTGTTGCTCGATTTGATGCAAGTCTTTTTCGGTAAACATAGGTTTGTGGTATTTTAGGGTTTCTGTCGTTCGGGCGATTATCTTATCAAAGTTAGTAAATAAATTCGTAACTTTGCACATCATGATCCGAGAATTTCACCACATCGACCTGCGCGGCCGCAACAGCTTCGGCGTCGCGCAGCACGCCCGGCGGCTCGTCGAGTTTGAAACGGCCGACGACCTGCGTGCGATCTTCGCCGCAGGGGTGCCCGACCGCTGGACGGTCCTCTCCGGCGGCAACAACATCCTCTTCACACAGGACTACGACGGCGTGCTGCTCACGCCCGTGGCCCGCGGCATCGAGCTGCTGGCCGACGAGGGCGACGAGGTGCGCCTGCGCGTCGAGGCAGGGGTCGAGTGGGATGATCTGGTCGCCTGGGCCGTCGAACGCGGTCTGTGGGGCATCGAGAATCTCTCGCTCATTCCCGGCAAGGCGGGCGCCGCTCCCGTGCAGAACATCGGCGCCTACGGCTGCGAGGCCAGCGATGCGATCCGCCGCGTGGAGATGTTCTGCGTCGGGACGGGCAACCGGCTCACGCTCGATGCCGCGCACTGCGCCTTCGGCTACCGCGAGAGCGTCTTCAAGCACGAGTTGCGCGGGAAGGTCGTCATCACGGCCGTCGAGATCGCCCTGCACCGCACGCCGCGCCCGCGGCTGGGCTACGGCGACGTCGAACGCGAGGTCGAGGCACGCGGCGGCGCCACGCTGCGCAACATCCGCGAGGCGATCTGCGCCATCCGCCGCGCGAAGCTCCCCGATCCGAAGGTGCTGGGCAACGCCGGCAGCTTCTTCAAGAACCCCGTCGTGGAGCAGGCCGTGGCCGACCGCCTGCGGGCCGAGTTCCCCGACATGCCGCTCTACCCCGCCGCCGGACAGGCCGACAGGGCGAAGCTCGCCGCCGGGTGGCTTATCGACCGCGCCGGGATGAAGGGCTACCGCGAGGGCAGCGTCGGCGTGCACGAGCGGCAGGCCCTCGTGCTGGTGAACTTCGGCGGCGCCACGGGCGGCGAGGTGCTGGTCCTGGCCCGCAAGGTGCAGCAGCGGGTCCGCGAGCGCTTCGGCGTGGAGATCGACACCGAGGTCAACATCCTCTGACGACCGCCCGACACGCCCCGCGGCACCCGGACACCCGGACAGACCCTGCCGGAGCCTCCGCGCCGGAGACCCGGGCGGCAATCGGGACGACCTCCGGGCAACAATCCGGAGAGTTCCCGGACAGCGGACCGCACCGCAGACGACACAGCAAACAATGATACCTGTCAAGATATGCCCCTACTCGAATCCTTCCAACGCTACATCGCCGAAAACGACCTGGCGACGCACGACGACCGCATCCTGCTGACCGTCTCGGGCGGCGTCGACTCGATGGTCATGCTCTCGCTCTTCACGCGCAGCGGCTACCGGGTGGGCGTGGCCCACTGCAACTTCCAGCTGCGCGGCGCCGAGAGCGACGAGGACGAAGAGCTCGTTGCCCGGGAGGCGGCCCGCTGCGGCGTCCCCTGCTACAACCGCCGCTTCGACACCGCGGGCGAGATGGAGCGCACGGGCGAGTCGATGGAGATGGCGGCCCGGCGGCTGCGCTATGCCTGGTTCGACGCATTGAGCCGCGAAGAGGGATATACGGTCATCGCCATCGCCCACCACATCGACGACTCGATCGAGACCTTCTTCATCAACCTGCTGCGCGGCACCGGGCTGCGCGGACTGACCGGCATCTCGACGCAGGTCGGCAAGGTCATCCGCCCGCTGATGTTCGCCTCGCGCAAGGAGATTCTCGAATACGCCGCACAGAACCGCATCCCCTTCCGCGAGGACTCCTCGAACCGCTCGACGAAGTACCTGCGCAACAAGATCCGCCTGGGACTCATCCCCCGCATCCGCGAGATCAACCCCAAATTCACGGAGCTCATGCGCAAGAACATCGGCCGCCTGACCGACGCCCAGCTCTTCATCGACCACGGCATCGAGCGCATCCGCCGCGAAGCCGTGACCTCGCAGGGCGATACGGACACGATCCGCGTCGACCGCATCGGCCCGGCCTTCCCGCGCGAGTTCGTCATCTACGAACTGCTCAACTCCGCCTACGGATTCAAGGGCGACGTCATCGACGCGCTGTGCCACGCCCTGAACCACGACGCCACGGGACGCCGCTTCTACGCCCGCGACCGCATGGCCACGATCGACCGCGGAGCGATCATCGTCACGCCGATCGCCCCCGACGACGAATGCCGCACGACGGTCGAGCGCGGCGCCGTGCGCAGCTACTGCGGCAATGCGGTACTCTACTACGAATACTGCGACATCGACGACATCCAGACCTTCGGCACCCCCGAGCAGGTCGCGCAGATCGATGCCGACAAACTCCGCTTCCCGCTCACGCTGCGCCGCTGGCGCGAGGGCGACTGGTTCATCCCCTTCGGCATGACGGGCCGCAAGAAGGTCAGCGACTTTCTGATCGACGCCAAGGTTCCGCTGCCCGAGAAGCAGCGGCAGTTCGTGCTGCTGTCGGGCGACGACATCGTCTGGCTCGTCGGACGGAGAATCGACGACCGCTTCCGCCTCACGGCCGAGACCGAAAACGTACTGCGCATCACGCGCGAGATCGTCTGATTATGGCTAAAAGCGCTGTCAAATTCAGGGACACGGTCGCCGCATACGACCGCATCGCCGGCGAGATCCGCGCGGGGCGCTTCGCCCCGGTCTACCTGCTCATGGGCGAGGAGAGCTACTTCATCGACCGCCTCGCGGAGCAGCTCGCCGCCTCGATTCTCGACGAGGCCGAGCGCGCCTTCAACCAGATTGTCGTCTACGGCAAGGACTCCGACGTCGGGCAGGTCATCAACCTCTGCCGCCAGCTGCCGATGATGGGCCGCTACGAAGTGGTCATCCTCAAGGAGGCGCAGCAGCTGCGCAACATCGAGAAGCTCTCGCTCTACACGCAGAAGCCCTCGCCGACGACCATCCTCGTCATCTGCCACAAGGAGAAGAACGTCGACAAGCGCTCGGCCCTCTACAAGGGGTGCGCGGCCAACGGCACGGTCTTCGAGTCGGTGCGGCCGCGCGACTACGAGATCGCCGCATGGCTCCAGCAGTTCGTCCGGCAACAGGGCTTCACGATCGACCAGAAGGCGCTGTCGATGCTGACGGACCACCTCGGCACCGACATCGCGCGCATCGACAACGAGCTGCACAAGCTCACCGTCTCGCTGCCCGAGGGGACGAAGCGCATCACCGACGCCGACATCGAGGCCAACATCGGCATCTCCAAGGAGTTCAACAACTTCGAGCTGTGCCGCGCCGTCGTCACGCGCGACATGCAGCGCGCGCTGCTGATCGCCGACCACTTCGCCCGCAACCCCCGGGAGAACCCCTTGCTGCTGACGATCATGGCGCTCTTCGGCCAGTTCCGCGACCTGTTCGTGGTCAACTACCTGCGCTGGCTCGCGCGCCACAAGGGCAAGCCCTTCCCGCAGGATGCGGAGCTCATGGGCATCCTGCGCAAGAACAACACCTACGTGCTGAACGAGATCAAGCAGCAGGCCGCGCTGTGGGACAACCGCAAGGTCTTCCAGGTGCTGGGGCTGCTGCGCGAATACGACGCCAAGAGCAAGGGGCTCAATGCGGGCGGCGCGCCCGACGGCGAGCTGCTGCGCGAACTGCTGCTGAAAATCTTCCTGCTGTGAGTCTTCCGGCGCCATACCAGATTGTGCACCTGGCACGGGGCCGGGCACGCAACCTCGCGGCCCACGCCGCCCTGCTCGACGCTGCCTCGCGCTGTCTCTTCGGGCGCGGCTATACGCCCGACCTGCCGTGCCTGGCGGAGCGGCTCGCCGCCGTTGCCGCGGAGGAGCACTATCCGGCGGCCGTCTCGGGCTTCATGCGCATCGAGCTCACGCCGGAGGGCGACGAACGGCTCACCGCGGCCGGCGTCTCGCTCTACGACGGCTATGCGCTGCGCAGCGTGATGCCCGACGCCGTCACCCTGCGCTACGACCTGCCCCTCACGGAGGCCCCCACGACGGCCCGCGAGGCGGTAGAGGAGCTTGCCGCCGCGGTTGCAGATCGGAAGAGCG
>ERZ809276.267-NODE-267-length-20838-cov-13.043738_pt1 | contig 20838 bp, 19 predicted proteins | sample MGYA00520512_ERZ809276 | MGnify/ENA primary metagenome ERZ809276 (study PRJEB31576, sample SAMEA3212661) | Homo sapiens | biome: human-gut; feature: human gut; material: fecal | place: Sweden | collected 2012 ...
TGAGAAAGTCATAGAGATCGCAAACCAAGTTCCATTAGATGTGATCCAGTTACATGGAGATGAAGATCATACTTACGTTGAACAGTTAAAACAACAGACAGATAAAGAAATCTGGAAAGTTGTCAGAGTAAAGGATACTAACGATATCAAAGAAGCTGAAAAGCTTCCAGTCGATAAATTGTTACTGGATACATTTACAGAAGAAAAAGATATGTATGGAGGTACTGGAAAAGTAATGAATTATAACTTGATTCCAAAAGAAGGAATCAGCAAACCATTTTTCATTGCAGGAGGGCTTCACAGCAACAATATAAAAGAAATCATAAAAAAAGTTCATCCATATGGGATCGACATTTCCAGTGGGATCGAAACGGATGGATACAAAGATTTGAAAAAAATGAAAGAAATCATGCAGATAACAGGAGGAAGACATGAGTAAAATAGGAAGATTTGGAGAGTATGGTGGACAGTATGTACCAGAAATCGTAATGAATGCAGTAAATGAGTTAAATGAGGCTTATGAAAAATATAAAAATGACCCAGAATTTTTATCTGAATTACGTCAGTTATACAGAGATTACGCAAACCGTCCATCTCTTTTATATTACGCAGAGAAGATGACAAAAGATCTTGGTGGGGCAAAAGTATATTTAAAACGAGAAGATTTAAACCATACAGGTGCTCATAAGATCAACAACGTATTAGGACAGATCTTACTAGCAAAGAGAATGGGCAAAAAAAGGATCATCGCAGAGACAGGTGCAGGACAGCACGGAGTTGCCACAGCAACGGTTGCAGCATTATTTGATATGGAATGTGTTGTATATATGGGAGCAGAAGATGTGGAACGCCAGAGTTTAAATGCCTATCGTATGGAACTCCTTGGAGCGAAAGTTCATGCGGTAGAAAGCGGAACAAGAACCTTAAAAGATGCGATCAATGAGGCCATGAGAGACTGGGCTACAAATATTGAGACAACATTTTATTGCATCGGTTCTGTAATGGGTCCTCATCCATATCCAACCATGGTGCGTGACTTCCAGAAGATCATCGGAGAAGAGACAAAAGCACAGATGAAAGAAGCCGAAGGAAAACTTCCAGATGCAGTTTTTGCCTGCGTTGGTGGTGGATCCAATGCGATGGGAATGTTCTATGATTTTATCCCAGATGAAAGTGTCAGACTGATCGGTGCAGAAGCAGCTGGGCGTGGAATTGATACCTTAGATCATGCAGCAACGATCGCCAAAGGAAGCAAAGGTATTTTCCATGGAATGAAGAGTTTATTCTTACAGAACGAAGAAGGGCAGATCGATCCTGTATACTCTATTTCTGCGGGACTTGATTATCCAGGAATCGGGCCAGAACATGCACATCTTCATGAAATCGGAAGAGCGGAGTATGTAAGTATCACAGATGAACAGGCAGTCAAAGCCTTTGAATATTTATCTAAAACAGAAGGAGTGATTCCAGCGATCGAATCATCTCATGCAGTGGCAGCAGCCATGGATATCGTTCCAACAATGAGCAAAGACCAGTCAGTCGTGATCTGTCTGTCCGGTCGTGGAGACAAAGACGTTTATCAGGTAGCAAGATACAGAGGAGTGCAGTTAGATGAAAATTAGAGAAACATTTGAGAATCGAAAAAAGAATGGACAAAAGGCATTAGTAACTTACATTGTATCTGGAGATTATGGATATGAGACAACAAAAGAAAATATCAGAGCGATGGTAAAAGCAGGCGCTGACGTGATCGAGATCGGAATTCCATTCTCAGATCCAATCGCAGAAGGTGTTGTCATTCAGGAAGCCAGCCAGCATTCTCTTGCAGGTGGCACAACATTAAAAGGTATTTTTCAGATGGTGAAAGAATTAAGAGAAGAGATTAAAGAAACACCATTTGTCATGATGATGTATATCAATACAATTTATCGTTTTGGAACAGAGAGATTCTTTGAGCTTTGTAATGAATGCGGAGTTCAGGGAGTGATCGTTCCAGATATGCCATACGAAGAAAAGGACGAGATTCAGCCAATTGCGACAGCTCATGGCGTTGATAATATCAGCCTGGTAACACCAACTTCACATGATCGAATCGCTAAGATCGCAAAAGATGCGGAAGGATTCCTATACTGTGTTTCATCTATTGGGGTGACTGGAACAAGAAGTGAATTTACAACAGATTTTGACGAATTCTTTGGAATCATCAAGAAAAATGCAACGATTCCTTGTGCTGTAGGATTCGGTATTTCAGGCCCAGAACAGGCGAAGAAAATGAGTACTTACTGTGACGGTGTTATTGTTGGAAGTGCGATCGTGAAACTGATCAGCAAATATGGCGAAGAAAGTCCTGAAAAAGTTTATGAATTTACAAAGAGCTTAAGAGATGCTTTAGATGAATAAAATGATCTGCAAATAAAATGAAGTGAAAATTACAGCAATCAGCGAGGATTGTTGTAATTTTCTGCATTTTTTTGTAAAATAAAACTAATGGCAAAGAAAGGAAGAAACAGATCATGTTATCAAAAGAAGTAGTAGAATTATCCAAACAGCATTCCGTTATCCGTGATATTTTCGAATATGGAATGAAAAGAGCAAAAGAAGTTGGAGCAGAGAATGTATTTGATTTCAGTATCGGAAATCCAAGTGTTCCAGCGCCAAAAGAAATTGATAAGACAGCACTTCGTCTGTTAAAGACATCTGATCCAGTGGATATCCACGGATATACAAGCAATGCCGGAGTGTTAGAAGTAAGAGAAAATATTGCCAAATCTTTAAATCGAAGATTTGATACAAATTATACAGCAGCAAATATCTTTATGACGATCGGAGCAGCAGCAGCCCTTGGAATCTGTTTTAAGACATTAGTTGATGGACCAGAAGACGATATTATTACATTTGCACCACATTTCCCGGAATACGCAGTCTATGCACAGGGAGCAGGATGTAAATTAAGAGTTATTTCTGCAGATACCAAAGCATTCCAGATCAATTTTGAAGAATTAGAAGAAACGATCAGCGAGCATACCAAAGCAATCCTCATTAACTCTCCAAACAATCCATCTGGAGTTGTTTATTCCAGAGAAACAATTGAGAAATTAGCTGAATTATTAGAGAAGAAACAAAAAGAATACGGACACAGTATTTATATCATTTCTGATGAACCATACAGAGAGATCGCATATGATGGATTTGAAGTGCCATATGTTCCACATTTTTATGATAATACATTAGTTGCATATTCTTTCAGTAAATCATTATCACTGCCAGGAGAACGAGTAGGTTATATTGTAGCACCAAATGAAGCAGAAGATTTTGATAATTTACTGCCAGCATTTATTGCATCCGCACGTTTACTTTCTTATGTCTGTGTGCCAACACTGTATCAGAAAGTTGTTGGAGAATGTGTAGATTTAACTTCTGATCTTTCTATTTATCAGAAGAACAAAGACTTATTCTACAATGCATTAGTTGACATGGGATATGAATGCGTAGAACCAGGTGGAGCATTCTATTTATTCCCGAAAGCATTAGAAGAAGATGCCAATGCATTTTGTGAAAAGGCAAAAGAATACGATCTTCTGATCGTGCCTGGAGACAGCTTTGGATGCCCAGGTTATGTGCGTATTTCATACTGCGTACCAACAGAACGTATTGAAAAAGCCCTTCCATTATTTAAGAAACTGATCGACGATTACCGCAAATAAGCCAATACAGATAAAGGAGACTTTCATGAAAAGCTGGAGAGATAATGTACGAAAAGTAGAGCCTTATACACCAGGGGAACAACCAAAAGAAGAAGGTGTGATCAAGTTAAATACAAATGAAAACCCTTATCCACCATCAGAGAAGATCAAGGAAGCGATGAGCGAGATCAAAAATCTTCGCAAATATCCAGATCCTGCAGCAACCAAACTGGTAGAAGCAATTGCATCTTATCATGGATTTGATAAAGAAGAAGTGTTTGTAGGAGTTGGATCTGATGATGTGCTTGCTGTTGCATTTATGACATTTTTCAACGGCAAGAAACCAATCTTCTTCCCAGATATCACATATTCTTTCTATCCTGTATGGGCAGAATTATTTGGAATTCCATATGAGAAGAAAGTAGTCAATGCTGCATTTGAGATTCAGAAAGAAGATTATTATGCGGAAAATGGCGGAGTTGTGTTCCCAAATCCAAATGCGCCAACAGGAGCATTTTTATCCTTAGATGTTGTAGAAGATATCATCAAACATAACCAGAATGTTGTCGTGATCGTTGATGAAGCATATATTGATTTCGGTGGTGACACAGCAAAAGAACTGACAAGAAAATATGACAATGTATTAGTCGTTCAGACATATTCTAAATCAAGATCGTTAGCGGGACTTCGAATCGGATATGCGATCGGTAACAAAGAACTGATCAAAGCAATGAACGATGTCAAATATTCTTACAATTCTTATACAATGAATGAACCATCGATCGTTCTTGGAACAGCTGTCTTAGAAGATGAAGAATATTTTCAGGAGACAAGAAAGAAAATTATTGAGACAAGAGAATGGTTCCAGATAGAAATGAGAAAGATCGGATTTAATTTTGCAGATTCTAAGGCAAACTTTATCTTTGCTACGCATGAGCGTGTTCCTGCTAAAGAGATTTTTGAAGCAGCGAAGAAAGCAAAGATTTATGTTCGTTATTTCGATCAGCCAAGAATCGATAATTATTTAAGAATCACGATCGGTACAAGAAAAGAAATGGAAACATTGCTTGATTTCCTAAAAGAATTTACAGCACAATAAAATTATTATAAGCAGAATGCGACATTGTGGGGAAAAAGGAATTTTGAAAAATAAATTTCTTTTTTTCTTGCAATTAACTGGAAAATATTGTATGATTATATGGAAAATATTTACATACGAGAACAAGTGAGGAAAATAAGAAATTAAGGGGTTATGGCATGAGTTTTCGGCCAACAGGAAGGAGAAAGCCATGTTAAGCGAGAAAGAATTTTATTTGTATGTAGAGAAGAATATTTTAAAGTATCTTCCAGAGATGGAAGATCAGAAGGTTATGGTACAGAGGGTTAAGAAAAACAATCAGGTTTCTATGATGGGATTATCGATCGGAGAGCAGAAGAATTATCAGCTTCCAGTATTATATCTTGAACCGTTTTATCGTAATCATTTAAGAGGACAGACGATTGAAGAGACGATGAGAGAGATCGCAAGTGTTTATCAGGGACACCAGGTGGGATTTTACCTTGATGAGGATAAAGTTTCAGATTATGAGTATATTAAAAAGAATCTGTTCTACAGGGTCATTAACTATGAGAAGAATAAGGAATTGCTCAAATATACACCACATGAACGCTTTTTAGATCTTGCAGTAACTTATAGATGGGCAGCGTACCGGAATCATGATGGAATGGCAAGTGCATTAGTCCGAAACAAGGAACTTTTGATGTGGGGCATTTCAAAAGATCAGATGATGAAGGATGCTAGAGAGAACACAGAGAAGATTTTTCCACCAGTGATGAGAAAGATTCAGTCTGTACTTCCAATTCACATCATTGAAGAAGAGATTCCATTGTTTGTTATGTCGAATGGAGATTATATGAATGGAGCATCCGTGATCCTTTACAAAGATGTTTTGAGGGATTTTGCAAAATATATGGAACATGATCTTTATATTCTTCCAAGCAGTATTCATGAGGTTATCATTTTATTAGATAATGAATATGCAAAAGCCCCAGAAGAACTTGCCAGGATGGTAAGAGAGACAAATCGTATCGTTGTGGATAGGGAAGAAATCTTATCAGATCATGTATATTATTATGACAGAGAGAAAGATGAGATTAGAATTGCCAAGTAAGAGATTGTAACGTATAATGGTTTTTTAAGAGATGGAAAATGGTATGAAAATTCAATGATATACTAATTACATCAAGGAGTGATACGATTATGAAACGTTGGGAGATTTATCTGGATATTATCATGGAATTACTGGTAATACTCGCGGGAGCATTGCTTTTGATCTTTGTATTGCCTAAGACACTGGCATTTTTGTGGCCATTTGTGGCTGGTTGGATCATATCAATGATAGCACACCCAGTGATTGAATATCTGGAGAAGAAAGTAAAATTGCCAAAGAAATTTGGTTCTGCGATACTAATTGCAGTTGTTATAACAGCAATCATTGCAGTTTTGTATTTTGCAGTGAGAGGAATTGCACTGCAGGTCATCGGATTTGTACAAGATATGCCGGATATCAGACAGGAAATTATGAGACAGGGAATTATTTTCCAGAAGAAGATAGAACATTTTTTAAGTATTTTACCACTTTCCTTTGGAAAACAGTTTGAACAGTGGAGTGGTTCGATCGGAGAATTGTTGAAGAAAGCAGCAACATCTGCAGGAGACTATGGGGTAGCTCATGCAGGAGGAGTTGCCAAAGGTGTGACAAGTGGACTTTTGGGACTTGTCGTTATGTTATTTTCAGCTTATATGTTCTCGCTAGAACGAGAAAAGATCATTGCATGGTATGAAAAATGTATTCCAGGATTTGTAAAACATAAAATAGATGTATTTATGAAGAATTCTGTAGGAGTTTTAGTGAGCTACTGTTTTGCACAGTTAAAGATTATGGTTGTGATCATAGCAATTTTGTGGATTGGATTTTTTGTTGCAGGCATTGGACATTCATTCATTTATGCTGTTTTAGTAGGAATTGTCGATATATTTCCAATTCTTGGAACAGGTACAGTCATTATACCATGGGCAATATTTAAGATGATCACAGGCGATATCAAGACAGCAATCCTCTTACTGATCGTGTACGCAATCTGTTTAGTGTTAAAACAGGTTCTGCAGCCAAAGATGATGGGAGACAGCATGGGAATTTCTGCGCTGACAACAATCTTTTTGATCTATGTTGGTCTGAAATTTGGAGGATTAGGCGGAATGTTACTGGCACTGATCCTTGGAATGTTTGTGATCAACTTATACAGATTAGGTGTATTTGACCGTAAGATCGCATTTTTCAAACGAAGATTTGAGATGCTTACAACAAATAGTGAGGAAGAAGAAAAGGAGAATAAGAAAGAATGAGTTATGCAGATCAGGTATTTATATCTATGTGCGAAGATATTTTAGAGAATGGAACAAGTACAGAAGGCGAGAAAGTCCGCCCTCACTGGCCGGATGGAGAGTCTGCGTATACGATCAAACAGTTTGGCGTTGTAAACCGATATGATCTGTCAAAAGAATTTCCAGCTCTGACATTAAGAAAGACATATATCAAGTCAGCAATCGATGAATTATTATGGATCTGGCAGAAAAAATCAAATAATGTTCATGATCTTAAGAGTCACGTATGGGATGAATGGGCAGATGAAGACGGTTCCATTGGAAAAGCTTATGGATACCAGATGGGAATCAAACATCAATACAAAGAGGGAATGATGGATCAGGTAGATCGTGTGATCTACGATCTTAAGAATAACCCATACAGCCGAAGGATCATGACCAATATTTATGTTCATCAGGATCTGCATGAGATGAATCTTTATCCATGTGCATACAGCGTGACATTTAACGTAACAAAGAAGCCAGGACATGATAAACTGACATTAAATGCAATCTTAAATCAGCGTTCACAGGATATTTTAGCAGCAAATAACTGGAATGTTGTACAGTATGCAGCTTTAGTTTATATGATGGCTCAGGTATGTGATATGGAAGTAGGAGAATTAGTACATGTGATCGCAGATGCCCATATTTATGATCGTCATATTCCGATTATTAAAGAAATGATCAAACGAGAGACATATCCTGCACCAAAAGTAACACTGAATCCAGAAGTCAAAGATTTCTATGAATTTACAACAGATGATTTCAAGATCGAAGATTATCAGGCAGGAGAACAGATCAAAGATATTCCAATTGCGATATAAGAAGGAGAAAACAAATGAACCTTATTGTAAATGCAGATAAGAACTGGGGAATCGGAAAGAATAATGAACTCTTAGTTCATATCCCCAATGATATGAAGATGTTCCGTCAGATGACAACAGGAAAAGTTGTTGTTATGGGACGTAAAACCTTAGAAAGCTTTCCAAATGGAATGCCGCTTCCAAAGAGAACTAATATTGTTTTAACACACGATAAAGACTACGATGCCAAAGGAGCGATCGTTGTTGGAAGCAAGGAAGAATTAATAGATGAACTTGAAGAATATAAAGATGAAGATATTTTTATTATCGGTGGAGAGAGTATTTATCGTATGATGCTTCCATACTGTGATAAAGCGTATGTTACAAGAACAGACTTTGCTTATGATGCTGATACTTATTTTCCAAATCTGGATGAGATGCCAGAGTGGAAAATTGTGAAAGAAAGTGAAGAAGAGACGTACTTTGATATTGAGTATCAATTTGTTGTGTATGGTAAATAATTTAGTCTTTCAATGAATATTTTAAATAATAACTGCCCCGTGACCCATTTGCATTCGGATTCGCACGTAGCGGATGCTAAATTTGACATCGATGATAAATCATCACTGCTCATTAAGCACCGACGAGCTCATACGGTCACGGGGCAGTTATTATTTAAAATATTCTTGGCTGTAGGTTATTGGGAATATGGATAGATGAATATGAATATATGGTGATACATAGAAATGAATAGTGATTGCTGAGGAATTTGGTGTGTGTTTCTTTTTCTACAGATGGGGAAAACTATGTTATAATGAAATCAAAATTTGGAAAGGAAGAATGGATATGAATAATTCAAAATGGAAATTAAAGACTTTGATTGCATTGACGGCACTTACTGTGGTTGCGGTACCAGTTTGTTTACAGAAGAAGTCAGCAAATGCGGCTTCAAAATATACATATAAAAAGGGTTTTACTTATGAGACGATTTCTCCAAAGATTGAAAAGAGGATTACGGGGAAGTCTTATCGTAAGAATAAGAATGTTAAGTTATCTGATCTTCGATATGTTCAGGTGCTTCATTATGGGTTTGATGGAAAAGTGAAGCATGGTGAATTGATCGTTAATAAGAAGATCGCAAAGAAAACAGTGAAGGTATTTTACGAATTATATCAGAAGAAATACAGAATACAGAGAATGCGTCTGATCGATGATTATAATGCGAATGATAATAAGTCTATGTCTGCGAATAATACTTCTGCGTTTAATTATCGTGTGATCAGTGGAACGAAGAAATTGTCTAATCATTCTTATGGATTAGCAATTGATATCAATCCAAGGATCAATCCATGGGTAAAGGGAAATAAGGTTTCTCCTTCGAATGGAAAGGTTTATAAACAGAGAAAGACATCAAAGTGCAAGGGAAAATATAAACGTTATATGATTCATAAGAATGATACGGCTTATAAGATCTTTAAGAAATATGGATTTAGCTGGGGTGGAAATTGGAGAAGTTCTAAGGATTATCAGCATTTTGAATGTAAATAAATAGTTGACCATCCCAAACCCGCTCTCTCTCGGATTCGCACGTAGCGGACACTAAATTCGACAGCGATGATAAATCATTACTGCTCATTAAGTGCCGACGAGCTCATACGGTTTGGGATGATCAACTATTTATTCCTGTTGGGATTTCGGATTTTGAGAGGATTCGGGAGTTGGATTATTACTATGTGGATAAGACTGGTTTGATTAAGACGTTGCTGCGGGGTGAGATGGATCAGGTGACGTTGATTACTCGTCCTAGGCGTTTTGGGAAGACGATGGCAATGAGCATGTTGAATAGTTTCTTGGATATTAGGAAGGATAGCAGGGAGTTGTTTGAGGGGCTTGAAATATCTAAGGAGACAGCAATTTGTGAAAGATGGATGAATCAGTATCCGACTTTGTTTTTGTCATTTAAAGATGTGTATGGTAGTACATTTGAGAATACATTTAATTTTCTTAAATATATTGTGGCAGAGGTATGCAAGCAGCATATGTATTTGCTGGATAGTGATGATGTAGATAAAATCTGTGGAGCATTCTTTATCTTACCGGATATCTTACAAAAGCAGGGGAATGTGATGCAGAGGGATTGGTTGAGCTAAGAATTCCAAACAAAGAAATCAAAGAGATTTTTGAATCAACGGTAAGAAAATGGTTTGAAGACAGCACAAGGGTGATGAATCGAAAGGCTTTGTTCGATGCTGTGTGGAATAAAGATACGGACAAGTTGACAAAAGAGATCAGTACCTTGCTTCGAATGACGATCAGTTATTATGATTACAGAGAAGATTTCTACCATGCATTTCTTGTAGGAATCTTTGCAGGAGCTGGTTATAGTGTGGAGTCTAACAGGGAACATGGAGAAGGACGAAGTGATATTGTAATCTACAATGATGTGATGGGACAGGTTGCAGTATTTGAAGCAAAATATTCTAGAAAATTAGATGATCTGGAAAGAGATTGTCAAAAAGTATTGGATCAGATTGATATAAAGATGTATGCGAAAGAATTTGAAGACACTTATGATGAGGTTTTGTGTTATGGAAATTCATTTTATAAAAAAAGGTGTCTTGTGAGATGTAAATAAGATGATAAAAAGTCTGTGCAAAATATAAATGCACAGGCTTTTTTGTAAATGTATTGACTAAAATTTTGAACCCCACATGGATGACCTAGTGGGGCTTAAAATAAGTTACCTAAGAATTCAACTCTGCGATCCGACTGACTCCAACATATATCTCACTAATCTTATACCAAGTAGGATAATCCACAATTCCAGTCTGAGGCAGCCCAAAGACATTTTGAAATTTTCGAACCGCATTAGCTGTAGATTCTCCAAATACACCATCCGCAGCAATCGTAGGAAGAGAAGGATAATCCCGCGCAATCCGATTTAATTGCTGCTGCATCTGACGAACTTTATCTCCGCTGCTCCCAATCGTCAAATCATATCCCGGCCAGGAAGATGGAATCCCAGAAATCTGTTCGGCGGTGTTGATATACATACTTTCTCCATAATAATATCTCAAAATCTCAATCGGTGCATAACCCTGATCACCTAAGTATTTAGAACCCCACTGCGTCATCCATTCGGGACAAGAAACCTTCTTTCCATCACAATACTGCGTAAGGATCGGCTGTCTTACATTCGGTCTGGACAGATAATCTGCAAAAACCTCATCAACGATCGTATTAATAGAATCATAAGTTGTCTTTCCAGGAATAAACTTGTGGTCATAAGCTGTAGAAGATGTAATCGTAAAGTCATGCCCTTTATTTCTATACCATTCAGTATATACTCTATTCAAAGTAAATGACATGATCGCAAGAATATTTGCTTCAAGAGTTGCACGAGGCCAGGTAGAATAAATTTCGCAGGCAGCAACATTTTTGATGTAATCTTTATAACGCACATAATAATTCTGTGCAGTCTTATCACCAACAGAACCATCATGAACAATAATGTATTCTGGAATTACAACTCGGCTTAAGACGATCTCACCAGTTTCATTAACAGGCTTAATTTCAGATTCCGCAATTTTCGGTGGATAATTGCCCCACAGAGTGTGAGGACCGATCACAATAGGATTTTCTTCTGTAGAAATACTGGTTTCTTCAGGAATCAAGGAAACAGATTGAAGACCTTGGACACCAGAGAGAATCTGTGCACCAGAGATCGTGACGGATTCATAATCCTTGGAACGGATTCTTAAATTATATTCAGAATAAGGCTGGTTTTCTCCTGGTGACATACTGTATTCGACGGGTGGTGCCGGAAGATCAATAACAGAAGTCTGGCCATTTTCATCTGTATTTACTGTTTCAAGAACAGAGTCAGGATCGCCAGTGTAAGAAATTTCAATCGAAGCATCAGGAATGGGAACTGATCCGATGCTTGAAGTTACCTGTATTTTTAAACGGCCTTGATCGACAAGATTTTTATTTTGTATTTCTGGCATAAAATATCCTCGGAATATCTTTTACTCTCAATATATGAAAAAATATGATATAATGTGCAAAGGTGGTGTAAAATGAACACCATAACATGTTTGCTAGATAAATAAATCAGCAAGGAGGCAGCAGGAGAATGGCAAAGAAAGAACCAAAAACAAACGCAATGAGAATGCTTGAGAGAGCGAAGATTCCATTTGAAGTACATCGTTATGAGTGCAAAGAATTTATCGATGGAATTACGATCGCTGATATGTTAAATGAACCATATGAAAGAGTGTTTAAAACTCTGGTAACAGAAGGAAAAAGCGGAGGATATTTTGTATTTGTAGTTCCAATCGATAAGGAACTTGATCTTAAGAAAGCTGCAAAGGCAGCGGGGGAGAAATCTGTTGAGATGATCCATGTAAAAGATATCAATAAGATCACAGGATATATTCGTGGAGGCTGTACAGCAATTGGCATGAAGAAAGATTATCCAACAGTTCTTGATGCAAGTGCAAATGATCAGGAGAAGATCATTGTAAGTGGTGGAAAGAATGGAATTCAGATTGAGCTTACGACACAGGATTATCTTAAGGCATGCAAAGGAAAGACTGCTGATATTACTTTATAGAAGGGAGAGTATAAGATGATTGATGAGATTTTAAAATACAATCAGGAATTTGTAAAAGAGAAAAAATATGAACAGTATAAGACAAGTAAGTACCCTGATAAGAAGATTGCGATTCTTACTTGTATGGATACAAGACTTACTGAACTTTTACCAGCAGCACTTGGAATTAAAAATGGTGATGTCAAGATCATTAAGAATGCAGGAGGAGTTGTAAGTCATGCATTCGGAAGTGTGGTACGAAGTATTTTAGTCGGTATATTTGAGCTAGGCATTGAGGAAGTCATGGTGATCGGACATACAGACTGTGGAGTACAGCATATCAACAGTGAGATGATGATCGGACATATGATGGAGCGCGGAATCGATGAGGAGAAGATTGAGCTGATCCGTCACTGTGGAGTTGATTTTGATACATGGTTAGAAGGTTTTGACTGTGTAGAAAGTTCTGTAAGAGATTCTGTGGAAATGCTTCGAAAACACCCACTGATTCCAAAAGATGTAAAGATTTCAGGATACGTTATGGATTCAGTAACAGGTGAATTAAAAGTAGTCGAACCATAAATCGAAACGAAAGAGGGATAAGTATGAAAAAGATATGGAAAGTTCTGATCCTTTGTGTGATGCTTAGTATTTTTTGTGTGGGGTGCAAAGATGATGAAGTGATCACACAGGATAAGAAAGCAGGAGAGAAGACAACAGAGAAGCGGACAGAGATCATTAAGCAGAAGACAACACAGAAAGCGTCTCAGAAGACGACACAAAATAAGAAAGAGACAACAACACTGCCCAAAGAGGAAAAACGTATAAAGATCGCAATTGACGCAGGACATCAAAAGAAACAGATGAGTGAACAGGAAGCGATCGGACCAGGTGCTGACAAGACAAAGCCAATGGTATCTTCAGGAACGGAAGGAGTCGTTACGAAGAGAACAGAATATCAGGTAAATTTAGAAGTGTCATTAAAGCTTAAGAGTGAATTGATCGCCAGAGGATATGATGTTTATATGATCAGAGAGACTAATGATGTATCATTAAGCAACAAAAAAAGAGCTTTGATGGCAAATGAAAGTGGTGCTGGTATTTTACTTAGGATCCATTGCAATAGTGCAGATTCACAGTCAGCAAATGGAGCTTTAACAATGAGTCCTACTTCATCCAATCCTTATTGCAAGGTAATTGCAGCAGACAGTCAGAGATTATCTGAATGTGTAGTTAGTACTTTGTGCCGCAGAACAGGTGCTAAAAATCGTGGGGTAACACAGACAGATGAGATGACAGGGATCAACTGGAGTAAGATTCCTGTAACAATCGTAGAGATGGGATTTATGTCAAATCCAGACGAAGATCAGAAGTTATCAGATCGTCATTATCAGACAATGCTTGCAGAAGGAATTGCAGATGGAGTTGACAGATATTACCAAAGAGGAGGAGAGAAAAATGCAGAAAAATGAAAAACAGGTAATTGCAGTACTTGCTGCAGCTATCGCAGTCGTAGCGGTTATTCTAATTGCCATGTTGGTCACAAGCAGAGACACAACAGACAATGAAAGTGCCAGTACATCATTGAAAAATGCCGTACAGGAAGAAACAAATAACAAGAAAAATAATGAAGGAAAAGATGTTGGGGATGGGAACGTGGCTGATTCAACAGACGACAACACGACAGAAGCACAAACAACAACGGAAGCATCTGATAGTGATACAAAGTCAGCAAGTGAGATCATGGATGCCGATGATGGATATGTTTTTCCAGATGCCGATACAGAATATATCAGCAAATCTGACATAAAGAAATTATCTGACAGCGAACTTCAATATGCAGTGAATGAAATCTATGCAAGACATGGATTAAAATTTACGAAAAAGGTTAATAAAGAACGTTTTGAAAAGAAAGCATGGTATAACGGTACTGTGGATGATCAGGACAGTATTTCTTTGAATAAATACGAGAAGAAAAATGTAGATACAATGGCAGCAGAATTGAAGAAACGTGGACTTAGATAAAAAAGAGAAGGGAGAAGAGAAAATATGTTTTGCCCAAAGTGTGGAAGTGAAGTAAAAGACGGAGATATGTTCTGCGGAGAATGTGGAATGAGAATGGAACCGTTGGAGTCAGAAAATCAGCAGACAGAAAGCCAGAAGACAGCAGACCAGAATGAAACACAAAAATCAAGACCAGTACAGCCGAATCAAGCACCAAATAAAGCACCGGCAAAGAGTGGAGAATTATTTAAAGGATTTAGCAGCAAAGCCAAGAAGATCGTCATTGCTGAAGTTGCAGTATTAGTCGTTCTGATCGCAGCGTTTTTTTATATCGGAAACAGCAAAAGCAGTCCAGAGGCAGCAGCGAATCAGTTTGTAAAAGATTATAATAATAAGAAATGGTCCAATATCTATGATAAGTTTAATTTGTCAGAAGATACATTTATCAATGAAGAAGCATTTGAAAAGACAATGGATCAGAATGAGACAAAGACTTTATCAACACCAACTGGTGGTTATGTGAATTATGGAACTTATGCCGGACAATATGTATATCAGGCAAAGAAAGGTTCTGATGAAGTTGAGATTCATATCGCAAAATCAGCAAAGAAGAATTTCCTGTTTTTTGATAAATATGAAGTAACAAGTGCTACAGATACAGGATTGGCAACAGAAAGCGTAAAATTATTTACAATGCCAGGTGTTACTTTAAAAATCGATGGAATTGCAGCAAAGGTTCCAGAAGATACATCAGAAAATACATATAACGTAACAATGTTTGCAGGAAAACATAAGCTTACATTTTCAGGAGCGGATGGTCTATTTGATCAGGACAGCTATACGTTCAATACAAATGATGACAATCCATTGAATGTCGTGCAGTATTCAGGAACAGCAAAAACGGAAGCTGCAAAAGCGTTAAAGAGTTATATGCCGGAGATTACAGAAGCTAAGATCAAAGACAAAGGAAATGCAGGTCTTACATCTTATTTTACATCAACAGAAGCCGCAGAAAATTATGGAGTCAGATTATGTGATTCTATTTGGTATTATGGAAGTGATGCAAAATCACTTGGAAGTGTAAAATTAACAAAATGTCAGGCAACAAGTTCGGATTCATCTTATAACACGGTTGCAGATGGTGTATTTGTTGCAGTCAGTGGTTCAAGAGATTATAAATATAAAATATGGGATAGATATGAGACACAGACATTGAAGATCAGTGGTGTAGCTAGAATGATCAGGAAAAATGGAAAATGGCTGATCGATACGGCTTCATATTACTAAAGAGAAGAGAGGAGAATATTATGGCAAACTTTTGTACAAAATGTGGAAGAAAATTAATTAACGGACAGCCTTGTATCTGTACACAGCAGAATGCAGAAGATACACAGGAAAATGCATATCAGTCAGAAACTACACAGGCAGAAAGCCAGCAGACACAGCAGCAGTATACAAACTATGAAGAAATCAATTATGAAGGCCCAGCATCTGAACAAAATCAGAGTGATGTAGCAGCCATGACAAAGAATTTCTTTACACAAGCATTAGAGATGATCAAACATCCAAGCACAGGTTTTGCATCTTCTGTCGCAGATGAAAACAGTAAAAACGGGCTGATTCTTATGGGAATTCAGGCACTTTTAGCAGGATTATATTTGTATGTATTTGTTCAGAAAATCGTTTCAACAGCGTTGAATGGTGTAAGCTCTTTTTTAGGAGTGTCAAGATATGTGGGACAGACACCATCTTTTGGACAGTTTTTTGGATATGGAGTTATTTTGTCAATTGTCGTATCTCTGATTATTTCAGGTGTTATTCTCGGACTTATGAATGCAATGGGTCATGCAAAGATCAACTGGTTTCAGGCATGCCAGATTGTTGGAATGAGATCTCTAGGATCAATTTTAGCATTGATTCTTGCAATTTTAGGATTACTGCTTGGAATGTACCAGTTTGCAGTTTTGATCGTACTGGTTGGAAGCGTACTGACATTCATTTATAGTATGGTGGCAATGATGAGTTATCCTGGTGTAAATAAGAATGCAGTTGCTTACATCGCATTGATCGTTGAGATCGTAGGAGTAATTGTAGCATATTTCATTATGAAAGAATTTGTATTCTCTGCATTAGGAAGTGCAGCAGGGTCAGCAACTAATTTCTTAAGTAATATCTTATAGGAGACACAAAGATGATACCAAAAGACCCAGTTATGTTACTAAGTTATATTAACACCCAGTTAAGGGATTTTTATGATTCCTTTGAGGACCTGTGTAAAGCACTTGATCTTGATGAAAATGAGATAAAACAGAAACTTTCATCCATTGGATATGAGTATAATGATTCATTAAATCAGTTTAAGTAAGAGACTGGCTGAATCAATCAAAATATGGTAAAATTCTTTATAAAGGAGAAGCATATTTATGGAATTGATTCGGTTAGAAAATGTAAAGAAAATATATAAGACAGGAGAGGTGATCACCAAAGCCGTAGACGGGATTGATTTTACGGTGAATAAGGGTGAGTTTGCCTTGATCATTGGCGCCAGTGGTGCAGGAAAGACTACCGTATTGAATATTTTAGGTGGTATGGATACTGCAACCAGTGGCGCTGTTTTTGTAGATGGAAAAGATATCTCCAAATGGAATAAAAAACAGCTGACAGGGTATCGTAGAGACGATATCGGATTTGTTTTTCAGTTTTATAATCTGGTTCCGAATCTGACTGCAACAGAGAATGTGGAATTAGCACTTCAGATCAGCAAAGATCCACTGGATGCAGAAGAAGTACTGAAAGATGTAGGACTTGGACACAGACTGAATAACTTTCCGGCACAGTTATCTGGAGGAGAACAGCAGAGAGTATCCATTGCGCGTGCGCTTGCGAAGAATCCTAAGATACTCCTTTGTGATGAGCCGACAGGAGCACTTGATTATCAGACAGGAAAATCCATTTTAAAATTACTTCAGGATACTTGTCATAAGAAAGGTAAAACAGTTGTGGTTATTACACATAACCTTGCAATTGCACCAATGGCAGACCGTGTGATCGAGATGAAAAATGGAAAGATCAGTAACATTACGATAAATGACAATCCACAGCTGGTGGAAACGATTGAATGGTAGAAAGAATGGCAGGGAAGTGCGTATGAAAAAGACAGCATTACACAAAGATATATACAGAACGATCACAGGTACGCTTCCAAGATTTCTGTCCATCTTTTTTATTGTGGTACTTGGGGTTGCATTTTATGCAGGTATTCGTGTAACACAGAAAGATATGCATATCACAGCAGACCATCAGTTTGATGATTCGAAACTTATGGACGTGAAAGTGATGGGAACTTTGGGAATATCGAAGGAGAATCTGGAATCGATAAAGAAGCTTTCGAAAACAGCGGATATCGAAGGCGGTCATTCTACAGATGTTATATCAAAGAAGCAGGGAAGTGACGACGAACATGCAGTGAAAGTCGTGGCAGAGACGAAGAAATTAAACCAGATTACGATCGTACAAGGAAAGCTCCCGAAGAAGTCAGGGGAATGCCTTGTGGATGAATGGTATGCGACTCAGAATGGATTAAAAATTGGAGATATTTTGGAGTTATCTTCAGGAACAGAGGATGATCTTAAAGATACCTTAAATGATACGACATATAAGATCACAGCTATTGGAAGATCAGCAGAATATCTGTCAAGATCAAGAGGAAGCACAACAATTGGAACTGGAACATTATCTGGATTTATCATTGTTAAGCAATCAGAATTTTCCTCTGACATTTATACAGAAGTTTATCTTACAGCAAAGGGTGCCAAATCAGAAAGAGCATACAGCGATGCATATAAGGATAAAGTAAAAGAGTTAGAAGATCAGCTGAAAGACATTTCCAAGGACGAGAATAAGAAGCGTTTAAGTTCTGTTTGGAAAGAAGCCTCTGATAAGATTTCCAAGAAAGAAAAGACATTTAAAAAAGAACGTAAAAAAGTCTTAAATAAACTAGATAAGGCAGATAAGGAGCTGAAAGATTCAAGACAAAAGATCAATGATTCCAAATCTGAATTAGAACAAAGCAAGAAAAAACTTGCAAGTGCAAAATCACAGATTCAGACAGCGAAAGCACAGTATCAGTCAGGAATCAAACAGATCAGCAGTGCAAGAAAACAGTTAAAGACACAGAAACAGACAATCAAAACAAAAAGCAGCCAGCTTGACACACAGGAAGCTAAAATAAAAGAACAGGAACAGCAGTTAGAGAAAAAAGAACAACAGATCAATCAGGCGTTACAGGCAGGAGCGATCACAGAGCAGGAAGCACAGGCTTCTATGATACAGATCAATGCAGGAAAGCAACAGATAAAGACAGCAAAGGCACAGATCACTTCTGGAAAAAAACAGTTAAAAGCAGCACAGACAAAGATTGTAAATGCAGAAAGAACACTGAATCAGAAAAGAAGTCAGTTAAAGACAGCTAAACAGACAATAGAGTCAAATGAAGCAAAATTAGTAACAGCACAAAAGCAGATTGATTCAGGAGCAACCAAGATCAAAGAAGCAGAAAGAAAGCTTGATGATGGAGAGAAGAAGTTAAAGAAGTCAAGAAAGAAAGCCGAGAAGAAATTAAAAGATGCCGAGAATAAGATCAAAGATGCTAAAGAAGATGTAAAGAATATCAAACAAGGCAAATGGTATATTTTGAATCGTGAAAAGATGCAGTCTTATGTTGAATACGGACAGGAAGCAGACAGAATTGCAGCACTTGGACAGGTTGTTCCAGTTATTTTTTTCTTAGTGGCAGCGTTGGTAAGTTTAACGGCAATGACACGTATGGTTGAGGAACAAAGAACACAGATCGGAATGATGAAAGCTCTCGGGTACAGTGGATTTCATATTGCAATGAAATATGTCAGTTATGCGTTGGCAGCAACACTTACAGGAAGTATTCTTGGGGCAGTGATCGGTGAAAAGCTTCTTCCGTGGATCATTATCAATGCCTATAAGATGATGTATACGGGGCTTGGAGATGTGTATACACCATTGGAAACAGAATATTCAGTTATGGCAGCAGGACTTGCTGTCGGGGTTGTTGTATTCGCAGTGCTATCTGCATGTTACAAAGAATTAAAAGAGAAGCCAGCACAGCTGATGCGTCCTGTGGCACCGAAAGAAGGAAAACGAATCCTGTTAGAACGGATTCCATTTGTATGGAAACGGTTAAGTTTTATCTGGAAAGCAACGATGCGAAATCTGTTCCGTTATAAGAAACGATTCTTTATGACGATCTTTGGAATTGGCGGCTGTATGGCGTTGTTGCTATTGGGATTTGGAATTAAAGATTCGATTTCAGCAATTTCAAAGAATCAGTACGGAGAGATCATCACCTATGATTTTTCTATCACATACAAAGATGGAATAAAAAAAGCTAAGAAAGAAGAATTCGTAAACTGGACGAAAAAACAAGATCACATGACAGATTTAATGGAAGTTAGTGAATCTGCGGTAACGATCCGTGCAAATGGTGAAAAACAAGATGCAACGATGATCCTCCCAATGTCAAAAGACGATTTTAACGGATATATTACATTACAGGATAGAAAGAGTAAGACCAAATATAAGTTAGATGATGAAGGAATCATTCTGACAGAGAAAGCAGCATCACTACTCGGTGTGAGCAAAGGAGATACGATAACGATCAAGAAATCAGGTGATCGAAGCATTAAGGCAAAAATCAGTCAGATTACAGAAAATTATCTGCAACACAAAGTATACATGACACCGAAATTATATGCCAGATTGTATCACAAAAAAGCAGAGCCAACAGGTATATATTGTATCGAAAAGAATATATCTAAGAAAAAGATGCAGGAAAATGGAAAGAAGATTCTTACAAAAGATGAGGCTTCAGCACTTCATTTTTCATCTGATGACGCAAAGACGATGGAAGATATGGTAAATAATCTAAATATTGTTGTTGTTGTATTAATCGTATCAGCAGGATTACTTGCATTTGTGGTATTATATAACTTGAATAATATCAATATTTCAGAGCGAAGAATGGAACTCGCAACGATCAAAGTGCTAGGATTTTATGATGGAGAAGTCGGCGCTTATGTTTATCGTGAGAATATTTTGTTGACGATCTTAGGAACGATCGCAGGAATTATTTTGGGGATTCTTTTACACAAATATGTAATCTTCACAACGGAAGTTGACTTGATCATGTTTGGAAGACAGATTTATTTTCCAAGCTATGTTTACAGTATTTTACTAACAATTGCTTTTTCGATTCTCGTAAACTTTTTTATGTATTTCCAACTAAAGAAGATTGAT
>ERZ809276.277-NODE-277-length-20459-cov-5.206136_pt1 | contig 20459 bp, 14 predicted proteins | sample MGYA00520512_ERZ809276 | MGnify/ENA primary metagenome ERZ809276 (study PRJEB31576, sample SAMEA3212661) | Homo sapiens | biome: human-gut; feature: human gut; material: fecal | place: Sweden | collected 2012 ...
CACGACGCTCTTCCGATCTTCTTGCCGCGCGCGTCCAAAAGGTGCAGCACGTGGAACCAGTATTTGCACCACGGGTGGCCGAGATACGCTTCGCTCTGTGCAATCTCATTCGTGTGGTGTGGGAACGCGTTATCGATGCCGCCGCAGTGAATGTCAAGGTATTCGCCGAGGTACTTGATGCTGATGCCGCTGCACTCGATGTGCCAGCCCGGGTAGCCCACGCCCCACGGGGAATCCCACTTGAGCTCCTGGTCGTCAAACTTCGACTTTGTAAACCACAGTACGAAGTCGCTCTTGGAGCGCTTGTTTTCGTCCTCTTCCACGCTGTCACGCACGCCTACGGCGAGGCTCTCTTCCTCCATGTTGCCGAAAACATAATAGTTTTCGAGCTTGGAGGTATCAAAATAGACGTTGCCGCCCGCGATATACGCATAGCCCTTTTCAAGGAGCACCTCTACCATGTGGATGAATGTATCGATGCAGCTCGTCGCCGGAATGACGATCTCCGGACGCTTGATGCCAAGCTTTTCGCAGTCACTGAAAAATGCGTCGGTATAGAACTGCGCAATCTGCATGACGGTCTTGTGCTCCCGGCGCGCGCCCTTGAGCATCTTGTCTTCGCCGGTGTCGGCATCGCTGGAAAGGTGGCCGACGTCCGTGATGTTCATGGCGCGGGTCACGTCATAGCCGAGGTAGCGCAAGGCTTTTTCCAGCATATCCTCCATGATGTACGAGCGCAGGTTGCCGATGTGCGCATAGTGGTACACGGTTGGGCCGCAGGTGTACATTTTGACTTTTCCGGCTTCGTGCGGAATAAATTCTTCTTTTTTCTGTGTTCTTGTGTTATAGAGCTGCATACAGGTGCTTCCTTTCTGCTTATTCTTCCTTATTCTTCTCTGCTTTCTGTGCGGTCAGCTTGCTTTTTTCTCTGCGGCAGCTGTTCAGCTCGCCGTGCAGGCGCTCAATTTCAAGCCGCATGCGGCACATTTCCTGCGCCACCGGGTCGGCCACGTGGATCTGATCCAGCGTGCTGTTGTCCATCACACGCTTGCCGCCCACGCGCACGATGCGCGCCGGTACACCGACCGCCGTTGCGTTATCGGGCACGGCATCCAGCACCACGGCACCCGCCGCCACACGGGCGTTATCACCCACGCGGAACGGCCCCAGCACCTTTGCGCCCGCACCGACGAGCACGTCATTTCCAAGCGTCGGGTGACGCTTGCCCTGGTCTTTTCCCGTGCCGCCGAGCGTCACACCCTGGTACAGCGTGCAGTTGTCACCGATAACGGTGGTTTCGCCGATGACGACACCCATACCGTGGTCGATGAACAGATTTTTGCCGATCGTCGCGCCCGGGTGAATCTCTATACCCGTTTTGCGGCGCGCGCGCTGCGAGATATAGCGCGCGATAAATTTCATATTATGGCGGAAAAACCAGTTTGCCTTGCGGTAAGACCGCACCGCCTTGAAGCCGGAATACAGAAAATAAACCTCCGCACGGCTGCGGGCGGCAGGGTCGCGCGCCATCACGGCATCAAGCTCCGCCTTTAACTTAGAAAACATGACGTAAACCTCTCCTTAAAAACAAAAAGCCCCGAGCGCACAACATAGGCGCTCGGGGGCGAAATGTACCAAAACATTCATGATACAATAAATCCGCGGTTCCACTCCGGTTTATCACTCAAACGGCGTAACGTACCGTACCCGTATGCGGCTCACTTTCGCTCACCGCATCCGCTCGCGAATGCACTTCGCCCGGCTCTTTTCTGCGGCGGCTTTCAGCCCATGACCTCCGCTCTCTATCGACTGCCCCCGGGGTACTCGTTCGGTCTCAGCGTTTGCTTTATGACAGTATTTTAACACAGCCCCTTTAAAAACGCAAGCCCAAAGATCACCTCTCCGCGCCATTTTATGCGGCTTTTTTCTTTTGGTTCTTTTAAAATACGCGCACACAAAAACAGGGTACGCACTTTTTTACAGTGCATACCCTGTTTATTTTAGCTGTGATTCAAAAATTAGAGCTGCTCGTCGATGATCTTTGCCTTTTCAAGCGCACGCTTCTGGAGCAGTGCATCGATCTTGGCGTGCGGGTCGAGCAGGGAGCTGATGGAAGCGTCGTGGTTCAAAGCGGAGATGAAGTAAGCGATGTACTTCGAAACGTCGACTTCATGGAACCACGGGCGGTTCTTCAATTCCGGGTTAAGGTACGTCAGGTTGCTGCCGAAGATGCCGTCGATGAGGCCCTCTTCATACGCTTTATCGAACTTTGCGAGGCCGTTCGTGAAGATGGCATACGTGCCGTAAGCGAAGAAGCGGCGTGCCTTGCGGGCCTTGACGTTCTCTGCAATGTCGAGCACGGACTCGCCAGAAGAGATGATGTCATCGGCAACGAACACGTCCTTGCCCTCGACCGGGGTACCGAGGTACTCATGTGCGACGATCGGGTTGCGGCCGTCTACAATGCGGGAATAATCGCGGCGCTTGTAGAACATGCCCATGTCCACACCGAGCACGGAAGCATAGTACATGTTGCGGTTCAACGCACCTTCGTCCGGGCTGACGATCATGAAGTCTTTCTTATCGGTGGAAAGATCCGGGAAGTCCTTGAAGAGCTTCTTTAAAACCTGATAAGTCGGCATCAGGTTATCGAAGCCCATAACCGGCACAGCGTTCTGCACGCGCGGGTCATGTGCGTCGAAAGTCAAAACGTTGGAAACGCCCATCTGCTGAAGCTCCTGCAGCATGTATGCGCAGTCCAAAGACTCGCGGTAGCTGCGGCGGTGCTGACGGCCGCCGTAAAGCAGCGGCATCACGACGTTAACGCGGTGTGCCTTACCACTTGCCGCCTGAATGAGACGCTTCAAATCCTGATAATGGTCATCCGGGGACATGTGGTTCTCGTTGCCGAAGTAGTTGTAGGTCAGGCTATAATTGCCTACGTCTACAACAAAGAACAGGTCATAGCCGCGCACGGTCGACTTGATAAGACCCTTGCTGTCGCCGGAAGAGAAACGCGGGCAGCTGTTTTCGATGATAAACGTGTCCACATCCATACCGGCACGCTTTGCCCAACGCACCAGATGGGCCTCAACCTTTTCGGAAAGCTCACGCGCACCGGCAAGCGGTACGATGCCAAGCGGTGCTACGCGATTCTCTGCACTGAAAAACGTCTGTGATTCCATTGCCATTTGATTACTCCTTCAAACTGCATATTCCGTTATTTGCCTGTCCGTTTTACACGAACAATGTCGGCTTTTGTCTATTTCAATATAGCACAAAATAGCGAGAATTTCCACAGCAAATACGCAAAATATTAAACTTTTGTTAAATCCGATAAGAGGGCAATGCCAAACGGAGCGAGTTTGATTGAATTTACCGTTTGATCTGTACCGTACAACTTGTAGTCGCGCGGCAATTCCACGGTTTTTCCGCTTTCCGTGTAGTTTTCTACAAAAATGATATTCTCCTTTTCGCCGTGGCGGATGTGTGCCGTTACGCCGTGCGGCAGGGCGCAATCGAGCGCTTTTTCAATGTGCAGCGTCTCAATCATTTCGCCGTACAGTACAGAAAGCATATCGCTGCCGGTACGGGCCGCAATGTAATACGCCTCGCCCTTGCCGAACTTGTTTTTCGTCAGCGCCGCTTCGCCTGCGTAGAAATCCTTTTCATATGTGCCGAGCACCTCCGCCGTCAGCGGGTGGATACGTGCACAAAGCTCTTTAGCATCGTAACGACTGCCGTTAAACACAATGCCGTTCTTCATGCCGTCCGGCAGGCTGTCGATTTCTTCGTTCCACACGCCGAACACGTCCATCATGTCGCCGGGGAGGCCGCCCATTTTGCACAGGTCGGTATCGTCCACGATGCCGCTCCAGTACGTTGTGACGAGCGTGCCGCCGTTTTCGACGAACTTGCGCATCTTCTTTTCAAAGCCTGCGCGGTACATATAGAGCATCGGCGCAATGACAAGCTTATATTTCGAGATATCGCCGTCCATATCGACGATGTCCACCTGCACGCCCTTATCCCAGAACGGACGGTAGTGCGTCAAGAGCGTCTCTACATATTTTTCGTCTTTATCCTTGTTGCGCGGGCCCGCGGCAGCATCCAGCGCCCAGCGGTTTTCCACGTCGTATACAATAGCGACCTGCGGCTTGACTTCGGTGCTGTATACGTCGCCGCGCTCGTTCATGCTCTTCAGCTCAGCGCCAACGGACTGCACATCCTTAAACACACGGGTGTTCTCGTTCGTGACGGAGTCGAATACGCCGCCATGGCTGACATGGTCGACGACCGCACCGTGGAACTTTTCGCAGGAGCCGCGGCTTTTTCTGAACTGGAAATACTGCACGGAATTTGAGCCGTGTGCAACCGCCTGCATAGAGGAAAGCAGGTGCATGCCCGGGCGCTTCAGCATACTGATGGGCGTCCAGTTCGTCATGCTCGGCGTGCTTTCCATCAAAAGGAAGTTTTCGTGCTTGATCGAACGCATCACGTCGTGCGTCATCGCGGAAGAGACCGCAATCTCTACGTTGTCGGTCGTATGCCACTGCGGGTAGTTGTCCCAGGAAACAACGTCAAGCTCCGGGCCGAACTTGAAGTAATCGAGGCCGTCGTAGAAGCCCATCAGATTCGCCGTCACCGGGATATCCGGGTTTACTTCCTTCACGGCGTCGCGCTCCATTTTCATGAAATCGACGGTCTGGTACGTGACAAAGCGCTTCCAATCGAGCATCAGGCCGTGCACGTTCATTTCGCCGTTCGGCTGCGGCGCATGAATCTGGTCCCAGCTCGTATACGTGTGGCTCCAGAAGTCCGTCCACCACGCGTGGTTCAGGTCGTCGAGCGTCTTATACTTCTTTTTCAGCCAATCGCGGAACGCCTGTTGGCACAGCGGGCAGTAGCACTCGCCGCCGTACTCGTTAGAAAGGTGCCACAAAATGACGCCCGGGTGGTTTGCAAAGCGCTTTGCAAGGCGCTTATCCATCTCGCGGGTCTTCTCTCTGTACACGGGGGATGTATAGCAGTGGTTGTGACGCGCGCCGGAAAGGTCGCGCACACCGTTATTCTGCACACGGCGAATCTCCTCATACTTTTCGCTCATCCAAAGCGGCTTTGCACCGGACGGTGTGGCCAACACGGTATAAATGCCGTTTTTGTAGAGATTGTCGATGATCTTCTCCAGCCAGTCGAAGTCGTATTCTCCCTCATTCGGCTCCAGATGTGCCCAGGAGAAAATACCGACCGACACGCAGTTGATATCCGCTTTCTTCATCAGCTCCACGTCCTGCTTGAGAATCTCGGGATAGCGCAGCCACTGTTCGGGATTATAATCGCCGCCATGCAGCAGCTTCGGAAATTTCGGTGTAAGGGGCCTCATAATAAAATACCTCCGTCAGCGCGACTTCCCGCGCGTAATCTACACCCAGTATACAGGTTGTACGGACAAACTTCAAGAGTGAGTTTCACATTCTTCATTCTTTAGTCTTTGACGCGTTCTTATGCGCATGTAATAAAGAAAAGCGCACAGATTTTGTTTTCTGCACGCTTTTTAGCTTCATTTTTTTCTGAAAGGCTTCTTTTATTCGCCCGCTTTACTTTGGCTTGCGTCAAGCCCTCTCGTCAGCTTATGCATTCTCAAAAAATACGTCGTGACAAGCAAAATAGCCGCACCGGTCCAAGCAGTGACCTCCGCATAGAAAATACCCTCCTGCCCGATAATAAGCGGCAGAAACAACGCCACGCCAATACGCATCAAAAATTCCATGATGCCCGAAGCCATCGGCATGATGGTATCGCCAAGCCCCATCAGCGCGGAGCGGTAAATGTGCAGCATATAGAGGATAGACAGACAAATACTCATGATATTAAGATAGTGTATTGCCACCTGCGACGAGATCGACACTTCCTCCGCCGTGCCGGAAATAAACAGTGCGATGCCGTATTTTCCGAAAATCAGCACAAAAACCGTAATGACGACCGAGGTCAGCAAAGCGATCCACGTTGCGGAGTGCATACCCTTTTTCACGCGGTCTAAAAGCCCCGCGCCGAGATTCTGCCCGACATACGTCGTCACGGCGTAGCCGAACGAAACGGCGGCAATCTCCAAAATACCGTACAGCTTATTCGTTGCCGTAAAGCCCGCCACGAACAGCGTGCCGTAGCGGTTGACGACCGACTGCACCACCATGCCGCCCACGGCGATGATAACATTCTGTGCGGCGACCGGCGTACCGAGCCCCAAAAGGCGCTTTGCTATTTCCGGATTGAGCCGGAAATACTCTTTTTTCAGGTGGATGACCTTCACGTGCAACACAGCGCGCAGACAGTAAAGCGCTGCAAAAAGCTGTGCGATGACCGTTGCGACGACCGCACCCGCAATGCCCCAGTGGAACACCATAACAAACAGCAGATCAAGCCCGATATTCAGAATAGATGCAATGACCATGGCATACAGCGGCGTTTTGCTGTCGCCGAGCGCACGCAGGATGCTTGCAAGCACATTATACGCCATGATGATGGGGATACCCGCAAACATGATGCGCAGGTATGTGAACGCGCCGCCGATGATCTCCTCCGGCGTGTTCATGGCGCGCAGCACGGGTGCCATGGCGACTTGGCTCAGAATGACGGTCAAGATTGAAATGACCGCCGAAAGCGAGATCGTCGCGCCAATGGAACGGTTAAGACCCTCGTGGTCTTCCGCGCCGAAACGCTGCGCCATGTAAATGGAAAAGCCCTGCGCAAAGCCTTGGATAAGCCCCAGCACGAGCCAGTTCAGCCAGTCCGCCGCACCGAGCGCCGCCAGCGCGTTTACACCGAGCGCCTGCCCCACAATGGCGGTATCCACCACCGTGTAGAACTGCTGAAACACGTTGCCCAGCATCAGCGGTATCGCAAAGGTGAAGATCAGCTTTGCAGGGCTGCCTTTTGTCATATTTTGAATACGTTCTGTTTTTGCCATAAACCCCTCATGATTTCGCCGAAAGTTTTTCCGGCAATTTATGAATACGAATGTAATATGTCACGCACAGCAGTGCTGCCGCGCCGAACCACGCGGAGACCTCTGCAATGCAGATGGAAAGAAAGCCCAGATTGAACACTTTAGAGAGCACGAGCACAACGGAAATGCGCAGAATTAGCTCCAGCGCGCCGGAGAGCATCGGCACCACCGTGTCGCCGAGACTTTGCAGGGAAAAGCGGTAGACGAACAGCAAACCCAGCACCCACATCATCGCACCGCCGCACAGCAAATACGGATACGAAGCTTCGATGACCGTCTGCTCCACGCCGGAGACGAACGCCGCCGTCAGCTGGCGGCCGAACAGAATCATTGCGCCGCCGATGAAGAAATCGACGATGAGCACCATCAAAATGCCGCGGCGCACGCCAACCTTAATGCGGTCAATGCGTCCCGCGCCGAGGTTCTGCCCGACATACGTGCCAAGGGATAACCCGATGATGTTGCACGGCTGTTCCGCAAGACCGACGATTTTCGAGCCCGCCGTATATGCCGCCACAATCGTAGAACCTAAACTATTCACAACGCCCTGCAAGATCATACCGCCGATCGCCGTAATGGAATTCATAATTCCGACCGGCAAACCAAGCTTCAATAAGCCAAAAATAATAGACTTATCCATGCGCTTTTCGCCGGTTTTAAACCGCAAAACCGGCATACGGCGCAACACGAAAAGACACATCAGGCCGGAAAGCAGCTGTGCCAAAACGGTCGCCCACGCAGCGCCGGCCACACCCCATTTAAAGGCCATGACAAACAGAATGTCCAGCCCGATGTTCACTGCCGAACTGATGAGAATGATAATGAGCGGCGACATGCTGTCGCCGAGCGCTCGAAGAATACTCGAAAGCATATTGTAAAACACCGTCGTGAAAATACCGATGAAAATAATGCGGATGTACAAAAGCGCGTCGTCAAAAATATCGGTCGGTGTACCCATCAGTGTCATGAGCGGGCGCGAGAAAATGAGACTTAACGCCGTGATGACCGCAGCGCTTATAAAGCCGAGGTAGCCCGCGTTCATCACCGTGCGGCGCATGTCGCTTTCGTCGCCTGCGCCGAAGCGTTGCGAAATCAAAATGGAATACCCGTGCGTCAAACCGTTGATGAAACCAAAAATAAAGAAATATACCGAACCCGTGGAACCCGCCGCCGCAAGCGCATTGACGCCTACACCGCGGCCGAGCACCATAGCATCCGCCACAGAGTATAACTGCTGAAACACATTGGCAACGAGCAAAGGCAGTGCAAATGCCAACAAAAGCTTTACCGGGCTGCCCTTCGTCATATTGCGAACCACAAAATTGCTCCCTTCAAAAGACACTTTAATTACTATTATATCGGATAAAATGCTGCAATTCAATGCCCATATGTCGTTTTCGAGGGGTGTAAACGCCGAATTTTCCTATTCTTTTTTGGCTAATTTGGCGCTATTTCGGCTTCAGCAACAAGCCGTGTAAAAAAGCAGCGCCATGCAAAAGCCGCACAGCGCCGCGTGAATTTTGTTCAATCAAACGATGTAATCGACCGCAACCGCCTTTTCGCGAACTGTCGCAACATAAGTCTTCACCGTGTTGCAGTGGTACGGGTCTTTCTGGTATTCTTCGAGCGCCTCGGGGCTCTCGAGCGTAACGGTCAGGCAGACGTCAAAGGAGCGCTCGGAGTGGAGGAAATCCGCACCGGCTTCCACGTCAAGTGCCTGCGGCACGCGGCCCTTCATCGTCATAAAAAGATCGCGTAGCTTTTCGCACTGCTCCTTGGAATTGTCCTTGAGCTTGATCATTAAAACATGTTTTACCATTTGAAAAACTTCCTTTCGGATAAAATTATTGCATAGCTAAAGAAAACCATGGTTAAAAGTTTTGCTCAAGCTTTTTCAAAAGCTTGCAGGTTCTTAGGGCAGCGCCCTACATCGCTTTCCGCAGAAAGCGAAATCTTTTTGCGTTCGCAAAGTTAGGAATAGAGGACGAAACTTCCGGTGGACGTTTCGTCCGAGAGAAACCCTACTAAGGGGTTTCCCTATGAACTTGTAACACAAGTTCATAAAAATCGAACCCAGTCTTCCCCGAAAGGCGGCCAAAGCCGCCTTTAAAAAATCGACTTATTCTATCTAACCCCCGAAACCGCCCTGTCGAGCGCGCCCAAGTCCTTGTGAATCCGCACATCGCGCAGACCGGCGGCTTCAAACAGCACCTTTACCGCCTGCCCCTGCGTCTCACCGATTTCCACGGCAAGCACGCCGTTCGGGTGCAATTTTTTCGCCCAAATATCGCAGATCGCGCGGTAGAAGATGAGACCGTCCGCGCCGCCGTCCAACGCCGTTTTCGGCTCTTTCTGCACTTCGCGCTGCAAAAGCGGCAGCTCGCTTGTCTCAATATACGGCGGGTTCGACGCGATGAAATCGAACCCATCCGGCAGCGTCTCCGCAAAAGCTCTATCTAACATGTCGCCCTTTACCGCCGTCACCGGCAGCTCCGGGTAACGCGCCAAATTCTCGTTTAAATAGTTGAATGCGCTGTCGTACAGCTCCACTTCCGTCACTTCGGCGTGTGCTTCTTTCGCGATGGAAAGCCCCACCGCACCCGTGCCGGCGCAAAGGTCAAGCCCCTTCGGCAAATTCTCGGTTTTCGACAGACGCTTGCACACTGCTTCCACCAAAGCAGCGGTGTCCTCGCGCGGAATCAGCACGCCCTCTCCGCAGGAAAGCGTCAGGCTCATAAAGTCCCACTCGCCAAGCAGATATTGCAGCGGCTCGCCCGTTTTGCGCTTTTCGAGCGCGGAAAGCACCGCTTGCTCCGCTTCAGACTCCGCCGGCTTATCGCCGTGCAGCAATAACTCTGTGCGGTTCGCGCCGCAGAAATGCTCCAAAAGGCACGCGGCTTCAAATGTCGGGTCTTCCGTGACGGGTTCAAGCGCCGTCTTCGCTGCGCGGTACAGCTCGTTGAGCGTCATCGGATAATATCCTCGCCGTTTTCCGGGATAACCGCTTTCATCGCCGCAATAGCGGCTTCCATCATCTTGTCGGTCGGCTCTTTTACGGTCAAACGCTGAAACCACAGGCCCGGCGCCGCAATGATGCGCGTCAGCACGTTATCGTACTTGCCGCAAAGCTTGATGAGCTCATAACCGATGCTGACAACGATCGGCAGGCACAAGAGCTTACAGAACGTGCGCAGGAACGGATTGGAAAACGGAATGAAAAAGCCGATGATGATGCCGAGCAAAAGCATTAAGATCATAAAGCTGGAGCCGCAGCGCGGGTGGAAGCGCTTTTGCTTCCGCACATTTTCCACGGTGAGCGGCAGGTCGTTTTCATAGCAGAAAATCGTCTTGTGCTCCGCGCCGTGGTAGCGGAATGTGCGGTCAATCTCCGGCATTTTAGAGATGACAACAATGTACAGTACAAAAATGACGATACGTAAAAGGCCCTCAAACACCGAACGCCAACCACTGATGCCGTCGCCCGTGAGCACCATCAGCCCATTAAAGAGCACCGCCGGCAAAAAGAAGAACAGCAGCACCGCAAGCGCCACGCCCAGCACACCGCCCACGGCGACGACCGCATTCATCACCTTGTCTCCGAATTTCTTTTCGAGCCACTTTTCAAATTTCGAGGGCTCTTCCTCTTCCTCGCCGCCCACTTTATCCGCCGAAAGCGTCAGCGCCTTCATACCGAGGCGCAGGGTATCCACCATAGAGAACACGCCGCGTATAAACGGCTTTTTCAAAATAGGGTATTTTTCGCGCAGCGACGGCGTGGAAACCTCCTCCGTTGTAATATTTCCGGCTTCGTCACAAAAAGCCGCTACGTTTTTCTTCGGGCCAACCATCAAAATGCCCTCAAGCAGGGCCTGCCCGCCGATAGATGTTACGCGTTTTGCCATTCTTTCTCCTTTTGCTTATAAACAATATTTAATCCTGTTTTCTCTCCACGACCTGCACCTGCGCGGTGGCGGTGGGAATCTGCGTTGTATTGGAAAGTTCGGGATTCATCTCAAGCTTTTTCATGGTCGGTATCGTGATGATGACTGTGGTGCCCATGCCTTCTTCGCTGTCAATATCAAGCGAGCCGGAGTGCAGCTCCATGATCTCATTTGCGACGGCGAGGCCGATGCCGTTGCCGCGCACATTTTGGTTTGCTTTGTAGAACTTCTTTTTGACGTTTGGCAGATGCTCCGCCGGGATGCCGCAGCCACTGTCCTTAATGATGACGCGGATAAACCCGTCGTCCTCATACGCGGAAACGCGCACCGTACCACCGGGATTCGTGTATTTCAAAGCGTTGTCGATGACGTTGATGAACACCTGCCGCAGGCGATTCACATCGCCCAAAATCGGCGAAAGCATCGTATCCTCCTCATCGTAAATGAGGTTTTTATGCTCCGTTCGCGCGCGGTCGGTGAACATATACACGGCCTCATCCAGTTCCGCCAAAAGATCGATCTTCTTAAGGATCAGCCGCATTCTGCCGCTTTGCATGCGGGAAAAATCCAGAAGCTCCTCCACCATGCCGGAAAGGCGTTCTGCCTCGCGCACGATGACGTTCATGCCCTTATCATACGTTTCGCGGCCGATGCCGCCTGTTTGCAGCGTTTCCGCCCAACCCTTAATAGCCGTCAGCGGCGTGCGCAGCTCGTGCGAAACAGAGGAAATAAAGTCGTTTTTCATTTTTTCCGCTGTGCCAAGCTCTGCCGCCATGTCGTTGATGGAGTCGCACAGTGCGCCGAGCTCGTCGTCCTTCTCTTTCTTGACGCGCACGTCAAAATCGCCCTTTGCGATTTTTTCCGCTGTAGCATTGAGTTCCCGAATGGGCGTGATAATAGACCGCACAAAATAGATGCCCGAAAGCGTGACGAGCACCAAAATGAGCACGCCGATACCAATCAGGACCAGCACAACATACGTAATCTGCCGGTCTGCGCGCTCCATAGAGACGATGTATCGCACCGCGCCGAGCACCGCGCCGTTTGCGCCGCGCGCCACGCGCGAGACGGCCATGACCTTCTCGCCGCTTGCGAGCTTGCCGATCCAATAGCCGTACCCATTTTCGCTGTGCAAGGCACTTTCAAAATCGGGCTTGCTCTGGTTTTGGTCCGGCGCAAAGCCGGAGGAGGTAGACAAAATGCTGCCCGAACGCGAGACCGCCATGACCTCCATGAGGTCTTTATCCGGGAAATTTTCGGTGTAGCTTCTGGCTGCAGCGTTAAACTCGCTTACGGTTTTCATGCTGCCGGAAAGCACGGTGGGCAGCTCGTCGCTGCGGCCGATGAGCGTCATTTGGATGCCGTTATAGGCATAGCTCTGCACAACGAAAGAAAGCGCCGCAATACAGGCTGTAAATAATAAAATCATCACACCGAGGCTGTTAAACAGCCAGCGTCTTGCGATACCTTTTTTGAACACGCGCTTTCCTCCTTTCTGTGCCTCTTTTTGTAGTTACCAGTATTTTTAAACGACTTGCCCTGCAAGTCATCAGAAAACCCATGCAACTGGGTTTTCTGCGGTTCAACAGTCCACCGGACTGTTGAACCTACTTTCCTAGTTTTTTATTAGGCAAAAAGATTTCGTCGTCTGCGGACGGCGCCTCAGGGCCTTGCCCCGAGACCCCATAAACTTTCTGAAGAAAGTTTAATCAAAGACTTCATTCGTTTGCTTTCACGCAACCTTTTGATTACTTATCCCACCGATAGCCGATGCCCCACACGGTGACAACATGTCTCGGGTTCGAGGGCTCGTCTTCGATCTTCATTCTCAATCTGCGAATATTCACGTCTACGATTTTTTCCTCACCGACATATCCGCTGCCCCAGACGTGCTTTAGAATTTCGGAGCGTTTTAACGCCTTACCGGCATTTGAGATGAAGTATTCCATGATCTGAAACTCCACCTGTGTCAGCTCCACGGGGTTGCCGTCTTTTGTGAATGAGCGGTTGCGCAGGTTCAGCACGAAGCGGCCGGAGCGCAGCTCTTCGGAGAAATTCGGCTCTGCGGCTCTCGTAAACTGTGCCACACGGCGGTAAACGGCATCCACGCGCGCCACGAGTTCTGAGGGGCTGAACGGCTTCGTCACATAATCGTCCGCGCCCATCATCAGGCCCGTCACCTTGTCCATTTCCTGCGTTTTCGCCGTCAGCATGATGATGCCGATGGTCGCGTTTTTCTGTCTTAATTCCTTACATACGGCAAGGCCGTCCAGACTGCCGGGCATCATGATGTCCAGCACAGCCACGTCAAAATCGCCGCCGGCCTGCTCGTACACGCGCAAGGCTTCCTCACCGCTTGCGGCTTCCACGCAGTCGTACCCCGCGCGCTTTAAATTGATGACCACAAACTCGCGGATATTCTGCTCGTCCTCTGCCACCAATATCTTTTTCATGTTCGTTTCCCCTTTCTGTCCCCCATTTTCAGTCTATATTTATTCCAGCACTTCAAATCCGCTTTGCAGCGTTTTTTCATCGCTTTCCGCCATGGAATCGTCCAAAATGCGCAGCACATACACGCGCCCGGCGGAGCTGCTCAACAGAATATCTTCGTCATTCTGTTCTTTTTCCGCCCAGTCTTCCTCCGTATATACCCGAATGGAGAACTTATCCTCCCGACCGAGATAATTGCCGTTAAAGCCGATCTGCGTATACGTAAAGAATGTCGCTGTGCGGGTCACGGTGTCATTTTGGCAGCCGTAGTTATCCTCGCTGCTCGGCAAAAACAGGTTGTAGTTTTCCGCCGTATTCAAAATACTCGTGCACACCGGCGTCAACGTGTTGTCCTGTAAGCTATACGTGTTCCACGTGATGACATACCCGGTGGAATCTGCCGTCGTTTCGCTGCCGTTTATCGTCAACTCCGCCGTTGGAATCTCCAAAATGCCGTCCTTATTCACATCGCGCGAGACCGCTGCGGCCGCCGTTGGCCGATCCGTCGCGTTTTCTTCGTTCGACAGCGGCGAAATGAGTCTGTCCGACGCTTCGTCATACCCAATGACCTGCGTCAGCATGCGCCCGTCCGCTTTCACGCCGTCCAGCACCGCTGCGCACCGCCAGGAATTTACCTGCGAAAAGCTTACGGAGGTGTAACGCGTCACCGCCGCATCGAGCGGCACGGTTTTGGAGACATACGGCTGGTCGCCGTCAAAGCGGTATAACCCGCCAAGCGCCATAATCTCCTCTCCGCTCGTCTGCGCTGCCTGCAAAACGAACAGCTCGTTTATATTGTCGCTGTCAAAATCCGTCAGCAGCATTTCGCTGTATGAGACCGTTGTCATGGAGAATTCGCGGATCGTGTCTCCGTCCACATAATAAACCGAAACGCTTGCCGTCGCCGTGAGCGGATCTCCCCAGCCCACGATGATCTCGTCCATACCGTCGCCCGTCAGGTCACCGAAGAACACCTTGTCCACCTGTGTTGCCGCCGAGGTAAACCGCGCCATAGAGTTCCAAACACCGTCCGTGTTTTTCTTAAAAAATTCCAGCCGCGTGCCGCCCGCATCGCCGTTTGCACAGAAGCTCACGACCTCCGAAGTGCCGCACCCGTCTAAATCGCGCGAGATAATCGCCGAGCGGTAATCGCCGTATTTCGGGTAAACGAGCGTCACGTCACCCACGCCGCCGCCCATCAGGGCATATATCGCTTCTCTGTCTGCCGTCGTCTTTGGCGGAGACATCAGCGCTTGCGCATCAAGACCCGTCAGCTCGCTGCACCCCGAAAAAGAAAGCGCCAAAAGCACGGCGAGCACCGCTGCAAAAAGTTTTTTCAGTTTTCCGCGCATCGCCGTCACCTCCTGCGCAAATTTACAATATCAATATAAGTATAGCATATCCCCCGCACCGCCGCAAGCAGTCAGGAGCGCTTTGGCGTCATATAAAAATTAAATTTCTGTGACAGCATTGAGAAACCGGCGCGCGCGTGGTAAAATGGAGAAAATATCTCGAAAGGATTCCGCATGAAACAAACAATGCACAATACCCGCGTGCGATGGGTGCTCGGCATTCTCATTGCGCTCACGCTTGCGTTCATCTGGAGCAACTCCATGCAGAGCCGCGCGGTCTCCGGCGGCATGAGCGGCTCCTTAAAAACGTGGCTCGAGCAGCTTCTGCACACGGAAATCAGCGAATTTTTACTGCGCAAGGCGGCACATTTTTCGGAATACGGCCTTCTGGGCGTGGAATTTTCGCTTCTGCTCGGCCTGCAGCACGATAAAAACGGCAAAAATCTCCAGTGTGGGCGCAATCTTCTCGACTTTCCGCTCATCGGCATGCTGTGCGCTGTTACGGATGAGACCATTCAAATTTTCTCCGGCCGCGGTTCGCTTGTTTCCGATGTGTGGATCGACACCGCCGGCTTTTCGACCGGATTCTTTTTGACCGTTCTGCTCTTTCTTTTTATCAATCACTGTAAAAAAAGCCGGGTAACCGGCAACCGGAAAGGATAAATACCATGAAACAGCATATTTTAAAGAAGGTTCCCCTCTTCGTCACCGTGTCCGTTCTGCTCGCGTGCATCGTGTTTTCCGGCTGCGCGGGCCGCACCGTCATCACAGATGCGCAATTCAAGTCCGCCTGCGAAGCTGCCGACTGCGAAGTAACGGACGTTTCCGACCAGTTTGACAGCAGCGTCATCACAAAAGCGCTGACCGTTTCGGGCGATGATTACTCCTTAGGCTTTTTCACATTCGCTTCCACGGACAGCGCCAAAACGAACTACGCGCAGATGCTTTCAAGCGTCAGGACCTCCGAGGGCAAGGCGGTCGATTCCAGCGAATACAACCGCTACACGTATAAAGGCGACGACCTCACAACGGTGCTCTACCGCAACGGCACCACGATTCTTTTCGCCACCGGCGCGGATAAGGACACTGTAAATAAAGTCGTAACAGCATTGGGACTTTAACTTTTAAAGGCTCGTCGGCAAAACCGACGAGCCTTTAAAAATACCTTGCCATGCGGGCAGCGGCGTTCGGGATGAATGTTTCCGCCCGCTCTGCTATATAAGCCGCCGTCAGCGCACCCGCGCCGACGTACTCCCCATACTCCGTAAACAGGCTGCGCGCCGCGATGCGCTCTGAAAATCGCACCGTCACGCACAGAAAAAACCGGCTGCCGATCCGCCCCAGCGCCGAAGAAAGAACATGGAGCGTGTGCACGGCACGCTCCACCGCATCCATCAAATGCCCCACGGTCTCAAAGCAAAACGTCAGCGGCACGGGCGGCGAAACGATACGAATGCCACCACCCCCTTTCCGTTCCCAAGGCACACCCGCAGGTGTATCTTAAACCAGTTTACGCCAAAGGCAGGTACACCGTGCCGATTTTTCTTTGAAACCTTGACATTTTCTTTTTACGTTCTGATCATTACCAAAGTTAGTTATGATCTGACATCGGTGAAACGCTGAACCGGCCGCGCCCCGGTGTGACCCGTACCGTAAAGGAAATAGAGCAAAAAGACTACCTGCAAAAGACTGCTTCCGAGGAAGACGGTCGCGTGACCTACATTTCCGCAACGAAAGCTTCAGCGGTAATGTAACCGGCACGTTAAGCAACGGCAAAACAGACGTCCCGTTCAACAGCGGCACAGGCACATGCAAAGTCAGCACACTCAGCGGCAGTATCCGCATTAAAATTGCAAAATAATGTAAAAAATCTCTCTCGGCCGCGCCGAGAGAGATTTTCAATTTCGAACCTTATTTTACTTTATTTCTGAACTTCGGTACCAACACGGTGGCGAGTACCCAGAACAGCTCGTAGATGACGAGCGCAAATGCGGAAATCTGCTCCACGCCCGCAACGAACGTGAGGAACGCCACAAGCACAAAGCCGATGACGACCGCCGCGTTCTGCATGGCGACGATGAAGCTGATGTTCTTCTTTTCATCAATGCACGTGGAAACAAGGCTCATCATAGATTCCACACGACCCTTTGTGGCGGCATAGGCGTCCACGCGGTCCGCAGTGTCGTTCACAAGGTGGTCTGCCGGGCCGTCTTGGCCCGCGCCGATGACATTCACCGCCGTGGCGTCAATGCCGAACAGGCGCGAAATGAACTGCGGCGTAAGGTTCGGGTCTGCCGAACGCAGAATGAGCGAAACGCCGTTCATTTCCATGTTCTGCAGCTCCGCTTTCTTCTTACGGTCTGCGTTATAGGTCAGAATGAACATAGCGTAAAGCTCGCCGCCCATTGCAACGTACAAGATCTGTCGGCTGCCCGTCGTGTACTGACTCTCCACATTTTGCTCCGGTGCTTCCACACCGTGCGCAGTCAAAAGCGTACGGGAGCCGATGAGCACCTCTTTGCCGTCCACCGTGCCCACAACGCCGTTTCCGGCCTCAAATGCGGCCTTTTCGACCTCCGGAAGCTCGCCCTCATGCTCGCTGAACACCTGCTCGAACACGCCGCAAAGCGGGCCGCCGAGCTGCTGCACCAACGTGCCGGCAGCCAAAACGGCTTCTTCAAGGCCCTCCTGCTTAAACGGCTTCACCCCGTTCAAAACGACCGTGCCGCGCGGGAAAAGCTCTGTGGAATCAACCAGAACGGCATTTACGGCGCTCATGCGCTTGATACCTTCATAGCCGGAGACCATCGCGCCGCGGCGGCGCAGACGGTGGGAAAGACGGCTCACCGGCAGGTTTACGGCCAGCATGTTCATCACCGCTACACACACGCAGCAGGAAGCCGCCAAAGCCGTAATGGCAAGGGACGCATCTTTCGTGATGACAAGCGCCACCACGCACAGAAGCAGCGAGGAAATAAGGCCCACCGGCGCCAAAACCTGCGAAGAGGTCTCTGCCGGGTCCGGCTCATAGGAAATTTGTAAGAAGCGCTTTAAGAAGCCCGTTTTCTGCTGATACGCGATTGCAGGCTGCGAAATGACGGAAGAACCCGCCATTTTTAAAGACGTGTTGTAATCGTCAAATACGCGCACCGCATATTTCTGCTCGCGGGAAGACACAAAGCGGAAATTCGAGTGGATGCGGCGCAGCATCGTCAGCTTGCCGACGGTATTCAGGAACAGAATACCCGCCGCAATACCGGCGTAAAGGTGGATTTTACCCATGCTGAGCGCAGCCGGCGTAAACAGCGTGCAGAGCGTCTGCACAAAAACCGCCACACAAGCTACCGCAGCGGCAGAATCCGAATTCGCGCGGAACTCAAACAGTGCCTTCAGACCGTTTAAAATCGTTTTCGCGCAGAAGCCGATGGCCACTAGCAGCAGCACAAGCGATAAGATGGTGTAGCCCACTGCACCGGCAGTCTCCGTGTTATTGGCATTGAAGCCGGATTCCGCAATGAGCGACGCCAAAATGAGCACTACAGTGCTCACGCCCGTTGCAAGCATGCGGATTGTCAGCTCGCGCATCGTCGTGCGCAGGTCATGCGCCACGCTCTTTGCGTCTGCCGGGCCGGTGTAATCGTCGATGAGCTCGTCGCTGTTTTCGGCGGCTTCCGTGTTTTCGGGCGCTTCGTCCGGCTTTTCCGCAAAGCGAATTTTAAAGCGGTGCGCACCGGCCGCACTGACGTTCTCGTCGTCGGAATACACGCGTGCTTCGCTCAGCAATGCACTTTGCAAAACATCCGCATTGATAATGTGCACCGGCAAGTCGCGCTTTCTGTACTGCGTCACGTCCGTTACCGGCACGGAGATCTTCTGCTGCGCAGGCTCTGCCGCTTCTTCGCCGGCGTTCTCGGCGCTTTCCGCAGCCTGCACATTTTCCGCTTTCGGCGCTTGTGCTTCGGGCAGCTGCTCGCCGGAAGCAATGTCCATGCCTTCTTCCGCCTGCGGCTCTTCCTCCGGCTCCGGGCCATTGCTTGAAATATCCTTAAACGCCATCTCGGGCGCGTCACTTTCTTCCGTTTTCGGCGCTGCCGCAGCCTGCTGCTCGGCATTTTGCACCTGTGCAGCCTGCTTTGCCGCGTTTTCCGCCTGCACAGATTCCAGAATGCGGCGCACGGAATCCTCGCTCACCTCCGGCACCACCTTTGCCTGCTGCAAACCAAACGTCTCATTTTCAAGGTCAAGCTTAATCTCCATCGTGTGCGTCTGCGCGTCCTGCAGCATCGCCGTCTGGAAATTCTGCACCTTGTCCTTCGTCTTTTTGTTTTCCGGCACCACAGCGTTCGGGTCATTCATCGCAACGGAGACCGGCACCGGGGCCACAATGCCCAGCTCGTCTTCCACAGCGGAAAGATCCACACCGGCCGTCTCTACGGCCTCGGCCACACGACGGCGACGCTCTTTCTGCAGGCGCTCAAAGTCCTTTGCCACTTCGTCGTCAAGCTCCGCGGTGTTCTCGTCAAACAGCTTGCGGTATCCCTCGTCCTGCGTGGAAATCTCCCCTGTGGCATCAAACCCACGGGTGTATTCGTCAATCGGTTTTAACTGGATGCCGTAGTACATGTCTTCGGCTTCGTTAAAAACCTCTTTCTGCTTCTTTTCGCGGCGGCGCGCCCAAAAACCTTTTTTCTCTTTCTTCTCTTTTTTGTTCTTCTTTTTCTTTCCGGGCTCTTCTTCCTCCTCGTAGGTATCCCACGGGGAGTCTTCTTGCACCTCCACCGGCTGCGGTTCCGCTTCCGGCGCGGGCTGTGCTACCTCTGCCGAGGCTTCCTCTACGGGCTGCTCCGTTTCAGGCTCCGTCACAGCGTCGGGTTCTTCCGTCACCCCGGGCGTTGTTTTCTCCGGCTCTTCCGGCGCGCCGTTGGCTTTCGCCTTGCGCTCCGCTTCCAATATCTCGTCCACCGAGAATTTGTTCTCATCGTTCATGGTTTTGGGTCCTTTCTTTTTCGCCTCAGCCCTTGGCCTTGATGCCCGCGCGCTGCCGCGCAATCTCATAGCAAAGCACGCCGCAGGCCACCGAAGCGTTCAGCGAATTGATTCTGCCCTTCATCGGCAGAGAAACGATAAAATCCGATTTTTCTTTCACAAGTCTGGACACGCCGAAGCCTTCGGAGCCGACAACAAGCGCTGCCGGGCCGGAGAAATCGGTTTGGCACCAATTCGTGCCGTCCATATCCGCGGCGTATACCCAAACGCCGCGCGCTTTGATCTCCTCAAGAAATACCGCAATATTCGTCACACGCGCCACGGGGACGTATTCCACCGCGCCCGCAGAAGCCTTGCCGACCGCCGCCGTAAGGCCAACGCTGCGGCGCTTCGGGATGACAACACCGTGTGCGCCCGCACATTCCGCCGTTCTGAGAATCGCACCGAGGTTATGCGGGTCCGCAATCTCGTCGCACACAAGGATAAACGGCGGCTCATTTCGGCTTTCCGCCAGCGCAAAAATATCCTCCACCTCGGAGAACGCGTGCACCGCCGCCATGGCGATGACACCCTGGTGGTTTTCGCCGCCGCACATGCCGTCCAGCTTACGGGAATCCACTTCCTTTACCGGGATGCCCGCCTGCTTTGCCATGCGGAGAATGGACGATACCGAACCGTTTTTCT
>ERZ809276.294-NODE-294-length-20021-cov-5.817690_pt1 | contig 20021 bp, 15 predicted proteins | sample MGYA00520512_ERZ809276 | MGnify/ENA primary metagenome ERZ809276 (study PRJEB31576, sample SAMEA3212661) | Homo sapiens | biome: human-gut; feature: human gut; material: fecal | place: Sweden | collected 2012 ...
CCATCAAGAACATCATGGCCTATCTGCGCACCACCATCCTGAACGCACCCACCACAATGGAGTACTACTATAAGGCGCAGGGCAACTGGCTGACCGCGCAGAGCCGGAAGAAGTGAACACCGTTTTCCACAAAGACCACAACACACGTTGAAAATACAAAGGAGAATTTCCATGAAGAGCACGAATGCCGTCCGCACTGAGATCCATTACGCCCAGGTCGGGGAGTATCAGCTGCCCCTGCTCATCCTGTCGCAGACCGATGATGCCGACCCGCTGGGCAAGTATAGTCGGATGCGGCTGGCCTATCTCAAAAATCAGCGTCCGGTACTGTATCACCAGATGTTATTTAGCGGTTCTCTCTGGCAGCATTTGCAGGATGTCCAGAAAACGGCCTGTGAGTGGCTGGAACGCACGATGAAAACTCTGTTAGACAAGTACCCCGCGCCGGACAAAGAGCGCGCACAGCTTCTCTGGGTGGCGCACATGAACGGGCTGAAAGCGCAGGCTGAAGAGGTGGTGGTGAGGGAGATCGTGTATGCAGAGTGATTTCAACTATTTTTCATGTTTCTGTTTCAGCATCAAAAACGCCCAGACCAGATTTTACGTCTTGATTTTGAATGTTTTTCGCAAATATCAATATTAAAATTTGATTTTCTGCCAAGAATGGAGTATACTGAATTCAGAAATCACTTGGGAGGTTTTGCGATGCTGCTTCAATTTTCCGTTACAAACCACCGTTCTATCAGGGATACCGCCATCATCAGCATGAAGGCTTCCACAGATAAAAGTCTGTCCGACTGCCTGATTTCACCGGACGACAAAAAGCAGCTCGTGCCCGTCCTTGCACTGTACGGCGCAAATGCGGCCGGAAAGAGCAACGTCCTCCATGCACTCCTGCTCATGCGTGAGATGGTCTGCGGACGGCATGCCAAGCTGCTCAAAGGCGAAGCTCTGCCGCAGGAACCGTTTGCCTTTACAGAACAGCCTCCGCAGCCCACCAGTTTTGAGGTCATCTACTTCTACAACGGCATTAAGTATGCCTACGGATTCTCTTTCGATAAAGCCAAAATCCTAACCGAATATCTCTATCACTGGCCCAATGGTCGGGAGGCTCTGATTTTTTCCAGAGAAGGCAATGGTTATCAGTTCCGCGAGAATATTCAGGAGCAGTTTACCCTTGCCGGACGCACCGCAGAAAACCGGCTTTACCTGTCCAGCTCCAACGAATGGAACTGCCCCCAGACCGAAAAGGCCTATCTGTGGTTTTTTGAAAAGCTGACCGGTTTCATGGGAACCGAAATGCGGCTGGATGCCACCTTGTCTGCTATCCGGCAGGGCGGCTCCGAAAAGAGCCGTATCCTGCATGAAACGCTGTATGCAGACCTCGGCATCAAAGACATCCGCATTACCGGCTCCAAGGACGAACCGATCATCTCTGCCCTGCACACACTGGATTCCGGGGACGGTGCTTCCAAGGGATTCTGGCTTCCTCTGGGGCTGGAATCGGTCGGCACACAGCGGTTCTTCTCCCGCATCGGGATGTGGCTGACCGCTCTGGAATCCGGGGCTGTGCTGGTCGTGGACGAGATCGAATCCAGTATGCACCCGCTTTTGACCCGGCATCTGATCGAGATGGTGCAGGATAGCACCATCAACACAAACCATGCACAGCTTATCTTCACCACGCACGATACCAGCCTTCTCGATCTGACGTTGCTGCGCCGTGACCAGATCTGGTTTGCAGAGAAAGATGAGAGAACCATGCAGACCGATGTTTATGCTTTAACGGAATTCTCCCCGCGGAAAGGCGAGAACATCGCCAAAGGCTACCTACAAGGCCGGTACGGGGCGATTCCACACATGAAGAAAGAATTATTAAGGAGCGTATAAATATGGCTTCCCTGAAGCTGATGTTCGACGAGCGGGAAATCGCTCATCTGAGCGAAGATGGGCAGTATCTCTGCGCCAATAAGGGTGTGCCGCAGTATAACCTGCCCTTGAACCTCTTTATCGGAAACAGCCGTAAGGTGCCGCTGGTCGATGTGGTCGCCTGGGCCAAAAAGCGCATCTTTCCCCGAAATCGGATGGACTGCAAAGAAATTCTGGAGATGATGGGGCTGCCCGACTACAACGCATGGGAAATTGTCAAGCGCACCAATGCCTGCCTGATGGAAGATCCTTTCTGGCTGCGCTTCAGCGAAGATGAGAGCTCTGAGGACACTACCCGCGGCAGGGCAAGAAGAATTATGGCTGAATATCAGAAGTCGGTTGATACCAATTCGTATCAGTTGATGGATATAGCAAGGCCCACAGATTGGAGTAATTCTCCAATCTGTGGGCCTTGTTCATTCGAGATCAGTCATCGTCGTCTGGGTCAGGAACTTCCACCCGCCCTGAGAGTTCTTCGCAGTAGTCCTTGCACCATCCCTGCAACTGTACTGTACAAGGCCGCACCGTATGTTCTGGTCGCTCCAGTAAAACTCAGCTTTTTTAGGCTAAATTTATTTTTTAGATTTTAAGTCCTACTCCGTTATCTTTTGCTCATATACTTTCACTTTCCAAATAGGATGCCATACTGTTTAATAAATGAGTGAAGTTCAGAAAGACAGTAAGAATAGCCCTTGTCCACTCCCGACGTAGTGATGTATAATGTATGTATCAATCATCAAAAGGAGTAGCTTTTATGTTGGTGTTCAGCACACGTCTTCCTCTGAATGATTCCATCACGCGTCAGCAAATTCTTCAGCTCTGTCTGGACTGGATTTCTGGCAGCCCGCATTACGATGTGCATGACTTGCATTATGATCCTGTCTCTTTAAATGATGCCGATTACGCCAATGACACGCTCAATATTTCCATCCGGAATTACACCGATGAAACCTGTGCACTTTCGGCATTCCGCCTGGAATACACAAACCGTACCGTTTTATGGCACAATGACGTGATCTTTCTGGAGCAGGATGCCGAAAAGACGCTGCTGATCCAGCTGGAATGCGACCGGACCGATTTCGGGGCCGATTTGCCGGTCGTTCGCAAGCCTTACCTGGTACGGATGGCCGTAGAACAGGGGCTGTGCGGTACCGACCATATGCTGCCCGTTACCGACACGCCCATTCCACTCAACGAGGCACTTTACCCCATGTGTGCCGCCATCATGAACGGCACCTACCCGAACACCATGCCTGTCGTCTACATCAGTCGCGGCTCGAACAATGCGCTCAACATTCCGTCCACGGTTCTGGCTCAGCGGCTCAGTGGCATGGCGCATGTCATTCAGGAGGACTCCTACCGTACTGCACAGCGGCTACAGCGCGACACGCAGGGGAACAATGTTTATGGTGGATACATCGGGCTGTATTTTCCTGGTTCCGCCCGGTATCAGCGTTTTATCCCAGACTTCTACTCCAGCACGGAGACGCTTCTCCAGGAAATCGTAAATACCGTGCGGTGTACCCTTATCAACCAGGCCGGTGCACTGCACTATAACTGGAACCAGATCCAGACTCTGCAGGCCCGTCAGCAGATGCGGGAATGGATGGAGCAGGACGCTCAGAGCCAGAAGGATCTGAATTTGTACATCGAAAATTTTGACCGGGAGAATGCACAGCTCCGGGAGCAGATCCAGCTGCTGAACAGTCGGCTGCTTACCATGACTGCACAACGGGACCAGCTGCAGATGCAGCTTTCCAAAGCAGGCGGCAGCGGACTTCTCAAGCGGGGCACAGAATCCGAGCTCTACCCCGGTGAGGCCACCGATCTGCTGAGCAGCGTCCTTTCACAGGTTTTGCCCAGGCTGGCCCCTGCCTCCAGAGCGGCCGTTCTGGTGCAGTCCCTGCTTGCCGCCAATCCGTCCACCGGACAATGTCACCAACTTCTCCAGATGATCCGGGAAGTGTTTTTCGACGGCGGACGTCTGAACAGCACCAAAAAGTCTCTGCTCCGACAGGCTGGTTTTGAGATTCTGGAGGACGGCCCGCATTATAAGCTCATTTTTTGCGGCGATCACCGGTACCAGTTTACTTACCCCAAAACGCCGAGTGACGTAAGGGGCGGCCGAAACAATATTTCTGAGATGAACAACCGTCTGGATGTGGAAAAGAAATTTCTCTGATCCATTTCCTGCTGCCCGCAAAACGCCCTTGCTCTCCAACAAAGAAAGCCGATGTCCTCCGCCCGCTTTTTGCGCGGGCCGGAGAACACCGGCCTTTTTTAATTCGTTTCAGTTGCCCGCATCCGCCGGGTATGTGCCGCAAGGATCTGCTCTTTTTTCGCGGTTTTTTCCAGCTCATCCATCCCATCCGGCCATTTGCCATCTTTCGGGTAGATGCCCCAGACCGTCCCGTTGAGGGCCACTTTCACCTGCAGCTCGCAGTCATTTTCTTCCTGCCGGTAGAGGAGCTTATAGTTGTAGACCGTATTTCCCTTCGTGCTTTTACTCTCACCGTCGGGCACCACCTCGCTCACTTTTTTCGGGCGTTCGTCCACCATCGGTTTCTCTGCAGGTTGTTCCTCCGGCATCGGCCGATGGCTCACCTCTTCCATCCAATTGTCAAAGTGCTCACAGGCTTCCCTCAGATTCTGCACTGTATAACGGTTCAGCACGCCGTTGTTATTGTGGGCATTGATGTCGCGCATCTTTTTGAGGATATTCCAGTCTTCGTCCCAGCCCCGATAACCGCTGCCAAAGATTCTGACCTCTTTCGTGATAATCGCACAGTAGTCCACGAAGGACAGGGTGTCCAACAGCCCGACACTGCCCGCACCATATCGTGCGGTAAAGCGATTGGTGTTCTCCGCAAACTGATAGCGCATTTTGCAATTATCTACTTCTCCGGCCACCACGCTCTCCCAGCGGTCGCCGTAAGCCTCCTGCATCCGGCTGCGGATCAGCGCACGGACCTTCCGTTCGGTCAGCAGTAGCTGCTCTACCACCGAATCCCTGTCGTGCGGGAGGTAATAGCTGCGCACATAGTCCACAAAAGCAGGAGAGATGGGTTCCGGAGCCATCGTTTCCTCTTTAGAAGACCGCAGTCCACACAGCACAAAGATGCTGGGCAGAAATTCTTCCCCGCCCGTCTTAGCTGACGCAGGGGAGGTGACATATCCCGCATTTTCCAACTCTTTCTTGTCGTTCTTGCACGCTTCCTCTCCGCTGATAAGCTGCATGCCCTGATATACAAAGGTCCGCAGGAAGCACTGCATAAGGTTCTGCTCCGGTTGATCGCTGCAGTGCTCTGTTTCCAGCTGTCTGCACATGGTGGCAAACCGGTCGTGGAACAGCCGGGTGTTGGACTGCCAGACCCGGTCCACATCCCAGCTGACAGTCGGGATATTCATAGATTCGCGCCGCATGTCCATCAGAAGCGCAGGGTGCCGGCCGCAGAGGTAGAGGATCTGCTTCCGCTTTTCTTCGTCCGGGACACCGCAGGGGAGAGGCTCATAGCTTTTAAAATATTCTTCCAGCTCACGGTTGTTGAAACCGCTGATCACCGTTGAATGGTAAGCATCTGCAAAGGAAGAGCCTCCGGCCAGCCTGCCCATGCCGATTTTTCCGGCTGCCTGGCGGGACACAAGGAGGACATTCATGTTCAGTTCAGCCCAATTGCTTCCTTTGTGGGAAAGACCATACAGATGCTGGAAAATTTCATTTTTAGGGAATGCGATGGGGGCACGGTCAAACTCCTCCACCACCAGCACAAAGTGGATGCCCAGCTTCTTATACTTGAGGAAAATAAGCCCTCCCCCGATATACTGGACCACATCATCTCTCAAGTTCGTGTCGGTCCACAGGTCCTTGTCCAGAAAATCGTATGCCTTCTGGATCTCGTAGAGCGCCGTGTGTTTTTTTGTCGGATCGCTATTCAGGCCAAGTTCTTCTGCTCTGCGCTGGAGCTTTTCCATCGGCAGCTTTTCCTCCAGCTGCACAAGGATCCGCTTTGCAAACTTCACATCCGCGTCTTCCGGGTTCGTCGGCATGTCGTAAAAGAGGAAGTAGGTGTTCTTTTCCTCCTCCTTGCCGGTTTGTTCCAGCGCCGTCCGCAGCTGCCGCAACAGCGCTGATTTGCCAACACCGTGGGGGCCGCAGAGCGAGAGACTGTTTCTTTTTTCCTCCGGGGAGAAGATTTCCTGCCAGAAATCTCTCAGCAGACGCTCCCGCCCGATGAATGGTTCTTCCTTCTCGCAGTAATAGTTCGGATCCGGTCTCGTAAAATCAAACATACGCATTTAACCCTTCATATTTTTTGCCACTTCAAGATACAGGCCAAAAGTGATCTTCACTTTGCTCCCTTCCTGGTCGGTAAACCAGTACAGGATGTCGCGGCGGCTGAGCTTGTCCATTGCCTCCTCAGCGGCCTCCTTGCCCATCGCCTCAAACAGTTTATCATTGGCGATCCGGGTCGGGATAGCACGAGCATCGGGGTGCTCGTCAACCGTCGCTTCTGCAAGGGTTTTCAGATAGATCGAGGTATCCGCGCCATTGTCACCGCGGAGATTGTCGCCGTCATCCTCCGTGAGGTAGTCGAACGAGCCCCAATTCAGCTGCTTTTTCTCAATGTATTGCCGCACCACTTTTTTCAGGTCACTTTCCCGGAGCTGTAAATACGTCGGGCCGCTGGCCTCATAAAACTCCGCCATTTCATTGCACAGCTTGATGAGCAGATCCGGGAAGCAGCCGGTCAGATCCTGGATCTGTTCCACCACACGCTGCCCCTCGTCCGAATCATACGGATCCAGCCCGAATGCCTTTTTCATGGGTGCCCGGATCAGCTCACGCGCCGCATCCGGCGGGAGGCTCGACACCTGGATCTTTTTGGCCGACTGGATATTCAGGTTCACTGCGTCCAACTTTTCCATGGCCTGCATCATTGTGTCATGTCCCACCAGGATCTGTACAACGCCCCTTTCACTGAGGAAACGGATAAAGTCCATCTGCCGTTTCCAGCTGTTAGCCCGTTCCGGCTTTCCCTCTTTTTTGGCCGCCTGGAATTTCAGATAAAGGGTGTTGGCAAAGCCGGTAAACTCGTCAACGAACAGAACGATCCGATAGGGCTTTTTCCCGGTATTGCACTGGTTGAACCGATACATAAAGTTGTCAAAATCAGTCCGCAGGTCCTTGCTCCAAGAAAGCTCCGTATTCAGACCATTGTTGTCCAGAAAATCGGCCAGATCCGCCGAGCCTTCAGCTGCATCGTCGATGCCGCGCAGGATCCTCATGAACAGATTTCTCTCCCATCTCCCGTTTTCAAGCGCTTTCACACCGCCCACATCATTCAGGAACGTGCCAATGTTGACAATGATCGTCCGGCTGCAGAGCTGTTTATCAGCTTTCACCTGGTTGATGATCTGGTTTATCATGGTGGTTTTTCCCGCTCTGCGGGTCCCCCACACAACGGCGCACCGCCCCGGGGCAAATTCTCGGTTTTCATCCTCGGTCTGCCGGGTCAGACGCTCCCACAGCTCCTTACGCTCCGGGCGGTCCTGGTAGATGGGCGATCCACCCGTCAGCGTTTTGTCCACTGCAGCCGCATAGGGACTATCCACATTACAGTTTTTCTGCCGCACTTTATTCAGCAGCTGGGCGTCCAGCCAGGTTGGATCCTCCGCAGAACGCAGCCAGCGGATACGGCATTCCTTGTCGCGATCGTCCTTGAACCGTTCCGGTTGGTTCAGCGTATAGCGGCTCGTCTGATATTCAGCCGCATAAGTACTTGTTCCACCCTCCAGGAACTGCTCCCGGATGGTCACATTCTGCTCCTCGGCCCGCATCTCAAACGCCTCAGAGCGCAGCCGCGCCTCTGCCGCGTCGTCATCCCACCAACACATAGAGGCACGCCGCACCCAGACAGTGCTGTCCTTCAGCCCATTTTCACGCTTCATAGCCGCGCTGATGTACTGATCATCCGGGTTGTCGGTGTTGCGGAAGCAGCTCATTGCCTGATCCCGCTCTGCCTCCACCACGATCCGGCTCTTCTGCGGCAGCACCTCACGCACCAGTGCCTTTTCCCAGGGCAGGAAGGTGCGGCAGTCTCTGGCTCTTGCAACCGCCACAATTTTCTGGGTCCGGTCCATGCGGAACACACAGAGCAGGCCCAGCTGCCACCAGCCGCCAATCCGACTGTCTGCAATTCTCTGCAGCTTTGACTCCATATCCGCCGCCGAGAACTGATACTTCCCGTTTATCGTGCCAACTGTGTTCCCGGCAGTATAGTTTGTAATGCAGCCAAACCTCCAAATCCGATCAAGGTTGTCGGTCACGCTGCCCAGCTCTTCGCGATCATCGGAGGCAAACAATGTTTCGCCGTCGGTGGCACACAGACGGTATGTGGATTCTTTTCCGTCTTGTTTCTGCTCCAGCAGCAGGCTCTCGCCGGGGATAGGCAGCGGCATTTCACTGAGTAGGTTCCGGTCGGGTTCTTCCCGCTCGACCACCTTCTTCGTCAGCTTGGCTCCCTTGATATCAAGGACTTTTATGGTCCTGTGATCACACTGGCGCAGCACACGGAGTTCGGAATTCTCCCGGAGCGTCGGATGCGCCTTTCCAGTACTCGTGTTGATCGTAGTACCTTCCGGAATGCAGGACACGATGTACGCATACTGTTTTGTGTTCAATTTTCCGTTCACATCGACACCGCTGGCATCATATGTGATCCGGACCTTGTCCGAGAAGAAAAGGATCGGCAGTTGCTCTTCGGAGGCCTGGTAGCCCTGTTCATAGTGGAACGCAATTTTTCCGTATTTGTTTCCTTTGTTGCACAGGATTCCGAACCGCTCACCCTCGTTCAGATTATAGATACTGGAAAGATCCTCTGTTTCCTCCTTCAGCTTTTCCATAACCTGCACCGGACGCTTCGGTGCTTCAGGCTTCGGGGCAAGGTCACCGAGCCTGCCTTGCCAGAGGACACGGCTGACCCGGGGGATCCTTTTTCCGAACACATTGGTGCTGACCGTGTAGATCACTGCATATTGCGTCCCTCTTTCAAACGAAAGCGAGACATCCTGGTTCTCAAGCGGAAGATACAATCCGTTTTTCTTCTCATCCTCATACGCTTCACCTTTGTCCAACAAGTCCCTTCACCAGATGCAATAACTCTACTTATTTTTAGGGATTCCCTCCTCTTCCCTACACGACGCTCTTCCGATCTGCGATAAATGAAACTGTACCGCTGCGGAATTCCCCAGCTCAGATACCCCAGCAGCGGGATCTCCTCCACCTTTTCCGGGGCATCCGCCAAATGGATCATCGACGTGGTCATGCCGACTTCTTCCACGACCCAGTATTCCACCGGGTAGGTCAGACGCTTGCTCCGGTCATTGTTATAAAAATTCAGATCCTCCACCAGTGCTACATCACAAGGCATCAGCTTCTTGCGCTGCGGGAGGCGGAAAGCCGCCTCCTGATCAAACTTTATGCTGTCCAGTTCGACCTCCGCCTCGTCCGGGCGGAAAAGGACAAGATACCCTTTTCTGACATCCCGTGCCACGATCTGGACATCCACAGCGTTGACCCGCTGCTCCCCGTCTCTTGTGCGGGTTACCTTTAAGGCATAACTCAGCAGCGGTTTCTGACCCTCCGAAAGAAAATTGAGGCACTGGCTCACGGCCTGAGAGCAGTCATTTATATGAAAAAAGCAGTTTCCATTCAGATAACCGTAGCCGTTCCCATAATTACTGACCCGGCCAAAGGCACGGAACGACTCCAGTTCTTTGCCGGAGATCGTTCGGGTTTCGCCATTTTCCAGACGGAACACTGCCGCATCGGCCACCAGGTTGCAGCCAAGCAGCTGACCCGACTGGACCGGCGCTCCTACCAGCTTCAGCAGGCCGGCCGTTCCGGCCTCCGTGTCGCCGCCTTCCATGTTCATGAGGGAAAGAGACACCATCTCGGAGGAGAGCACGGTCTCGGACACTTCGCCCCTGGAGTCCACCAGAACGCGGCTGTACTCTTCCAATTTGTGCTTTTTCAGAACCGTAACCTTGTTGGCCATTGGTGCCGGTTCTCCCTTCGGCACTGTGTCGGGGTCAACGGTGGTCTTATACTTGACGATTGCAATAGAGTTGGGTTCCACCTCCACTTCCAGCTCCGACTTCCGGAACGCGACGTTTCCTCTCGGCTTGGTGCGATGGAGCACCGCCGCGTACGCATTGGTCATAAATTCAGGGCCTATAAAACCAACACTGCCTGTGCTGAACTGGTTGATAATAATGCCGTAACCCACAAAGATCTCCTGCTCCTGTTGAATCTCCATGGCAATTTGTTTGCGGCGGCTGACGGAAAGTTTGCACCAGACCGAGCTGTGCTCCCGCACATAGTCAAACTCGGTATCTTCGGCCATGCTCTCTGTTGAGAAATCAAAACGCAGCGTATTAAATTCCGGAAGAACAACGCTCTTGCCGCCCTGAGCGCTTGCGATGACCTTGCCCTTCCAGAGAAGCTCGGTGGCTTTTGTCAATGGCACCGTGCAGACAGTGCCATCATCCATGAGCAGATTTGCACTGTCCAGGTAGGAAATCCCGTCCTGCAGCGTTTCGTTCAACGAGAGCACAACGCCCTCCGTCGTCCGGCTCTCGTCCGACAGCCGAATGTAGTCTCCGGCTTGCGGAAGGTAACGGATGTTGTCGATTTCCTCACGCTGCAGACTGATGTTTGTGCCTCGGTTGTCCAGCAGCTGAGCCTGGTCTGCACCGATGCCGTTCTGCAGCTTTGCCGGCAGCAGAAGCGCCCGGTCTTTAACCTCATAGAGCCAGGCTCTGTTGCGCAACTCAGCACAATCCAGGCTGCGCACAGCCTGTTCCACACGGAGGTCTCGCATACTGAGCCGCGCCCCATCCGAATTCGACTCATCCAGATACAAGTGCCCGCTAATCTTGCAGTCATAATTAGAAAAGCGGATATAGGGGAAGTCCCGTTCTGGCTGTTCCAAATCTGCTTTCTGAAACCGGATCAGCGCGCCGTCCGGCAGAGCCAGTTCACCATTCTCGGGTGCGGCATGATAGGCCACCAGTACCGCTGCTGCACGAAGGTCCGCAATGTCCTCGCAACGGATTTCCTCGGTGCCGATCATCACAGTCTGTTGTCCGCACAGCACCAGGCGGCCGGCCAGCATCCGGCCGTCCAGAAGCTCTGCATGTACAGGTCTGCCAACAGACAAGTAAAACGTTGTTTGTTCAATCATCAGATCTCCTCCTTTTCCAAAGCTGTCAGTTCCTCATGATAAGTATATAAAACCATAAACGATAGTTTTTTTCAAGTCCCGTTCTGTTGCATCTGTCACGGATTGAGCTGATCGTAGGCCTTTGCCTCAAAATACTCCCGAACCAGTGCGATATAGCCGCCGATGCTGGCGGCCAAAACCATGTAAGCAGCTGCAAAAATGAGCACCACCACCACGATCAGAAAGGCCATCAGCGACCCGCTGAGGATCGACAGAAAGGCATAGGATGCCGCTGACCGCAGAAGCTCACCAGCGTTCTTCGCCAGCCAGCACAGGGAATAGGCAAGGCCAACCAGAAGCACCCACACATACAGACCGTTGCCGACCCCGCTGAAGGCAAGGTAAGCGCTGATGAGGGCGGTCAACACCAGCGTAACGATGAGACGAACCCGAAAGCGATAGCGCATCATAATGAAATTCCTCCTGTTTTTCAAATCAGAACTGGCAGCAGCGGAAGCGGCCGCCCTCGTAATAATAGAACGTTCCCTCCTTCAGCGAGCGGATGCTCTGCGGGCGAATCAGCGGTTCGTCCACGAGCACCGAAGCCGTGGAGGTCGAGAATGTTGTCGTGCGGTTGCCCAGCAGACCGAACGGGCCGCCGCCCCACTCACTTTCAGAGCAGCTGTCGCCGGTCGTGGTGGTGATCTGAGCCTTCTTGCACCGGCCTGCAAAGTCCGACAAAGCCTGCGCACCTGCCTGATGCGCAAAGAAGACCCCCGCCGTCAGGCCGCGGGCCGCCACCTGAAAGAGTTCTGCGCGGGACGGCAGATCCTCGTCCAGTACAATGCTGGACACGCCCTGATCATGCAGCAGTTCCAGCTGGCGGCGATTCAGCGCTCCGCCGAGATCCAGCACAAGCAGGGTCTTCTGGTCGTTATTCCAGATGCGCTGCTGTGCCGCATCCAACACATCCTGCAGCAGCAGGGCGGCCTGTGCGGCATTTCGGACCGGAAGGACAGTCATTGGAGCAGCTTTCAGCAGCTGAGCCGCACTGCTGCCCTGCTTCGGAGTACAGCGAGCCAATGCCAGCCGGAAACGCTCCAATTCCCGCGCAGCGCTGGTGCACTGTGCCTCGGCGGCACCGTCATCACCCGCCTCAAAGGCCTGCACACTGAGTGCTTTACTGCCTGTACTGACAAAATCCGAAAGCGTGATCCGGCCGTACAGCTCCTGCAGCGTTTCCAGCGTGTAGGAAAGCTGGAAGGCCCATTCCGCAGTGGCATATCCCAGCTGGTCGGCAGCGTCCTGCAGCAAGGCGGCTGCCTCTGTGACAGTTTTTCCAGCCAGGGGGTCCGCCTCTGCAGTACGGCAGCCCAGCATTCCAGCAAGACCATGATGGATCGTCAGCACTACCGCCGGAGTCGTGTCGTTTGCCAATGCACTGCGCAGCACACTGGCCCGTTCCTGTTCCGTCCCGCCGCTGACGATACAGTGCGTGGTCTGCCAGGCCTTTGTTGCAGGCAGAAGCTGGCCGCACTGTCGGGCCGGGACCGGCGGCTGCCCTGCCGTATACAGAGCCTGAAACGTAGCCTTGGGCAAAAACAGCGCATTCAAAAAGCGCGTCATTTTTTTCATAAGCTTCTCCTTTTCATCTATCGTTCAAAATGCACCAGACAGGGCTTTGCACCGGTCTGCAGCAGGACGCAGTCGCCCACGTCCATGGCGGCAATGGTCTCGTCCGTAAGAGCGGGCGTTCTTTCCATTGCGCCGCGGTGGACTGTGATGCCCGATACAAGGCGGCTGCGCTGCACCACGATGTCTCCGCACTGCTTGCGCAGGTACTCTTCCGAATCCGGATCCGCCGTGCGGTAATGGAACTGCGTCTGAAAGTTATTCATCAGCGCCTTGGCCGAATCCGCCGTGTATACCTCTTCCATCTGGGCAAGTGACTGGACGCCGGCAATCAGAGCAAGATGGTAGCTTCTGCCCACCGCACTGGCCTTTGCCAGTGTTTCGCGGAATGCGTTTCCAAGCTGCACCATTTCGTCCAGGACAAGGATCACCCGCCCATCCGTCTGTTCAAAGGCACTCTGGACCACAAGGTCCAGAATACTGGCCGTAGCCGCTACAGCCGTGCCGCCTGCAGAAAGATCATACTGCAGGAAAATGCGTTTTCCGCCGCGCTGACGGACCGCCTGGACAGCAGAGAAGAGAGGTGCGCTGCGCGGTGCGCTGCGGTTAAAATGCTTGAGGCTCGCTGTCACGCTCACCTTCAATTCCATGCGGACGGAAAGCTGTGTAGGGTTGGTCACCCCATCTTTGCCAAGCAGCTCCATCAAGGTACCGCTCACCTCCGGCATACCATGGGCCGCGGCAGCGGCAATGGCGTTGTTGTATCGGCCGCTTTCCACCAAAGCAACAAAGCCCTCATTGCACAGCCGTCCATCCGGCAGAATGGCAGGGCAGTGCAGTGCCAGATAAAGGAGATTTTCTGCTGCAGCGCGCGGAGCTTCCGTAAAGAAGGGTTGTGTTGTATTTTCCTTCGTAACAAGGCAATTCCGTGCCACCATGGCGCAGCGCTGGCGCAATTCCCCTTCGGTGCGTACACCGGCCGAAATATCCTTGAACATACTCCAGCGGACGTTGGGTGCACGGTTTGTGCCAACGCCGAGACGCACATCTCCCTCCTGGCCAATGCCCTCATAAAATTCGCCTTTAGGGTCCAGCACCAGCAGCACATCTTGCTCGGTCATCTGCCGATCCAGCTGGCGCAGCAGCGATTCGATGAGGGTGCTTTTGCCAATGCCGGGCCGTCCCATCAGGAGGATTCCTTTATCCAGGGTGCCTTCTGCCAGTTCCAGACGGCCGCGCTGTCCGCAGCACATCACAGGGAGCACCGCACAGCTCTTGCCCGAACGGGCGGGCAGGGGATTATGATGCACAAAGGTGCCTTCCACCCCCTGCACACGAACGAGAGATTTTTTCATAACAACGTTCCTTTCTGGTCTCAAAAAACCACCCTGCCGAGAGATCGGCAGGGTCTATTCATAAGATCAATATCATTACAGCGAAAGCGAATCCGTATCGGTCTCCGCAGCAGATTCGCTTTGTGCTTCGCCGTCAACGGAAGCCTCTTCCACCGCATCGGTCTCGGCCGGGCCGCTGATCACCGCACCGGTGGCTTCATCTAGGATCAGATCAGCCTCCTCATCATACGCGACTGCGTTCGGATTGGAGAACTCCGCCATCAGTTCCTCGCTCTCGCGGTTTCCAACGTTTTCAAACTCTGCCATGTTCATATTGGTAAAGCTCGTATACTCCCGGTCAACAACGGCTCCGCTTTCTGGGTCAATGGTCTGGCGTTCCACCATGATAGCCTCGGAACGGTTGACACCTTCAACCGTCTCAGCCCCGCTGTAGCAGATCTCGCCATTGTAGTGGACGTTGTAGCCGCTCTGAAGAATGCCGTCCGTTTCCTTCTCGAAGGCGGCGTAGTCACGGCTGTCCACTGCTTCCTGCATGGGGACGATATTGAACTTTTCTCCAGAGCCGCCATGTCGGTCAGCCACCAGGTGCCCGGCATGCTCATAGCCCGGGCCCTTGCCCTCCAGAGTACGCTGATTTTCGGTGTTGCGCTCACGTTCTTCCTTGCTCGTGATCCGCGGGTCTGCCGAGAACTTGGCCACACGACCGTATTCATCGGTATGGTACTCACCATGGGAGGACGGGTGCGTATAGGTAGTGTTCGGTCCCAGACTGCTGAACATGCTGCGTGCCATAAGAAGCTCCTTTCTGTTCCCTTATCTTTTGTTACTGAATACCAACGGCCAGAAGCTCCTGGCCGAGGTCAGAGGTCGCTTCAACGAACCAGACCACGCGATTCGCTTCCTCGTCATCCGCACGGACACTGGTGTTCGCACAGCCCAGGCCCACCGGCACCAGCTGCTCTGCAGCTTCCGGGTCGACCTGAGCAACGGCCTCCTTGACAAACTTTGCTCGAGCCAATCCAAACTGCTGCTGCTTTTCGGGGGCACTGCCATCGTCAGCCGTGGAGCCCCCCAGGACGTAACGGCGGCAGCCGGAAGAGCGGATCTGACTGGCCAGCTGCTTCACCGTCTCGCTGAAGCGCTCTTCCTCCACCACCTCGGTGGCGCTGTCTGCCACAAAGGCGACACCCGCAGCACTGTCCAGGCGCACCGGCTGGCCGATTGCCTTCAGCTCACCCGTGGGCACGACCGTGACCGAAGGAGCGCCTTCCATGGTGCGGCTGTCGGGCAGATCTTCACAGAAATTCACAGAGGCCGCACCGCAGGCGTCCAGATACTGGGCCCAGAAGCTGCGAAGGAACGACTTTTCCGTCTCCGTCAGCGCACTCTGGAGAGGCATCGTATCGGCAAGATAGTGCCATTCGATGTTAAGCGAGGTCAGGTCCACCAGCTGGTTTTCCTGACGCAGCATTTCGATCAGCTCCGGGATGACCGAATCGTCGGTCATTTCCAGATTCTGGAACCGGAGAACGCCGGAAGTGGAAAGGCCCGAATGTGCGACAATCAGGGTACCGCTGCTGCCTTCCGCATGCAGACTGCGTGCGGCCGTACGCAGGGCAGACACGACGTCCGTCTCCTTATCATCTGCATTCAGCGCCTGGAAGCCGCTCTGGAGCGTTTCCAAGGCAGAAGTATAATTGACGATATCCGACTTCTTGGTGGCACTCAGCTCCACCCGGTAACGGGCCGGATCTGAATCTGCCTGGACAAAGTTGATGGTACCGCCATTGCAGATGACGGTTTCCAGCTCATCCTGAACAGTAGCCATGCTGAGCACCGGGTTGTTAGATCCGTTCAGGGCAAGCACAGCCACGTTGCAGGGCTGCGCCTGCACCTTGTTGCAGCCCGTGAGCAGGGCGATCATCGAGAGGGAAGCAGCGGCGGCCAGGGTCTTCACAGTACGGTTCTTCATGGTAATTTTCCTTTCTGTCATTTGTGGATGTGTTATGTAAAATTACGGCGATCCGGATAGGGGTTACTGCGGGAAGTTCACAGCCTTGGAGGTGGGCTGCTCCGGGAACTCCGCCTCTTCCTCCGGCAGGGCAGCATCTGCAGGGGCCTGTGCCTCTGCAGACAGCGGCTTGTCCTCCAGGCCTGCTGCCTTGAGGATCTTTTCGGTCTCCTCCGCACCGAACTCGCGGGCAAGCTCGAAACGGAGGTTCAGGAGCGTCTGCTGAGCACGGTTCCGGTAAAGCTGTTCGGCATTCTGCAGCTGCTGGAGATCGTACGCGTCATCGTCAAACTTCATCAGGCCTTCCTTCTGGTAGGTCTGGTACTGTTCGCCGAGTTCAAACTCTTCCTCCAGTTCTTCGCGCTCACGTTCCAGTTCCCGGGCGCGGTCGCCACGGATGTCAGCCTGCGCAAAGACCAGAAACGAGAGAAGGGACGTGAGAAGGGGCACAAACAGCATCACCAGGTTGCCGATGTTCACCCACGACATGTCCTGCAGCGCCACTGCATTTCCCAGCTGCCGTGCGTTTTCCTGAGCGATGGCCTGCTGGACCGTTGCCGCATACTCCGTGGCCTTCATGGTGTAGAAGGTCAGTCCGGCATAAGCTGCAAAGGCTGCCATCGCCAGAACGAGCAGCAGCACCGCAATGACCCGCTCCTTCCGGGCAGTACGGCGGTCATCCTGCAAGGCAGCCGCGTTGAAACGCTTAGCTGCCGCTGCCGGCCCAAGGTCCATGACCGCGGGAATGGTAATGGTCATGGCCATGACCATAAGGAAATTGGCATTTGCAAGTGCCTTCTCGCACATCGTCGAAGCGCAGGCCGCGTCGATGACAAGGGCGCTCGCCGGAATCGCGTACTTCAGCCAACCGGAAGCCTTGCCCAGCCGGGCGGCACGCGCCTTGTCCACACCCGCAAAGTTGACGTTGTTCTTGGTCTGGATATTTCGGGTCTTTTTCATCGTTGATTCCTCCTGTTACTTCTTGTTATTCTTCAGCCGGTCGATTTCTTCTCCGAGACGTTCCAGCTCACGTTTTCGGGCATTCTGCAGCACCTGATACTGCTGCACCGTCAGACGCTTGTCCTCCTTGCTGTGGGCTGCGTCTCTGGCGCGGCGGGTCCGGCTCACCTGCAGCTGGGAGAGCCGCAGTTCTTCGTTCTTGAGCTGGATGTACTTTTCAACCAGATGTGCCGTCTTCGGGGAGAAGTCTCCCTGTTCAAACGCTTCCCGCGCCTTGTTCAGCGCCTCTTCATAGCCTCCTTCCAGGGGATCTGCGTATTCGCAATTTGCAGTCCACATGTCTGCGTCGGCCCGGTCCACATTGTGGATGATGTAGCGATGCGGCCAGTCCGCATAAACGTCCGGCTCCTGCACCGCCCGCTTCTTCTTGTTGAACAATCCCATAATCTTTCCTCCTTTCATTGTTTTACTTCGTTTCGATGTCGTACTGCTTCAGGAACTTTTCCGCCGAAAAAGTGCATTCCACCGTCGGGATCTCACGTTCCACCACACGGAAGCGGGAGGCCTTGGCGTACCGGGCAAGCTCCAAGTTGGTCTCGGCCTGCGCCGCCATGACCTGCTGCTCTGCCGCCTGTGCCATGGCCTGCAGCTCAGCAGCCCGACGGGCCCGCTTGACCCGGGCCTCTGCGATCTTGTCGCGTCGGGCCGAGGCCTGTGCCGCCTGCTGGCGGAAGCGGCGCATCTGACCCGTGGTCAGGCCGGAAGGCGTGGCTCCAGCTGCCGCCTTGGGCGGTTCCTCGCTGCCCATAGCGCATGCTGCCCGGTAGTCCTGCAGCTTTTCACCGGCTGTTTCCAGCAGGTAGGCTTCCACGGCCGCTTCAAAAACCGCCAGCTCACGCTGACGCTTTGCAAAGTAGCCGCCTTCCATCCGTTCGGCCATCACAAAACGGTTCTTCGCAAGGACCGCATCCACCATGCCGCGGCAGCGCGTAAAGCACTCCTTACGCCACTGGGGCTCCCGCACCCGCTTTCCGTTCACATTTTTCGTCTTGTAGTGCAGCATTCTGCATTCTCCTTTCTTTGCTGACCTCAGGGTCTATTCATAAGGCATTTGGGGCATAGCGTCTCGCCCTGTCCTTTCTGACGATCTCAGGGTCTATTCATAAGCCGTTTTTCTGTTTTGTCAGGATGATGGAAATCGGCCGGGCTCTGCGCTATAATAGACTTGATTTTACAAATTACTGCAGAAAGGAGCATTTCCCGCCATGAAGCCTGCGTGCCACTCCACACCGTCAACCACCTATGAATGCTGCAAGCTGTTCATTTTCTAGCTGGTCGCCGCTGCTGACCGGAATAACTGGCTGGTTGCGAATAAACCAAATGCTCTGGAAAATGGTTATTCTTTCAAGGAGGGTGCTCTCCTTATTCTTCCGGAGGCCGAACTGAAGTTCCGGATCCGGCGCCGCCACAGCATTGCCATTGACCAGCTTCTGGCTCAGCTGCCGGCCGATTCGTCCAATCCCCGCGCACTCTGGCTGCATTTTCTTACCCTGGAGGCTGATGTATCCCAAAAGGACCCTGACAAGATAAACTGGAACCGTGAACAGGATGTCCAGCGATTTTTGTATGCAGAGAAGAAAAAGGCCGTTATCCGCAAGATCCTGCAGGACGGCTTTGCCATGGACCTCAAACCCACAGCACCCGGTGTCTCCGGTCAGCGTATCTTCTGGCAGCCCTTTCTGCGCTCGGCCAGTATGTCGCGCCGCTCCATCCTCAGCTTTGTCTCCCTGCACAAAGGCACACCCAAGGCCGAGCTTTTCGCGCGGAACAAGCTGCTGGCGGCCTGCTCTCTGGATCTTTCCGATAAAAACTCCGGCTGCCCCAAGGCCGGATGGGCCGAAAAAGCCAACCTGCTCCTGAGCAAATGGAACGCTTATCAGGGTCTGGCGCTCAGCGATGCTGAGTCCCTGGCCGACACCTTTCCCTGCGGCAGCGCGGAGAGAGACGCTTCAAAGGGTATTATTCCGCTGAATGAGGACAGTGTCGTCATCGTCTCCGATTCCATCGTTTTCGATGACGTCTACAAGTCTTTCTGCCGGGACAACCGGGCAGATTTTGCCTTTTCCGCCCAGTGGCCCCACGGCGTTTACTACCAGCCCGCGATGCAGACGGACGGTACCCTGGGCCAGGAGCTTGGCCACATGTCCACATCGGAATCCCGGGCCATCACTCCATTTAACGGCATGGGGTTCATCAGCCCGACTGCCGCCGGGCTTCTCCGGAACGCACTCCACGCACCCGGTACCACCAGCTTTCAGATCCGCCTGCCCATGATCAAAGGCATGCTGGTGGAGGTGGATTTCCTGCAGTTCCTGCAGCGCGCCGATGCGGTCTTTTCTGAAAACCGCCTTTCCCTGCACCGCAAAACGGACCCCTCCGCGTTTTTCCTCCGGGACATCTACGGCATCGACCGCAAGATTGACGAGAATGTACACTTCATCCTCACCAAGTCTCAGTTCAAGGCATGGCGGTGGTTCCAGTGTGCCGCCTCCCACGGGCCCGACAGCCTCAAGGATCCGGTGCAATACTACTTTGCTCAAGCCGCCGTGCACCGCCACGGACTATATGTATGCCGCGCCAACAAGCCGTGCCCTGAAAAGCCTCGCGATTGGCTCAATTACCAGATCCTCAGCACCACCGGCTTTTCTCAGGAAGAAAACATTGCACTGGCAGATCCCACTGTGCAGACACTGGCCAGAACAGCCGTGGAAAGCGCTGACGGCGACGCAGCACGCTTTGAGCTGCTCCACTGGAAAAAACCTGTTTCTTCCAACACCGAAGGACAGGCTTCTGCCATACAAGAGCCTACTCAGACCGACGGTGCCAGCTGTTTCCGCGCCGCATTGGATG
>ERZ809276.299-NODE-299-length-19910-cov-4.128280_pt1 | contig 19910 bp, 10 predicted proteins | sample MGYA00520512_ERZ809276 | MGnify/ENA primary metagenome ERZ809276 (study PRJEB31576, sample SAMEA3212661) | Homo sapiens | biome: human-gut; feature: human gut; material: fecal | place: Sweden | collected 2012 ...
GCTAAAATCAAGTCAAAAGCACCAGTCTCGAGAGTTGCGCGCACGGGGCCGCGTTCCGTCCATTCCATGCGCTGCACGATGCGCAGACGGTAAAGCTCATCACAAATGCGCTCCACACGTTTAGCGAGATACCTCATAGTTGCAACTCCTTTTCTATAGCGGTTTGGGGTTTCGTAAAGACTGGTGCTTTTGACTTGATTTTAGCATAATAAGGCACAGAAAACAAGATAAAATGCACAGATTCTTTCGGCTTTTTACACATTAGAATTGTCTTTACGCACACGTCGCGTCGAAAATGCAGAAAAACAAGTTATTTATGCACAGAACACAAAAAATAATTGAAAATCAGCGGAAAGTACGCTATACTAAATCTATAAATCAGAGCGTATTTTGAGAAAAGCAACGGTGGCTCAGCCCCGAAAAACACCTGGAAAAGCAGCGGCTTTGGAGTGCCGCATTCAAATCACATCACATAGAAAACAGAGGAAAAAATATGCGAAAAAAGGCTTGTATCCTTTTGCTTTTTGCCACGCTTATGGCGCTGCTTTGCGCATGCAGCGATACGGCACAGCAACCGGAGACGGAAAAACCAAAAATACGTATCGGCGGCACAACGTATGCGCCGTATTTTTACCGCAATATCGGCGGCAACTATACCGGCATCGACGTGGAGATTGCCGAGGAAGCCTGTGCGCGTATCGGGTATGAGCCGATCTTCGTGGAGCTCGATATTGACAAGGGCTTTGAGCTTTTGGATGAAGACTATGTGGATTGCCTTTGGTGCTGCCTGACGATGGAAGGCAACGAAGATAAGTTTATTTGGGCAGGACCGTATATGTACACGCAGCGCGTGGTCGTGGTGCCGGCGGACAGCGAGATTGAAACACTGGAAGACCTTGCCGGAAAGTGCGTGGCGGTGCAGGCCGGCTCTATAAGCGAGGAGATCATTTTAAAAGGGCTGAACCCGAATTTGCCGGAGATTACGGACCTTTCCACATTCAGCACGATGGGCGAGGTGTTTACTTCGCTGCGCAAGGGCTATGCGGATGCGGCCATCGGGCATGAAAGCTCGCTGAGATTATATACGGACGAATACCCGGACGGCTACCGCTACCTCAACATGAACATGTACAGCGACGCCGTAGGCGTGGCATTTAAACCGGACGGCGATGCAGTACTGGCGGAAAAGCTGACGCAGACGCTGCTTGAAATGCGCGAAGACGGCACAACGGCCGCCATTGTGAAAAAATATGGGTTGGATGCCGAAAAAAGCGTGAACGGAGGTACCGAATGATGCCGAAGTTCAAGGGAAAAACAAAACCGAATCTCCATAAGCCGAGCATGGAAACGGTCATGCGGTGGATGGTCACGTTTCTTCTCGGCTTTGTTGTGCTGCTGCCGATATTTGCAGGCGTAACACAGTATGAACAGAACAAGGCGAAAGCGGATGTTGAGGACGTACTCGCTTTTATGCAGACGAACTGCCGCAAGTACGACAACTACCGCTTGGCCAATACCACCGAAGCGCTGCAGGATGTTTTGACTAAAGTCAAAACACTGACGGCGTACCGTTACGAAGAGGAAGATGCGCTTTTAAACGAAAACCGCTTACAGAGCTATGCGAAATTTCAGTATTTGACCGGCATTTTTGTTTTGGATGAAAATTTCTCCGTGCTGGCTCATTACGACAAAGCGGGCAAGGATGAAAGTCTGCTGCTCAGACAGATAATAGGGGACAAAAATGCGGCGGATATTTTGAACTATCCGCAGAAAACCTATGCCGATCAGATCTGTATAAACGACAATACGTATAACTACGCCATTTCCGCACGGCAGGATAAACCGGGCCTCGTTATTTGCTATACGGATATCACGCGCTTTCAAAACGATAAAAATGAGCTTTCTCTCTCCACTATGCTGGATGCTGAAATGTTCCGGCAGGATGTGACCGTCGTTATCACGGACGGCATGCGCGTTATCAGCACGAATTGCGAGCAGCTGGAGAACATACTTGTGCAGTATTATCCTATTGCTGACGTGCTCGTTGGAGGGGAGCAACTTACACCGGACACATTGCTGCAATTAAAAAACGACAGCGGCACATGGTACGGTATGTTCACCCAGTACAGAGATTATTATTTGTATGCCTTTTTCCCGAGTCGCGTAGTCTACGCAAGTCGCCGCGGTTGGATGCTGCTGTTTACGGCAATCTACCTGTTTTGCGGCATGGGGTACCTTATTTGGCGGCAGTACAGTAAAAAGCGCCGCTTACTGCGTATGGAAAAGGAATATCACCTTGTCAGCGCCATTTCGAGCATTTACCTGTCAAACCTGCTCATTCACCCGCAGGATGATACATGGGAGCCCATTGTGCAGAGTGAGCGCATGAAAGCAATCACAAACGGTGTTTTAAGCGCAAAAGCCATGCTGGAAAAGTTTAACACCGAGTGCGTAGCCGAGGCGTACCGGGAGGAATTCCGTGCGTTTACGGACCTCGATACCGCTCAGCAGCGCTTAGAGGGCAAGACTTTTGACGGCTTCACAATGGAAAATGTGGAGGGCAAGTGGTACCAGCTGCTTCTTGTGCCGCAGCGCCGCTTTACGCACCGGGAAAGGCCGAGCGCACTCATGCTTTTGTTCCGCGATGTTTCGAAGCAAAAGGAGCGCGATATGGAATATCAGGAAAACCTGCGCCGCGCAGCAGAGGAAACTACCCTTGCAAACGCCGCCAAAACGGATTTCCTGCGCCGCATGAGCCATGACATCCGCACGCCGATCAACGGCATCCGCGGCATGGTACAGATTGCCGACCGTTTCCCGAACGACGCGAAAAAGCAGGCGGAATGCCGCGAAAAAATTATGCGGTCTTCGGATTTTCTTTTAGATCTTGTAAACGATGTGCTCGATATGAGCAAGCTGGAATCCGGCGAAATGCAGCTTGAGGAAGTGCCGTTCAATTTGAACGAGCTGCTGCACGATGTGGGCATGCTGCTCTCCACGCAAGCGCAGGCGCGCGGTATTACGTGTACCCTCACAATGGAAGATAAGCGCGAAAATCATGTCATCGGTAGCCCGCTGCATTTAAGACGGATCTTTCAAAACATCGGCGGCAACGCCATCAAGTATGGCAGAGCCGGCGGCTATGTACATGCTGCGTGCAGCATCGTTTCACAAACAGAGAACACCGTTCGCTACCGCTTTATCTGTGAAGATAACGGCTGCGGCATGAGCGAAGAATACCAAAAGCATATGTTTGAGCCGTTCTCGCAGGAAAATTCCGGTGCACGCACTACGTATCAGGGTACGGGACTCGGCCTTTCCATCGTGAAAAAACTCGTGGATGCCATGGGCGGCACCGTCACCGTGGTCAGCGAAAAGGGCGTGGGCACCACATTCATCACAGAGATTCCGCTGAAGCTCGACCCCGCGGCGTCTGATGCCGAAAAGCCGGAGGAAGAGATCGATACCACCGTGTTCCGCGGGCTGCATGTGCTGCTTGTGGAGGATAACGAAGTGAACATGGAGATTGCGGCGTTCCTGCTTGAGGACAGCGGCGCCGAGGTCACAAAAGCATGGAACGGCGCAGAGGGTCTGGAGAAATTCAAAGCCTCGGCCCCGGGTACGTATGATCTCATCTTAATGGACATCATGATGCCCGTGATGAACGGTTTGGAGGCGGCAGAGAAAATCCGCGCGCTCGACCGCCCGGATTCAAAGACCGTGCCGATCTTCGCCATGACGGCAAACGCGTTTTCCGACGACGCCGCCCGCAGCCGCAAAGCCGGTATGAACGAGCACCTCACAAAGCCGCTCGACCTTGAAAAGATCACAAAAGCGGTGCGCAAATATTGCAAGAAAAATAGCCGATAAAAGCCATAAAACGGCGGCGTGCCTTTAAAAGCGGTTGCGCCGCCGTCTTTTTATGGGCTGCAGTGTGCCTGTTTCTACCAAAACACCAATGTGCAGAAATTTCATAAATTGGTTCTGAAAATAGGATGAATTCCTGTGGGAATTTTCTCCGCATGAAGGGTGAAATCATAGTGTTGATATGATAAAATAATAGCGCGAATTATGCAGAAAATGAGAATTTCAGACGCGGCTTTCGCATTTTAAGCCTATAAAACTGCTCGATTATGCGAAAAACAGCATAAATATACGAAATACGAAGCTCGGTTAGAAAGGGAGGACGTTCCATGGCTTATATGCGACTTGGCGATCTGCTGATTGCGGCAGGTGCCATTACGCAGGAGCAGCTTGAAGAAGCGCTGACCATTCAAAAGCAGAAGAAAGAACGTCTCGGCGACGTTCTGATTGAAAGTAATATCATCACAGAACGGCAGCTCATTGAAGCACTGCAAATGCAGCTCGGCGTCGATTTCATTGATTTAACGGCGATCTCTATTCCGTTGGAGATCGCCAAATTTGTGCCGCGCGCCATCGCGAAAAAATACAACGTGGTGCCGGTAAAGCTTGTAAAAGACGAGCTCTTTGTTGCCATGAGCGATCCGTTGAACTTCGTTGCGCAGGAAGAGATTAAGGTCGCTTCGCATAAGCGCGTTGTGCCGATGATCTCCACGCGCCGCGCGACCGAGCAGGCCATCGGCACATTGTACGGCAGCGAAGGCACGGCCCGCGCTATTGAAGAAATGAAGCGAGAGGTCGGCACATCCACACCGGATATCGTGCCGGTGCAGATGAACCAGACGGATGCCGGCAACGCGTCTGCCGCGCCGACGATCCGCTTTGTAAACTCCGTCATTGAGCGCGCCTTTTTGGAGCGCGCGAGCGACATCCACCTTGAGCCGCAGGAGGGCGAAATGGTGGTGCGCATGCGTATCGACGGCATTTTGAGAAAGATTTTGACCGTGCCCGCAAATTTGCAGAGCAACGTTATTTCCCGCCTGAAAATCATGGGTGGCATGAATATTTCCGAGCGTAAGATCCCGCAGGACGGCCGTGCCATGGTGCAGGTGCGTCACCACGAGATCGACCTGCGTATCTCGTCCATGCCGACGATCTACGGCGAAAAGATTGTTTTGCGTTTGCTCGATAAATCCGGGCATACGATCACGAAGCAGTCCATCGGCCTTGAGGGCACAGACCTGCAAAAGTATGATGCGCTGCTCAAAAACAGCAGCGGTGTGATTTTGATTGTGGGCCCGACCGGTTCCGGTAAATCCACGACGATGTGCGCCATGCTGCAGGAGCTTGCAAATGAGGAAACGAACCTCATGACGCTGGAAGACCCGGTGGAATACAACATTCCGGGCGTTAACCAGTGCCAGATCAACGAAAAGACCGGCATGACGTTTGCGGCAGGCCTGCGCGCCATCTTGCGTCAGGACCCGGATGTCATTTCCGTCGGTGAGATTCGCGACGGAGAGACGGGCGCCATTGCCATTCGTGCTGCTATTACAGGGCATTTGGTGCTTTCCACCTTGCATACGAACGACGCCGTTTCTGCCATCGACCGCCTGGTCGATATCGGCGTAGAGCCGTACCTCATTTCCAGCGCGCTGCGCGGCGTCATTTCCCAGCGCCTTGTGCGCAAGGTCTGCCCGCACTGCAAGAAGGCGTATAGGCCGGAGGCGGAGGAGCTTGCCATGCTCGGCCTGCCGGAGAACGCCAACGTGCAGTTCTACCGCGGCGAGGGCTGTCAGGAGTGCTACCACACCGGCTACAAGGGTCGCCGTGCCGTCTTTGAAATCTTCATGCTCAACGGGCGCATTCGCCGCATGGTTACAGAAGGCGCAAAGTACGATGCGCTTTTAAGGGCAGCAGTGGAGACTAACTTTGTCACGATGCGCGAAAATTGCCGTAACCTTGTTTTGCGCGGCGAGATCAGCGCAGCGGAAGCCGCGCGCGCCATCAATTCCACAGCGGATTGACATTCTGCTGAAAATCTGTTGAAAACTTGCTCATAACTTTCGGAAAGGACGCAGTCGCCGCGTTTCGGCGATGGTTTTAATATGCTTGAAATCAGCGAAATCATCGCGCAGGCGCAGCAAAAAGGCGCTTCCGATATTCATATTGTCACCGGCCTGCCGGTGAAATGCCGCATAGACGGCAAGGTGCAGAACCTCACGGAGAAAGTCCTCACGTGGGAAGACTGCGAATACTACGCAAAATGCCTTGCGGGCGATCTTTTCCACGAGATCGAATGTATCGGCGAGCTTGATTTGGCGCAGACGTTTCCGTGCGGAGCGCGAACCAGAATCAACCTGTTCCGCCAGCAGGGGGCGGTTTCGGCGGCAATCCGTATTTTGGCGGATACCATCCCGGAAATCGAGGCGCTGAGTTTGCCGCCGGTCGTTTCCGAATTCCCGGAGTACCGCAGCGGCATTATTTTGGTCACGGGTGAAACGGGTTCCGGTAAATCCACGACGCTCGCGGCGATTTTAAATCGCATCAACCACACGCGGCGCAGCCACATCATCACGCTGGAAGACCCGATTGAGTACATCTACAAGCCGGATCAGTGCATCATCAACCAGCGCGAGATCGGCAAAGACACCAGAAGCTACGCAGACGGCCTGTGGTCTATCCTGCGTGAGGACCCGGACGTTATCCTCATCGGCGAGATGCGCGACCTTAACACGATTGAGACCGCGTTGACGGCAGCGGAAACGGGCCACTTGGTCTTCGCCACCCTGCACACGAACTCCGCGGCGGATTCCGTTGACCGCATGGTGAACGTGTTCCCGGAGGGACAGCAGCGTCAGATTCGATTGCAGCTTTCCACCACGTTGCGCGCGGTGCTTTCGCAGCAGTTGTTGCCGAAGCGCGCGGGCGGCCGGGCGGCGGCGTGCGAAGTCATGATGGTGAACAGCGCCATCAAAAATTTAATCCGCGAGGGCAAGACCCCGCAGATCGATAGTTTCATCACCATGAACGCGCAGGACGGCAGCATTACGATGGATAATGCGCTTCTGAAAATGGTGCGCGAGGGCACCGTAACGTATGAAACGGCGCTCGGCTACGCCAGAGACCGAGAGGCGTTTTCCAAGGGAAGACGCGGCTAAATTTAGGAAGAAAGCGAGGGAGCGGGCTTGACGACCTACAAATACAAAGGGCTTTCCCCGGACGGCGCAAAGCTTTCCGGCGTCATCAAAGCGTATAACGAGTTCGAAGCGGTCGCGCAGCTGCGCGAGACCTGCTCCGTCATCACAAAAATAGAAGAAGTCAAAGAGACGCAGAGCTGGAACAAACAGATCGGCACGAAGAAAATCAAAGACAAAGAGCTTGCCATCATTTGCTCGCAGTTCGCCATCATTTTGGCCTCCGGTCTGCCCATTGTGCGCTGCGTGGAGATGGTTGCGGCGCAGGCGCGCACCAAAGAGCTGCAAAGAATGCTGAAAAAGGTCGCGGAGGACGTCTCCGGCGGTTACAGCCTTGCGCAAAGCTTTGAAAACAACGCCACGGGCTTTCCGACCACGTTTATTGAGACCGTCCGCGCGGGCGAACAGTCCGGCACACTGGAAGCCTGCTTTGAAAAACTACATAAATACTACGATAAAACCGCTAAAATGAAAGCGAAGATCATCAGCACGCTTACGTATCCGGCAATTGTCATTTGCGTCGCCGTCATCGTGTTCATCATCATTATGGTGGTAGCCGTGCCGGCGTTTACAAGCGTGTTTCTGGAGCTCGATACCGAGCTGCCGGGCATCACAAAGGCGCTCATCGCAACGTCGGATTTTATCACGAACTACTGGTGGTCGTTTGTTTTGATTGTGCTCGCGTTCTTCATCGGCAGGCTTCTGCTGAAAAAGAACGAAAAGGGGCGTGCGTTCCTTGCGGAAAACAAGCTAAAGCGCTCACCGCTCAAAAAAATGCACAGTATGAACGCCGCTTCGCAGTTTGCAAGCACTATGAGCACCATGCTCACGGCGGGCTTGCCGATTACAAAGGCGCTGGAGGTCACGGCAAATGTGGCAGATAACTACATGTTCGCGGTGTCTATCCGCAAAGTGCGGCAGGGCGTGGAGCAGGGCCGCAGCCTGGTGGACTGCATGAACGAGATTCCGTATTTTCCAAAGCTGCTCACCGAAATGGTGGGCGTGGGCGAACGCTCCGGCAATATGGAAGAAACGCTCACCGTCATCGGTGATTACTTCGATAACGAGGTCTCGGTGTTCACGCAGCGGTTGCTTTCTATGTTAGAGCCGGCCATCACCATTGTTTTGGCGGTCGTCACCGTCATTTTGCTGCTGGCCGTTTACCTGCCGATGTTTACCATGTATGGCAGCATCGTTTGATTTATTTCGCTGTACCCCGTCGGCGATCCAACCCGAACCGGCGGAATACATAAATTTCGATGGTGAACCCCGAAAAGTACGTTTTTGGGGCGAGCAAAATTTCAATGAATTGGAGAATGGTTCCTATGATGAACAAAATGCGTAAGATGAAGAATAAGAAGGGCTTTACGCTCATGGAAATGCTGATTGTTGTTGCAATCATCGCAATCCTCGTCGCTATTGCTATCCCGACCTTTGCTTCTTCTCTGAATAAGGCAAGAGTTGCAACCGACGAAGCGAATATCCGTTCCGGCTATGCTACTGTTATGGCGACCGTTATGACTTCTGATAGTTATTCTGCTGAAGGTACGACAGAAACTAAGACATATTATCTTAATAAGGATGGTTCTGTTGCAGATACTGCTACTGGTACTTATACCTGCCAGGGTAACGCCAAGGATGCTGTCGATATTGCAGGCCAGACAATTACTGGTGGTTGGAGCAAGGGCGCAACTGTTTCTTATGAGTATGCAGGCTCTACAGGTAAGGTTACGATTAAAGTTACTAATCCTACCACTGGCGGTTAATCTCATCTAACCACAAAAACAACTCATTTTAAATGAACCAGATCTATTGAGGGGCCGGGGGTTGCGGCTCCCCTATGATCTGTTCTTTTGATTTTTCACTTTAGGTTTTCATAAAAAAGGGGACGTAGTATGCTTTGGGTTTCACCCGCTCTCACGGTTTATATTTGTGTGCTTACGGGGATTCTCGGCGCGTGCATGGGAAGCTTTCTCAACTGCATGGCGTGGCGTATCGTCCACGGCGAATCTGTTTTACACGGGCGCTCGCACTGCGACGTCTGCGGCCACGTGCTCGGCGCGGGAGATTTAATTCCCGTTTTAAGCTACATCATGCACAAAGGCCGCTGCAAATACTGCGGCGCAAAGCTCTCTGCGGGACATGTCTTTGCGGAAGTGTTAACGGCGCTTACGTTTTTGCTGCTCGTGCTAAAATATGATATTTCGCTCCAAGCCCTTGAATACATTTTGCTGGCGTGCCTGCTGCTCGCCGCTGCATTCACGGATTTGGAGGGGTATATGATCCCGGACCGTTTCATCGTGACGGGGATCGTCGTGCGTGTTGTTTTCCTGTTTTTGCAGGGGAACGTGCTCGAAAACCTTATGGATGCGCTGCTCGGCGGCTTCGCCGTTGGCGGCGGTTTACTGCTCATCGTGCTCTTATACGAAAAAGTGCGCCAAAAGGAAGCCATGGGCGGCGGCGATATTAAACTGCTGTTCCTCACCGGCCTGTTTCTCGGCTGGCAGCGGAACATTCTGTGCCTGCTCATCGCGTGCGTGCTCGGCATCGTCTTCGCGTTTATTTTCCCGGAAAAACGTACCACAGAAGACGAGGCAGAGGAAGAAGACGGAAAGCTTTTTCCGTGGGGGCCGTCCATCTCGGCGGCGGCGATTCTCACGCTCCTTTGCGGCAGCGAGATCATCGGCGTGTATTTGAGCTTATTTTAACGGAAAGAACAAAAGCTTTACAGCTTGACGGATAGGGATAAAGAAGAAAGCGAGGTGTCTGTACCATGCCCGGACAAATCACGGCATTCGACATTGGTGAGTGCATGGTAAAAGCCGCATGCCTTACAGGCGGCAAACTGAAAAAGGTTATGGCGAAAGAATTGCCGGATAATATGGTTTCCGGCGGCGAAATCGTCTCCATGGACGCCATGGCGGATTTTATCAAGGAAATGGCGAAAGAAAACGGCATCTCCCGCGGTGCGGCGGCGGTCATTCTGCCCGGCACGCTGGTGTTTACCCGCAACGTGACCGTGCCCGCCATGACGGACGGTCAACTGTTGTATAACCTGCCGTTTGAATTTAAAGATTACCTGACGCAGGAAAAGAATAAGTATTATTTCGACTATGCCGTGCAGGATACAGTGAAAGACGAAGAGGGCAATGTGAAGGAATTGCAGCTTTTCGTTTGCGCCACTTTAAAAAGCACCGTGGAAGAATACCGCGCCATGCTGCGCCGTGCGGGCTTCAATTTGAAGGTTGCCATGCCGGAGGAATGCGCCTACGCTGCGCTGACGGAGGATTACATGCAGCGCACAAATGCGCCCGCGGGCAGCGATTACTGCTTTGTAGACCTCGGCCACAACGGCATCCGTATGCACATTCTGCAGGACGGTAATTTCACCACGAAGCGCTCCGGCGACCTCGGCCTGCGCGACCTTGAGCAGACGATTTCCGATGTGCGCGGCGTGGATATTCACATGGCACACGCACACATTTTGTCCGATTACAACGACGTGCTTTCCGAAGACGTGAGCGCCGAGCTTTTCAACCGCATGGCGATCGAAATCATGAAGGCCGTCAACTTCTATAACTACAATAACCGCGAGCGCTCGCTCCGGAGAATTTATCTTTGCGGCGGCGGTGTGGCGGTAGATCAGATCCGCGCGGCCATCTGCCGTGTGACGGATCTGGACGTACATAACGCCGAGGAGCTGCTTCCTCAGCACGACGCATTGGAAGCGGCGTGGCTTTACATCAAAGCGATCGGCTGCGCGCTGCAAAAGTAAGGAGGCGTTGGAATGAAGCTTGAACTCGGCATGGGGAACGGCGCCAAAAAGCCTGTAAAATACCCCACCAAAAGAACCGTCAACCTTGCAAAGCGCGAGTCGCACTCCCAGAGCGTCATGACGCTTTCTATCGGCACGGCGGTCATTATCGTGCTTGTGGTGCTCGTCGTGAAATTCGGCGTACTTGACCAGCTTGCGCGCCAAAGTGCCGCAGAAAGTGCTTACAACACCGTGCATGCCCAGTATACCGAAATGCAGAGCGCCGTGGAGAAATACCCCGAGGTCGAAGAGGAGTACCGCACCTATTCCAGAAAATGGATGCAGCAGGAGGATTCCGGCGCGTTCGTTTCTGTGGACAGACAGGAAGTGCTCGACCTCATGGAGAACTACCTGCAGCCCTACGGCACTATAAAGGCCGTCACCATTTCGGACGACGTGATGATTGTTTCCATGTCCGGCATGAATCTGCAGGAGATTTCCGCTATGTTTGAGATTTTACAGCAGCAGCCCATTGTAAAGGCTGCTGACCTTACAATCGCTTCCACCGAAAAAACGGCAGGCGAAGACCTCGATTTCTCCGTGACGATCACATTACAGCCGGCTGATACGGCGGAAGGGGAGGCCACAGCATGAAAAGAGCCTTTACAACGCGCGAAAAAGTGATGCTGCTCGTCCTCACCGTGCTGCTCATCGTCATCGCATATTTTAAGCTCATCTTGGAGCCCATCAACAATTCCATCGACGAGTATCAGTCCGAAACGGCCGCGGAGCAGGACGAGATTTTGCAGAATACCGAGCTTTTGACGCGTATGAACCAAATGCAGAAGGAGCTCGAGGAAATTTATGCCGCAGGCGACCCCACGCCCATCCCGAATTATGACAATTCCGGCAAGCTGCTCGTTGAGTTGAACAGCATCCTTTCGGCTTCCGTCGATTATTCGCTGGATTTCGGTCAGGTCTCGGCACTGAACGATGGCTACATCATGTGCCGCCCCATCAACATGACCTTTACAACGAACACCTACGCCGAAACGCGCGCCATCATTGATGCGCTGCACAACAGCGATTTTACAAACCAAATATCGGACATCAGCGTGCAGTTTGAAAACTCCGGCAGCTCCGGCAATGTGCAGGTAAACCTGTATATTACGTATTTTGAACTTCAAAAATAGCTGGTGCAACACAGGCCGGAAGCTGTTTTTTTGCTTGCCGGTTTTCTGTGTTTAAAAAGACTTATACCGTTTTACGGTTTCCATATTTTTCTCAGGAGCAAAACGCATGAATTTTTCACGGGATATGAAGAGTTTGAAAAATAGAAGAAAGGGAAAAGCCGGCTTTACCATGTCCGAGCTTTTGATTGTTGTGGCCATCGTCATCGTGCTGTTTGCCGTGGCGGTTCTCTCGCTTGTGACGATTCAGAAGAATCTGCGCCAAAAGGAACTCGACAGTAAAGCGGAGATCCTTTACGTTGCCGCGCAGAACCGCATGTCCGAGCTGCGCGCCGGCGGCTACGAAAGCCTTTATCAGTACGATGAAAACAAGAAAAACGGCGTTGCAAAGGTTGGTCTCATTCCGCTGGATGCTCCCGAAGAAGATGCGGAAGACGCCATCACAAAAGACACGCTCTGCTACGTCGTTTCCGCAAACCGCGTGGAAGTCGGCAAGGCGGCAGCTTCTGTTCTGCCGGAATCTTCCGTAGATGCCGAGCTTTGGAACAACCACTGGGTTATCGAGTACGATCCCGAAAGCGGCAGTGTGTACGGCGCGTTTTACAGCGAAGAGGAGATCACAAGCGGTGATGTCTCCACCACGCTGCCCACATACTTAAACCGTATGCGTGTGCGTCAGACCCGCCTGCACAACGGTGCGAAGATCGGCTACTACGGCGGTGCGCGTGTGATCTCCGGCACAACCGACACTCTAAAGCCGGACATCTCCATCGATAACCGTGAGAAGCTGACGGCAACGTTCTACTGCAACAACCCCTATGCCGATGAGCTGACGTTCAATATCAAGGTTTCGGACGGCCAGAACGAATATGTAAAGGTTGTAAAATACAGCGAGCTTCGCCAGCTGAACAGCAAAACTTGGTACTACACGTGGGTTATGGATAGCTTGGAAAGCGAAAAGACGCGCTTCTATAATCAGACCGACCATAAGCTTGAGTGTGGCACAGACATCACCGTCACGCTTTCCGTAGAAAGCCAAAACGCCAATGTGGACGGCAAAAGCTACACCCGCAAAACGAACAGTCTATTCCGCTATGCCGAGGACACCCCGGCCGGCACGGCGCTCATCGCCTACGGCCGCCATTTACAGAATTTGGACGAGGCCTCCCATGTTTCCGATACGATTACCCGCGCCGTGCAGGTCAGCGACCTTTCCTTTGCGGATGATACTGCCGACAACGAAGACTGGTATTCCTTTTACGGCGATACCTTTACGCCCATCACAAATAAGAATCTCAAAAGCTATGACGGCTATTCCGAGGTCGATAACGTAAAGCTGTATTCTTCCATTTCAAACCTGCATATCACAAAAGCTGCGCAAAACGGAGATGCAGGTCTGTTCAGTACATTTAACGGTGAGATCAAAAACGTGACGCTTACCGGCATGAAGATTGATAATGTAGGCCAGAACGTCGGTGCGCTCATCGGTTCTGTTTCCGATACCGTGAAAATCACAAATACCCGTGTATACCTCAGCTCCAAAAAAGGCGACCTCGCAGATATCGAAACGGTCGATTCCCCGGAAAAAGTGAAGCCGTGGCTCGAGGGTAAAGTCGTCGGCGGACTTATCGGCATGGTGACGGAAACGGGCAGCGTATCCGTTACGGACAGCTCCGCGTCTACGGTCATTCGTGCAGACGGCGGCGCAGCAGGTGGCCTCATCGGTGCCGTGTATAATGCGGCAACGATAACCGATTTCTATGCGGATTGCTATTTGACGGCAGACAGAACGGGCGGCCTTATCGCAAAGGCAGAGGGCGGGTCTGAAGTAGCCGCAACGGGAACTTCTATCACTTTGAAGGATTTCTATGCAGCGGGTTACCAAACGGCGACCGGCGATGCTTTCGGCTTAGTAGGCGGCTCCAATGTGATCGCCACAGGCGGTTATTCTGCGTGTGTTTACAATGTTGGAGAAAACGCAAAGGTCCATTCCACGGTCAAGGCAATGGGCAGTGCCTCAAACGTATATTATCTGACAGACGGCGGCCTTTCCGGAGACAGCACAAGCAAGTGGGAAAACGACAATCAAACCATTCAGAAAACCTATAAAGAACTCAGTGAATCGGGCTTTGCAAAGAAAGAAATCTCCGAGGCGTTCACGTCGTCCTCCGGCGCGGCTACGTTTCCGTATAACTTGATGGATCAGGGCCTTACGTATTACACGTATCCGCGCCTTGAAAAGCTGAACCACTACGGTGACTGGCAGGCGGAGTTTGAATCCGGCGCACTGGTTTATTACGAGCGCTACGAAGACGAAACCTACGGCTTCTACGGCGCGAACCTTTCCACGCTCAAAACGAGTAAGTTTGTCGTCGGCGACGGCTATGCGCTGGCGTATATCGAAAAGAAAGATGCGGCCGATAACGTTACCGTGACGTATGCAAACGACAAAACGACACAGGTATTGTTTGATAGCGCAATTGAAACGACCGACGACACGACAAATACGAAGTATTATCTCTATCCGCTCTCAAAAGAGATTGTCAACACCGATTATATCGACACCGCAGAGCCGGATACGTTCTACCAGAAGATCACGATAGAAGACACCGCAAACAACACGAATACGGAGTATTACTACAATCCGCATTTCGCAAAAACGGTGACGGTCAACGAAAATAAGCCGCAAGCGCCGGAAACGGTCTGCATCCGCTCCGCCCGCCAGCTGTATGCGTTGAGCCTTTACTACCCGCAGTATGCGGATGCCGTAAAGGACAGTGTGTTCCGTCAGGAACTCAACATTGATTACAACAGGTATGAGTGGACAAAATATGACGATGTGCCTGCAAAGATTAACACACAGGCGCCGATCGGCACAGGGGATAAGCCGTTTACGGCTGTGTATAACGGCGGCTGCAATACGATAGAGGGAATTTCCTTTAAAGCAAATTCCCTTTACATCGGCATGTTCGGTTATACGTCGTCCGCTGCCGCGGTGCGCAATGTGTTCCTTGTCGGTAACGGCAGTAATACGGTGGCCTATGTCAATGCGCAGGGCGGTAATTCGGCTTCCGGCAGTGCGTCGCGCGTCAGCATGGGCGTGCTCGTCGGTTATAACCGCGGCACGGTTTCAAACTGCTCGGTTTCCGGCTATACCATGGAGTATTACGGTTACAGCGCCAGCACGGCTTCGCTCGGCGGCTTTGTCGGCAGCAACTACGGCACCATCCGCAACAGCGCTTCGGACTGCCCGTCCATTCGCTTTGCAAATACGAACTCTAACACCTATGCGGGCGGCTTTGCGGGCGTGAACCACGCCTCTATTTCGGATTCCTACGCGCTTGGCAGCGTTCAGGTGCGCGGCGCGCGAAACAGCACCGTGTGGGTCGCGGGCTTTGCGGCGAACAACGCCAGCGGCATGATTCGCCGCAGCTACAGCGCTACGGCGCTGACAGCTTCCGGCGATGCGGAGTCCTACGGCTTTACGCATACCGGCGGTTCGGCATACCAGTGCTATTATCTGGACGGCGGCACGTATTCGTACAGAGGCACGCTTTATGCTTACAACACCTCCACAAACGAATTCAAAGATAACGCGGCGGGTGAGCCCCTTACGGGCAGCGAGCTGCAAAACAAAACAATCAACAATTTCAAAAAGGCAGATTGCACCTATAATTTCAAAGAAACGACCGGCGATTATTATATCTACCCGGCAGTTGTGCGCAATGCAGCAGGGCAGACCGTGCATTACGGCGATTGGCCCGTGCAGAAGGACATCGGTACGCTCGGTGTGTTCTACTGGGAATATGAAGACAGCGGCAGCAACAGCGGCTACCACTTCAGCTACGTGGGCACAAGCCAGGGCAATGAAATTTCCAGCGCAAACAACGACATCTTAAAGGGCGATTCTCTCTGTGAAGAGCACGACGACGGCGGCGTTGTAACGCATTACGGCTACGGCTATTTCTATGCGAACAGCAATAATTTGACGACTTCATTAAGTGCTGCATACTTCAATGGAAACTTCATGAGCGTTGCAAAAAATACAGAAGCCGGCGAAGCGCTCGGTAAGCAGATGCCCGGCTATACGTTTGTCGCATATGAAACCGGCGAAAACAAAATGTATTTGATCGGTAACAACGAAAACGGCACATGGTGGCTGGATTACGGCAACGGAACGGATGCTACCGTATACGCCTACACCGTCAACCCGTTCTTTGCAAACTCTATGAGCCTCGATAGCTCCGAAGTACAGAGCAAAACGACAGAAACAGGTGACGTCAAACCCGGCGCCAACGGCAACGCTTACGAGATTCGCTCCGTCTCGCAGTTACAGTTTATCAACTGGAACTATGGCGCATTAGACGCAACCACGTCCATTTTGTCACCTGATTGGGAAAAAGCAACGATTGAACAGGCAAGAAATGCTAATCCAAACAGAAGTTACTATACATATCTGGTTTATGGTGAAAAGGATTGGACTGTAAGAAGCTTGAAATATTGCTGGGTACAGAGCCATGATGTGAACGCAAGCACAGAGTATGCTGTACTCAAAAAAGTGAATAACTTTACGCCAATCGGCAGCATGTTCGATGTTGGCGGTAATGACAGATATGCGAAACCCCTCATGGCGTATTTCACTTCAAGCTTTGACGGACAGGCTTATGCTATTAAGAATATCACGATCCGCAGTAAGGCGGAGTGCGTCGGCATCTTCGGTATCACAAGCGGTGCTGTGCTGAAAAATATTATTGTTTATTCCGATAACGGCAGCGAGATCGAAGCTACAAAAGAGGGCAGAAGCTGGTATTGTGTCGGCGGTCTGGTCGGTTTTGCAGGAAGTCGTGATAAAAAGGAAAGTGCCTTTACAAACTGCACGGTTTCCGGCTATACCATTCAGGATAACCATGCAAACACCCCGGGTTGGGGCGGCGGCAGTGTCGGCGGTCTTGTCGGCATGACAAACATGGATATTACAAACTGCTCTGCTGTAACAGATATTATTATCAATATCGGCTATAATGGCGGTTATCAAAATCTGCGTGTCGGCGGTATTGCCGGTGTTTCTCGTGGCGCAGTGCGATATTGTTATGCTGGCGGTTCTATGAGAAGCACAGCTAAATCTTGGTATAAGCACTATACTCAGGGTGCGAATATCTGGATGGGCGGCCTTGTTGGCGGTATTGTCATGCGAAACAGCGGCGGCTTAGCAACTTTGGTTGGTGATGTGAGTCGTGTGCTCAAGGTTGAAAACTGCTACAGTTATGTTGAGATGCCAAAACGTGGTAAATCCAACGAGCAAAATATTATAAAGAGTACGCAGGCAATCGCCTCCAATGGCGAAATGCAGGAAAATTTCGCGAATGTTAAAAACGACTATATCGAGATTCATAACTGCTATGCACTTGAATCCGCCGTATTAAATACAGATGATTACCGCGAATATGGCGGTAAAACTCTCTCAAGTTGGTCTAACCTGAACCTGAACATGACGCATCAGGGTTTGCGGGGGCGTGAGATCAAGTTGTTCAATGATTCCACCCCATACGTAACGTATGCCGAAATGCAGAGCAGCGATTTCTTAACGAAACTGAACAAGAACTACCAGTCCGGCTCAAGCTATAAGAGCTTCTCCACCGTTACCATCACCGAGCAGGGGCAGAATATCGACGGCAAATATAGCTTCCCGGGCAACGATACGGCGCTGCAGGGGCTTAACTATCCGTTCCCGACGGTTCTGACACAGACCGATATCTTCGGCAGCACAGTCAATTTGCATTACGGCCGCTGGCCGCGCATCGGTCTCTTATGGGAAGAAAATTCCCGGAAGCTCGACCTGCTTGCGGATATCAAAACGAAAGCGGAAGACAGCACTTTGAACGACAATGAAAACGGCAAGGCGCTTTTGCAGACACATTTGCTTGTCGCCAGCAGCGACGTAGATACGAGCGCAAAGCCGGAAATCAAGCTGTACGACGAAAACAGAAACGAACTCACAAACGATAAGGCCGCAGCAACAGTCAGCCGCATTGTGTATAATGATGCGAATAAATGCTACGATGTCACATTCATCGGGCAGAATGTCGGCACGGTCGTCGCAGAGGCGAAACTCGGCAATTACATCGCGCGCCTTACAATCGAAGTTACGGCATCGCTCAAGCTGGAGGCTTCTTCTACGAACATTTCGGTTTATTCCGGCGACACCGATACGATTACGCTGACCGTAAAGGACGCAAACGACAAGCAACTGCTTGCCGAGACCGAAAAGACGCTCAGATGGGAGATTGCTGTCGATAACAACGGCGTGCAGCAGGATGTCATCGAGTGCAGTAAGGACGATATCAAGCTGAACGCAGACGGCACGTTCTCCTTGCCGCTTACCGGCTTTGCTGCGGGCGAAGCCACGGTGAGCATCACGTGCACATATCCGTACGGCGCGGCAACTGCCGCGGAGCCCGCAAAAGAGGTCACGGCTACGCTGTATATCAGCGCTACAACAAAGCCAAGTGATGTGCTTGGCCTGACAAACGGCAGCGTCTATAACCAGATTTCTCTGCCGCACACGCCGAAAAAATCCACGACCTCCTACACCGGTACGACCGTTGAATACCCGGAAAACCGCCCCGCCATGCAGGGAAGTGCGCTGTTCCTCTACGCAACGAATGAGTATACCGATTTGACCGGCTCCAGCTTTACGGTCGATCAAATCGAGATCACCGCAGGGGAAACGACCTACACTGTGGGTGAAGACGGCATCACGACCGATGAAAATCACACCTACAAAGTGACGGTAAGCGATAAGTGGACGACAGAAACGAACGACACGAAGTTCCAATATCGCGCTGTAAAGGTGGAATCCGCCGCGGCAGGCGAGATCACCCTAAAGATCGTCCTCAAAAACGGCGACGTGACCTACAACCTCACCACCCCGTACACCATCGCATCGAACACGTATACAGTGGAGTTCCTTGACACAAAGGGCAATATTCTTCTCACAAAAACAGTCGATTATGGCAAAAAGCCGGAGCTGACCGAGGATGATAAGGCTAAATTGAAAGCCGATGCCGAGTTGGGCTACACCTGCACATGGGCGCTTTCTGAAATCTACGCAGATACAGAAATTCACCCGACATTAACGCCGAACACCTATACCATCCAGTTTAATGCCAACGGCGGTTCGGGTACGATGCCTGCTGTTTCGTATGCTTATGATAAGATTCAAACAACGGACACCCTTCCGCAGAATAGGTTCACAAAGGAAACATCCACCTTTAAGGGCTGGGCGGTAGAAGCGAAGGGTGCAGTTCAGTATACAGACATGAGCTCAATTCAGAGCATCGTAAACTTTATGGCAATGGAGAATAAGACCGAACTCACTCTTTACGCCGTTTGGGAAGATACCGCAGCAGGCGGCGAGACCGTTGAACCGTAAATCAACAAAAAGGCAGGTGCCGAAAATGCAGGCGATCCGCAGAAAACTGAATAGCCAAAGGGGCGCTTCCATGCTGATGGCGCTGCTGCTTATGCTGGTCGGCATCATGGTGAGCGCGGTCATCATCTCCGCCGCCACCAGCGCCGCCGTAAATAAACGCTCGGAAAAAGAACAGCAGCAGGCCTACCTCGCGGTCAGCTCTGCCGCCGAGCTCGTGCGAGACGATTTCCAAAGCCTTACGGGCCGGTATAAAGATGTTACGACCACGGTGACGCTTCCGGATGGAACGACCACTACGACGAATGATACGATAAAGGCCACATGTGCGGTGGGAGATATGATCAATGACATCGGCGCACGGTTTATAGGTGTGAACACGACGTCCACTTATGCAAAGACCTACACGTTCTCCGTAGACGGTTATGAAGATGTATCGGCAGAAATCCTTGTATCAGTCGTCGTAGTGGTCGTTCCAT